>Ga0316204_10003199_pt1 | contig 33790 bp, 29 predicted proteins | sample 6monrhotite_MG_2_FD_205661 | JGI IMG/M metagenome (GOLD analysis project Ga0316204, IMG submission 205661) | Microbial mat bacterial communities from mineral coupon in-situ incubated in ocean water Damariscotta River, Maine, United States -... | ecosystem: Environmental > Aquatic > Marine >... | reverse complement strand
GTATCCGTGTCCGCATCGGTATCCGTGTCGGTGTCGGTATCCGTGTCGGTATCCGTGTCGGTATCCGTGTCGGTATCCGTGTCGGTATCCGTGTCGGTATCCGTGTCGGTATCCGTATCCGTATCCGTGTCGGTATCCGTGTCGGTATCCGTATCCGTGTCGGTATCCGTATCCGTGTCGGTGTCCGTGTCCGTGTCCGTGTCGGTGTCGGTGTCGGTGTCGGTGTCGGTATCGGTATCGGTATCGGTATCGGTATCGGTATCGGTATCGGTATCGGAGTCCGTGTCCGCATCGGTATCCGTGTCGGTGTCCGCCTCACCGGTATCGCCCGTATCCACCGTGTCCGACTCATCGATAAACGCGTCGCAGTCATTATCGATCCCGTCGCTCTCATCCTCCTCAGCGTCCGGGTTGATCAGCGCCTCAGTGTCATCGCAGTCCCCCGTCCCCGTCGCCGATCCCCCCGCCTCGCCATCGTACCCCTCAGCCACGAAGCCATCAAAATCCTGATCAAAATCATTCAGCGTATCGCAGTCCTGATCCGTCCCGTCATACCAGACCTCCTCCGCCCCCGGATAGCTCTCCCCATCGAGCGGCTCACAGTCCGCATCATCCGACACATACCCATCCGGCGCGTCGCAGGCGTCCAACACATCATCCGGATCCCCATAGCCATCCTCATCCCCATCGGCGTACCACGTCGACGCGTCCGCCGCGTCCTCGTCCACCGACTCATCACAGTCCTGGTCCACCTCGTCACAGATCTCCGTCGCGTCCGGGTTGATGGCCCCATCGTCATCATCACAGTCCCCGCCGCCCACCACGTCCGCGTCAAAGCCATCCCCATCCACGTCCGCCTCATCCCCGCCTACGCAATCGTTATCGATCCCGTCATACGGCACCTCATCGGCGTCCGGGTTCACGTCCGCGTCGCTGTCGTCGCAGTCCTCCGCCTCGATGAACCCATCCTCATCCGCGTCAATCACCGGCTCATCCAGCGCTCCCTCGCCGCCGTAGGCCCCGATGTCGCTCACCGATCCGTCCGGATCATCGTAGTCCGGGTCACCCGCGTCGATCAGCGGGCTTCCGTCAGCCAACGACAGGTTGTCATTGCCGCAGTTGTCGTCATCGCTGTAGTCCGCCAGCTCCGGGTCCACATACAGATTACTCGACTCCGAGAGCGACGTCAGGCTCCCGGAGATGTCATCCGCGTCATTGTCGTAGAAGACATTGTATTCCGCGAAGTCATCGAGGTTCGTGCTGTTGACGGAGATGCCGTCACCCGCGCCAGTCCAGGCCACGATGTTGTTGACGAACAGCCCCGCGTACTGACCGTGGTTGCCCGTCAGGTACAGCGTGCCGCCGGCGTTGCTGGCCGTATTCCCTACAAACGTATTGTTCACATGCTCGGGGTAGTAGTGTGAGTTCATGTACATCGCGCCGCCGTCCAGGGCCTCATTCTCCTGGAAGACGTTGTTGAACCACTCGTCCCGGCCCGAGCCGCCGTAGGTGTAGTAGGTGTAAGCCGCGCCGCCGCGGTTGCCGGCGACGTTGGCGCAGAAGCGGTTGCTGTTCAGGCGCGTCGTGTCGTTGCTGGAGAGGTACAGCCCCGCGCCGTTGCTGACTGCGTCGTTGCGGTAGAACGTCGAGTCATCGATCAGCACCGTCTGTCCACTGGCGGCGTAGATGCCGCCGGCGTGACGATCGGCGAGGTTGCCCGTGAAGGTGCAGCGGCTCACCGTCAGGTCATCGCCGGAGCCGTCGCCCAGGAAGTAGAGCGCCGCGCCGTCTGAGACGTCCGCGATGTTGTCCTCGAAGGTGCTGTCCGTGACGCTCAGATCCAGGTGGTTGTACGCCGCCAGCCCGCCGCCATAGCGAGCCTCGTTCTCCAGGAACGTCGACCCCGAGACCTCCAGATCGGTGTAGCTGGTGACGTAGACCGCGCCGCCGTAGCTGACGTTCGCGGTGTTCTCCTCAAAGGTGCTGCCGCTGATGGTCGACAAGGCGTTGGCGTTGTTGATGTAGATCGCCCCGCCCGCCGACGAGTTGGCCACGTTCTCCGTGAAGCTGCTGTCGCTGATCTCGGCGATGGAGTTGCTGCTCAGGTAGATAGCGCCGCCGTTGTCATCGGCGAAGTTGTCGGTGAATGTGCAGCCATCGATCACCAGGTCCGTGTCGCTCAGGGCCTGGATGGCGCCGCCGTTCTGACTGGTGGCGGAGTTGGCCTCGAAGTCCGTGTCGGTGATGCTCACCACGTCGAACAGACCGCTGGCGTAGAACGCGCCGCCCCGGGCGCTGCTGTTGCTGTCGAACAGCGAGCCCGCGATGCTCAGCTCCGACTCGCCGACGATATAGATGCCGCCGCCGTAGTTGGCCACCGAGTTCAGCAGGAAGGTGCTGGCCTCGACGACCACCGTGCTGTTGAGCGCCGAGTAGATGCCGCCGCCGTAGCTGGTGTTGTTGCCGTCAAACAGCGCGCCCTCGATCGTCAGGTCGTTGACCTCCTCCAGATAGACGCCGCCGCCATAGGTCGGCTCGTTGCCCTCGAAGCTGGTGTTCAGCAGCTCAACCACCGCACCGTAGGCGGCGTAGAGGGTGCCGTAGGTGCCCGTGTGCTCCATCATCACGGAGCCCTCGTCCAGCATGGCTGCGTTGTCGCCGAGGTAGACCGCGCCGCCGTAGGTGCCGGCGTTGCCGTTGAACAGCAGGTCGGAGCTGACCACCACCGACCGCTCGCCGGTGGCCAGGGCGCCGCCGTAGTAGTCGTCGTTGTACTCGAAGTCCACGCCGTCGATGGTGAGGAAGCTGTCGGCGCCCAGATAGAGCGCGCCGCCGCTGTAGCCGCCGCTGCTGGACGAGTTCACCGTGGAGTTGCTGGTGAAGTCGCCGCCGGTGATGCTCAGGGTGGTGCCGTCCTCGATGTAGAGGCCGCCGCCGCTGCCGTAGGTGGCCTCGTTGCCGTTGAAGGTCACGTCGTTCAGCGAGAGCGTGCCCGCCGCCGCGAGGTACAGGCCGCCGCCCTCCCGGTAGCTGCCGTTGTTCAGCAGCTGGCAGCCGTCCAGGGACACATCGCCGTCGTCCACAAACAGCGCGCCGCCCTGCTGGTCCACGTCGCCCCGGCTGAACTCTACGTTGACGAAGGCGACCTCAGCCCCGTCGGTGATGTAGACATGGGCGCCGTAGTCGACGCCCTCGTTGTTGTCGAAGATGGAGTCGGTGAAGGTCGGGCTCCCGCCGTCGATATACGCCCCCGCGCCGCTGACCTCGTTGGAGGTGATGTCCTCCACCTGCACGTCAGTCAGGGTGGCGTCGGTGTTGTCCAGGTAGAGGCCGTGCTGGACCGCGCCCGTGATGGTGAAGCCCTGGAGGGTGACCCCCGCGGCGTCGACGCGCACCGCCACGTCCGCGCCGTCGGCGTTGATGGTGGTGCTCGCGGCGCCATCGGCGGAGATGAGGGTGAGCGACTTGCCGCCGAAGTCGATGGACTCGATGTAGCTGGCGGCCTCGACGGTGATGGTGTCCCCGGCGGCGGCGGCGTCGATGGCGGCCTGGATCGTCGTGTAGTCACCGCCGCCGTAGCGATCGACGGTGTGGGTGGCGGCCAGGGCGAGGTTGGGGCAGGCCAGGACGACGAGCGCGCAGATCACGGGGCGGGTGTTCACGGCATCTCCATGGGTGGAACAGGAGTCTCTTGCCTGCACCCCCAGCCGTCAACCCGAAACCGCTGTACAGCAGCGCTGAGCAGGTTTCTGCCGGGTTCGCGAGGTCCATCGCCGTGTGAGCTGTTCCGCATTGACGACGGTGTATCTGGATACTCCGAGAAAATGCGGGGCGACTCACGCGGCGATGGGGCCGCGAGGACAGTGGCAACCTGCTCAGCGCTGCTGTATGTCGCGTCACCGCTGCAGCCACGCCTCACGAGCTGCGGCGGCGGACGCGTCGTCGTCAACGGCCAGGGTCCAGGTGCGGGTCTCCGCGCGGCCGAGGGTGACCGTCAGCTCCTGGAGCCGGCCCCGACGGGACACCGTGAGGTTCACCTCGTCGCCGGGGATGTACTTGCCGAAGAGCGCCTCCGGCGACCCGGCGTCCACCCGCCAGCCGTCCACGGCGACGAGCTCATCGTCGATGTCCAGCCCCGCGCCGTAGGCCGGCGTCCCGCGCTTCAACCCCGTGATCACCGCCCGACCGCCGGCGCCGCTCACCGAGGCGCCGAGCCATCCAGCCACCCGCCCCGACGGCTCGGCGGCGGTCGTGAACTTCAGGCCCAGGTGGGAGAGCGCGGCGTCGTAGTCCAGCGCCCCGGTGCCATCCACGGCGGCCTCGAACCAGCCGCTCAGATCCGCCCCGGCGACCTCCGAGGCCAGGGCCCGGAACTGCTCGGGGGTGTACCCGGTCTCCCCCGAGTAGCGCCCCCAGGCGGCGCGCATCACGTCGTCCAGGCTGCGCGTATCGCCCGTCAGCCTGCGGATCTCCGCGTCCAAGAGGAAGCCCACCACCGCCCCCTTACCGTAGTAGTTGGCGGAGGTGTTGTTGGTGTTCCCGTCGGGCTGGTAGTGCTTGATCCAGGCGTCGAAGCTCGACTCGGACAGGGAGCGAACGGCGCCGCCCGGCCGGCCCTCGGTGTTCTGGATCTGCCCGGACAGGGCCGCGAGGTACTCCCCGTCATCGATGAGCCCCGCCCGCCGGAGCAGCAGGTCGTCGTAGTAGGCGGTCAGGCCCTCGGCGATCCAGAGGGAGCGGGTGTGAAGCTCGTCGCCCAGCAGCCCGTCCCCGAACGGCCCCAGCGCGGCCGGCCGCAGGCGCTTGACGTTCCAGGTGTGGAAGAACTCGTGGCTCACCAGCCCCAGCCACTTGATGTAGGTGGCCCGGTCCCGGGTGCGCCAGGGGTTGGCCATCATCAGCGTGGAGTTGCGGTGCTCCAGCCCGCCGCCGCCCTGATCGATGAGGTTCAGGAAGACGTAGCGCTCGAAGGGGATCGTCCCCCAGAAGTCGATCTGCGCCCGGGCGATGGCCTCCACGTCCGCCGCCGAGCGCGGCCCGTCCCAGACCGAGGGCTCGCCCCGGTTGACCAGCGACAGGCCGACGCCGTCGATCTCGAAGTCGTAGCGGGTCAGGTCGCCGGCCACGATGGGCGAGTCCACCAGCGCCTCGTAGTCCGGGGCGATCCAGGCGTCGCCGTCGCGCTCCAGGCCGGTGGCGACCTCCCAGCCGTCGGGCAGGGTCAGCCGCACCGCGTGGGGGCGGCCCGGATTGTCGGCGTCCGTCAGGAAGGTCGGCGCGCCGTTCAGCATGGCGAAGCCGGGCTCCACCCAGTTGGTGCGCACGCTCATCTCGCGGCACCAGATCCGGTAGGTCACCGCGACGACCTCGGCGCCGCCGGTCTGAACGCGCCATCGGTGCTTGGCGATCTTCTCCACCGGCAGGCGCTCGCCGGCGTCGTCGAAGGCGGCGAGCGCCTCCACGTTGCGGGCGTAGTCGCGGATCTTGTAGGAGCCCGGCGTCCAGGAGGCCATGCTCAGGGTCAGCGCGTCCCCCGAGGTCGGGAAGTGCGCCTCCACCTCCGCGTAGTGGGTGTGCGGCTCCGGAAAGGAGACGGCGTAGCGGATGGCCTCACCGGCGGCGACAGCGCGCACCGGGGCGGGGGCGGTCGGGGGTTCGTGGGCGGGTGAGGCCACCTCCTGGGACGGCTTGCAGGCGGGCGCCAGCGCCATCAGCGCGCCGAGGGCCACCAGGTGACAGGCGCGTCGCGAGGATCCTCGACCGGTGTTGGGCATCCGGTGAGGATACTCGTTGGCGCATGTTTATGCTCCTCGTGCTCGAAGCCCTCGCGCTGGCCGGCCCTCAGGCGGATCTCCACCTGGACACCCCGACGCAGCTCCACCGACAGTCCCTGACGATGGACGCCCCGGGGCTGGAGGCCGGCATCGCCCAGCTCCAGGCCGGCGGCACGGACATCGCCGTGGAGGTCCTGTGGCCGCCACGGGACAGCGAGTGGCTCGCCCACGCGACGATGCTGATGGACACTCTGGAGGCGGAGATCGCCCGCCTGGATGTGCTCACGCTGGCGACGACGCCGGCGGAGGCCCGGGCCGCGTCCGAGGCGGAGACGATCGCGATCATCATCTCCATGGAGGGCGCGCACGGGCTCGGCGACGGGGACTGGTCGGCGGCGCTCGACGGATTCCACGCACGGGGCCTGCGGCTGCTCGGGGTGACCTGGAGCATGTCCAACCGCTTCGCGGGCAGCTCGGGCGACGGCGGGGGCGGGCTCACCGATGAAGGGCGGGCGCTCGTCGAGCGCGCTCGGGCGCTGAAGATCATGCTGGACGTGTCTCACGCGAGCAGGGCGGCGACCCTGGAGATCTGTCAGCGCTCTCCGGTGCCGGTGATCGCCTCGCACTCCGACGCCCACGGCCTGAACGAGAACCCCCGCAACCTGACGGACGAGGAGATCGTCTGCATCGCCAAGACCGGCGGGGTCATCGGGGTGAACTTCCACGCGCCGTTCGTCGGCGGCGCTCGGGACGTGAAGGCCGTCGCCGATCACGTCGAGTACCTGGCGAAGATCGGCGGGCACCAGGCGGTGGCGCTGGGCAGCGACTACGACGGCATGATCCAGAAGCCGGCGGGGCTGGAGGACGCCTCCAAGCTGCCCGCGCTCTGGGCCGAGCTGGAGAGCCGGGGGTGGACCGAGGCGCAGCTCGACGGGCTGAAGGGGGAGAACTTCCTCCGCGCCTGGACCATCGCGCAGATGGAGAGAGGCTGATCGAGAGAAACGGGTCGAGGCGTGCTTGCGTCACACCTTCGATACCCCTGGGAAAACACTGAAAATACTTCGCCACCGGCACTTGCGGCGGGCGGCTCTTGTAGCCACCTTTACAGCATCCCCCCACCCGAGGTGCCACATGACGAAGTCCTCCATTCTCTCCACGACCAGCGGCATCATCACCGGCCTCTTCCTGGGTCTGACCCTCAGCACGACCCCGACCGCTACCGCCAGCACCCCCGACGGGGAGACCCCCGCCGAGGAGACGGTCTGCGATGACCTCGACGGCGCGGAGTTCGGCCTGTGCAACGCCTACTGCGAGGCCATGGACTGTGATCTCGCCTATGACGTGGATCCGGAGACCGAGCCCCACGCGAGCGATCGCGCCTGCGAGCAGGTGCTGGCGAACTTCCAGAAGCACTCCGGCGGCGAGGATCCGCCCTGCCTCGACGAGCCCATGATCGAGCTGTAGGCGACCGACTGAGTACTGGGCACTCAGCTCCTGTTGGTAGGTAGAGGCACATTCTCACTGAGCCCGCATCTTCCGCCAGCACGCGCCGTATTCCCACCCTCTCGATAAGTCCCCACCTTCCTCCTCTCCTCTCCTCTTCCAGAGCGGCTCCGAGCGGCTTCCGAGCGACTGCTTCACAGCGACTCCAGCGGCTTCAGAGCGGCTGCTTCACAGCGACTCCAGCAGCTTGCACGCGCCGCACGGCGCGCGCCAACTGCGAATGCGTACCGTTGAGGAACGCGACGTCCCAGCGCCCCACACTAGAGGGTGTTGCGACGTCAGATGCCTCGCCGCAAGGCGACATCAGGAGGCAAGACCTTGCGAACACGTGGACGGTTTTCGACGGAGCCCAGGTGTTGCTCTTCTGCGAACCCACGCTGTAAAACCGGCCAGGTTTCGCAATGGATGCAAACCCAAGTGGGCACGCCAGACGACCCGAGAGTCACTGCACAGGGGAGTGAAGCGCGACGACGACGAAGGAGGAGACTTGCGCGGGAGGGGAAGCGCAGGTTCCCCTCCAGAGACAACGCTGGTTGGCAGCACCAGTAAGTTCCAAGTGGCTGAAAACCCGCAGTAACGACCACGATCCATGCGGCAGCCGCACTCACGCTGACCGACACGATCCATGCGGCAGCCCAACCCGCCCGGTCCAATCCCCACCGGTCCAATCCCCACCGGTCCAATCCCCACCGGGGCCATGCCCACCGGGCCCCATCCCACCGGGCCCAGGTCCGGCGGACCGAACGCTCGGGGCTACGGAACCGCTGACGTCTGGGGGGGCACGGGTTGGGCTGCCGCATGGATCGTGACGGTCAGCGTGAGCTCGGCTGCCGCATGGATCGTGGATGTTAGTGCTGAGTCTTCGGCCACTTTGACGGATTCGCGGCTGCCAACCAGCGTTGTCTCCAGAGGGGAACCTGCGCTTCCCCTCTCAGGCAAGTCTCCTCGTCGCAAGCTCCTCGTCGTCGCCTTGCCTCCCGGTCTGGAGGACCCCTGTGCAGTGACTCTCGGGTCGTCTGGCGTGCCCACCTGGGTTTGCATCCATTGCGAAACCTGGCCGGTTTTACAGCGTGGGATGGCAGAACAACAACAGCTGGTTGCCGTCGAAAACCGTCCACGTGTTCGCAAGGTCTTGCCTCCTGATGTCGCCTTGCGGCGAGGCATCTGACGTCGCAACACCCTCTAGTGTGAGACGCTGGGACGTCGCGTTCCTCAAAGCTACGCCTTCGCAGTTGGCGCGCGCCGTGCGGCGCGTGCAAGCCGCTGGAGTCGCTGTGAAGCAGTCGCTCGGAAGCCGCTCGGAGCCGCTCTGGAAGAGGAGAGGAGAGGAGGAAGGTGGGGACTTATCGAGAGAGAGGGTGGGAATACGGCGCGTGCTGGCGGAAGATACGGGCCCAGTGAGAATGTGCCTCTACCCGCCAACTGGCTGCGCCCCCCCCGAACGCAGGAGAAATCTACCTCAGCGCCTGTGACGTGGCGCTGTTCGGTGGCCCCGGTGTCTGTACCTGGCGATGATGAAGCGCGACACCGAGGTGCACATGCTGCTGTCCCTGTTGATCCTACCCGCCGCCATGGCCCAGGCCCCCGAGCTGCCGCCCGAGCCCCCCGACGGGGACGTGCTCCTGACCGCGGCCCGGGACGGCCTGAAGTCTCCCCCCGGCTGCCATGTGCTTGAAGGCACCGTCACCACCAGCATCGGCGTGGGCCCCATCCGCGATCAGGAGGTGCACACGCTGACCGGCACCCTGAACCAAGGGGACTGGAGCGAGCTCTCCTGGACGGCGGTCTCCGACAAGAAGGAGAGCTTCAGCTTCCACGTGAGCCCTGAGGAGGACGGGGAGCTGACCCCGTTCTTCCCTCCGATGTTCGGCAGCGTCACAACAAAGGGGGTGGACATGCTCGGCGCGGAGATGCTCCTGGACGGCATCCTCTCCGAGTTCTCACCGGACACCGCCACGGTGACGTCCATGTACGACTTCATCGGCGAGCACAAGGTCTTCGCGGTCTCGCGCCTGCAGACCCTGGTGCGGGAGCGGAAGGATCGGGACGTGTCGCTCTACGCCCTGCTGGAGATGGACACCCTCCAGCCGCGATCCTGGCGGGTGGAGATGGACAAGCGGGTGAAGGTCGACAGCGTGACCATTCGGGACGTGGTGCTGGAGATGGAGGCGGACGCGGCGGGGGTGCCGACGCGGGAGCGCTTCGAGGGCATCATCCGACACGGCCCCTTCGTGGTCCGCGTGGCGCAGGAGATCCACTACACCCGGACGGGGGACTGTCAGTCGTAGCGCAGGACCATTGTGGTGTCGGCGGAGACCGTGGTGCCCGACATGTCGAGGGCGGACACCTCGATGTCCAGGGTCTGCCCGTCCAGCGGGTAGGGGTCCGGATCCTCCACCTCGTCCCAGATGAGCAGCAGGTTCCAGGCGATCAGCAGGCCCGCCTCCGCGTCGCAGCGCGGCTGGGCGTAGGGCACCGTCTGCCCCCAGCGCTCGCCGTCGATGCTGCCGGTCATGGTCACCGTCCAGACCGGCTCCGGATCCAGGTACTGCCCGGCCAGCGCCAGCACGACGTGGTATCCGCCCTGCGGCCCGAAGATCAGCGCGACCTCCGAGCCGGCCTCAAAGGGCTCGTAGGTGGTCTCCCCCACCCCGATGGCCAGCGTCGGCGCGTCCCCGGCGAGGCAGGGATCCCCGGCCGCCTCGGTGTCATCGGCCTTGTCCGCGCCGGCGCAGCCCAGCAACCCCATCACCCATACGAGCCCGATCATGGCTTCAACGCCTCAGCCAGCACCTGGTACTGGTACTTCTGGTTGTAGACCTGCGCCGAGATGCGGATCCAGGTCCGCCCCCCGAAGGAGTACACCGGCACCTCGACGCGGAACTCGTCCCAGAGTCGGTCGTGGAGTTGATCCGCGGCCTCCTTGGTGGGCGGCATGTCCAGCGGAGACTCCAGCGAGATCATGGAGCCGATCATGCTCTCCGGACAGGGCAGCGTGGTGTGCCAGGCCTCAGCCAGCATCTTCCCGGCCCAGATCACCAGCTCCCGGTTGTGGGTGCGGACGTCGTCCTCGCCGAGCTCTTCGTAGAACGCCAGCGCCTCGGTGACGGACAGCCAGTTGCTGAAGTCCCGGGTGCCGGGCCAGTCGAAGGCGCCGATGCCCTCGGTCACGTGGGAGATGGTCAGCGGCTTCAGGGTCTGCCAGCGCTCCGGGCTCGCCCAGAGGAAGGCGCAGCCCTTGGCGGCGAACATCCACTTGTGGGCGTTGCCCGTGTACCAGTCCGCGCCGAGCTGCTCCAGGTTCAGGTCCAGCATGCCCGGCGCGTGGGCGCCGTCCACCAGCACCGGCACCCCATGATCCCGGCAGAGGTCCACCATCTCGTCGATGGGCAGCACCAGGGCGGTGGCGCTGGTGACGTGATCCAGCACCGCGAGGCGGGCGCCGGGCCGCAGCGCGCGATCCAGCGCCTCCAGCGGGTCGGTCAGGTTCTCGACGGGGAACGGAATCTCCACCTCCACCAGCCGGGCCCCTGCCCGCTCGCAGACGTAGGCCAGCGCGTTGCGGACCGCCGCGTAGACGTGGGTGGTGGTGACGACGCGGTCGCCGCGCTTCAGCTCGAGGGAGCGCAGCACCGCGTTGATACCGCTGGTGGCGTTGTCCACGAAGACGAGGTTGTCCGGCTGGGCGCCGACGAACACGGCCAGCTCCGAGGCCGCGCCGCGCAGCAGCGGCGGCAGCTCCCGGGTCATGAAGCGGATGGGCTGGGCCTCCGCGCGCTCCTGCCACGCCGCCGCCGCCGCCAGCACCCGCCGGGGGGTCGCGCCGAAGGAGCCGTGGTTCAGGAAGTGGATGCGGGGCTCGAGCATCCACTCACCGCGGATGCGCGCGCCGAAGCGACCGCCGCCGATGTCCGGCTTAGACACGCGGGCGGTCCTCGCTCGCGAGCTTGCGCCCCACGAGACCGTTGATGACGGCCCCCGCGGCGGTCATGCCGAACATCGCGGGGATGAAGGAGATGGTGCCCTGGATGATGTGCCGCTCCTCGCAGGAGTGGAAGTCGTTGGAGCCGCCGGGGCAGATACAGCGGAAGGCGTCCACCAGCGCCTGATCCTGCTCGCTGGGGGGCTCGTCGGACCACACGGCGGTGACGCCGAGGTGCACCCCGCGGCGGCGGAGCTGCTTGCGGATCACCCGGGCGAAGGGGTCCGTGTGGGTGCGGGAGAGGTCGGTCACCTGGATGCGGGTGGGGTCCATCTTGCCCCCGGCGCCCATGCTGGCGACCACGGAGATGCCCTGCTTGTAGGCGGTCTCCAGCAGGTGCACCTTGGCCTTGATGTTGTCGATGCAGTCGACGACGTAGTCCCACCCCGGCGCCAGCAGCGCCTCGGAGGTCTCCTCGTCGTAGAAGACGTCGCTGGCGATGATCTCGGCATTGGGGTTGATGGCGCGGGCGCGCTCGGCCATCAGCTCGGTCTTGGACTGGCCCACGGTGCGGCGGAAGGCGTGGAGCTGTCGGTTCAGGTTGGTCACGCAGACCTGATCGAAGTCCACCAGGCCAACCGTGCCGACGCCGGCGCGGGTGATGGCCTCCGCGGCGTAGGAGCCCACGCCGCCGAGCCCGACGACGAGGACGCGGGCAGCCTGAAGGCGGGCCCACTGCTCGCTGCCCAGGAGCAGCTCGGTGCGGTGAAAGGGATGCATGAGTTCAGTGCCGGCTAAGAGGTCAGAGGGGCGTTCCGGAGAACGTCCCCCATATCCTCAAACTGCCCGAGCCCTCACTCCAGGACTGGTCAAACTCGCAGGTGATGCTCCCGTCGGGGGCCACCGTACCGGAGAAGGGCGTGCCCTCTTCGCCGAGGTCGGCGGTCAGCGTGCCGGTGACGACGTCGCCGTCGACCTGTCCGCTCAGCGCAAAGATGACGTCGTAGTCGATGATGAACTCAGCGGTGCAGCTGCCCGAGCCGGTGAGGCTGTTGTCAGTGCCGCGGGTGAAGCTGATGGGGCCGTCGCAGGGCCCGTCGTCCGAGTAGGACGGCGAGTCGAGGCTCGCCTGGGCGTCCATGAAGCCGCTGTAGTCGACGGGCACGCGCTCCTCGACGCTCACCGAGATCTGGGCGGTGCCGGCGCTGTCGCCGCTCCACGCCTCGACCTCGATCACGAGGTCGCCCACGGGCAGATCCGAGACCGTCACCGGGTTTCCGTCCACCGACCAGGGAGACTGGACGATGCTCCAGGTCGCGCCGTCGAGGGCGCCGACGCCGACGCGGCTCACCTCGAAGGTCACCGCGTCCCCCTCGGAGACCACCACGCCGTCCAGCGGGGAGACCACGGAGATCTCCAGCGCTTCGTCGCCGCCGCCGGGGCCACCGCCGGGGCCACCGGGGCCGCCGTTGTCACCCTGCGATCCACCGGTGCCGCCGGTGCCGTAGCTGGTGCCGGTGTCGTCTTTGTCGCCGCAGCCGATGAGCGCGAGCGACATCAATAGAACGGGAACCATGAGCTGCGTCCTGCCAGTGCCACCCGGAGTCTATCAGAGCGGGCGCCGGGGTCACCCGGCGATAGCCAGCCGCGCGGTCAGGAAGACGGCCAGCGCCCGGGCCAGCAGCGCGGGCGGGAAGCCCTCGGAGGGGCCAATCAGCGGTCCCAGCTCGATGGACTCGATGGCTCGCCGTCCGGTGGGGGGATCGGGCACGTCCGGGAAGCGGGATCCACTCAGCGGGGCGCCGGCCTCCCCGACGGGGTCCACGTCGGGGACCAGGAAGCCCATGTGCATGTACGGCAGCGCCCGGGCGATCTCCGTGTCCATCTGCTGGTGGTCGAAGTTGGCCGCCATCCACTCCGCGAGGGGCGCCAGCTCGGCGCCGACGCCGACGATCAGCCGGGCCCGATCTCGCAGGTCGGCGTTGTCGTGCAGGCAGGCCAGCAGCGGCCCCGCGGCGGCCCCGCGGACCAGCAGCAGCAGCCGCGAGGAGGGAGAAGGCAGCAGGGCCTTCAGCGCCTCGGTGAGATCCTCCCCGGGCGCACCGGCCTCCGCGATCGGGACGTGGAGCGCCCGCCCCTCGCCCAGGATCGACTCGAGCTCGGCGGCCAGCCCCGCGACCAGCGCGCCCTCCCCCACGACGACCCAGGTGTTGAGCTCGTTTCGCCGCCGCAGGTTCTCCAGGAGCGCCTCGGACCAGCTCGCGACCCCCTCCCAGCCCGCGCCGGGCCCCAGGGCCGCCTGCAGGTCGTAGTCGCTCCCCAGGGCGGAGGGGTCGCTGAACAGGGCCTCATCGAAGCGATCCCCGCCCAACACCTGGCGCAGCCTCGCTCCGGAGCTGTCGAGCTTCGCGAGGCTCTCCAGCAGCGCCCGCTCTCCCTCCAGCGCCGGAACGGGCGGGTCATAGGCGCCGGGCTCGGCGATCTTGCGCTCCAGCTCACGGCCGCCGGGGTGGTACCAGACCCGCCCCCGGCAAGCGTCCACCCAGGCATCGGGTGAGCCGCCAGCGGCCTCGATATCTCCGCGCATCCGGGTCGCGACGATGAGCTTGAAGTAGAGCTCCCAGTCCAGCGCCGGGGGGCGCGGCAAGGTGAGCCAGGTCGCCGCGCCAGCGAGGGCGACGGCCGCCCCCCACAGGGCGACGTCCACCCCGGTCACTGCGCGCTCACCCGACTCAAGCCCGGCTCACGGGGTCGCGGGGTTGGGCGCGGGGAGCGTAGGCGGCGGCGGCACCGAGCGCTGCCAGGGCAGCTTGATGTCGTGCGGCATCGCGGGCAGGGTCTCGCCGTTGGCGAGCATGCGCTTCACGCCCAGGTACAGGGCTGTGTAGAGCGCAAGAAACTCCCAGAAGGGCTTGTCGTTGATCTCGAACTCGACGAAGGACCAGGCGATGTAGCCCACCATGGTCGCCGGCATCGTCCAGGCGAAGACCTCGATGGCCGTGCCCTTGGTCAGTAAAATCAGCTCGCGGGCCATGCGGAAGATCGTCACCAGCACCCACACCGCCAGGGACAGGCCGACGAGTCCATAGTGCGACAGCAGCCCCCAGAAGATGCCGTGGGGGTAGCGGTGGATCGAGGTGTAGAGCTTCCAGTTGTAGTCTTCCAGAAGATCCGCGTAGCCGCCGGGGCCGATGCCGACGCCCCAGGTGTTGATGAACATCTGCCAGCACACCATCCAGTTCGTCTCGCGGACGTCCTGGCCCCAGGTGTTGGTGATGTTGGTGGCGATTCGCGTCATCGCCTTGGAGGTGCTGCTGCCGATGTCGAACAGCATGTAGAAGGCGAAGGTCGCCAGTATGATCATGAGGAAGCGCTTCATCCAGCGCCGGAAGACCGGGTGCGCGAGCGCCACGAGGGTGCCGCCGATCATGATCGCGTAGGCGCCGCCGCGGCTGCCGCTGCGCAGCTGGGTGATGAAGATGAACAGCCCGGCGAGCATGAAGAGCATGCGGTGCCGCTTGTTCGTCTGCACCACCGCCATGCCGAAGCAGGTGTGCACGGAGAACATCAGGTTCATGGCGAACCAGTTCGGCTGCTGGCCGAGGCCCGTCTCGCGCCCGCCCCCGGCGGCGACCTCCCACACGCCGCCGCCGCCGCTATCGCCGAGGGAGGTGACCAGGGAGAGGATCCCGATGGTGACGCTGGCGCCGACCCATATGGTGAAGACTTTTTTGTAGTCCTCGAAGTCGCGCACGAAGGTCACGATGAGCATGGCGTTGGCGAGCACGACGCCGGTCGCGACGATGTCGGCGAGGCCCTGGCCCAGCTTGTAGCACCACAAGAGGCCGATCACCTGGTAGCCCAGGAAGAACAGCATCGGGGTCAGCCAGGGGTAGTCCTGGATGATCTTCTTTCGCCGGACGACGGCGTGGTACAGCAGGGAGCCCAGCGCAATGAGCAGGATCGGCTCGAAGAGGCCGAGGTGCAGCCCGCCGATGTGCAGCCAGGACATCGACGCGGTGCCGATGAGCCGGGCGGCGATCAGCAGCGCCACCGCCCCCAGCGGCCAGCGCAGCGCGCCGATCGTGACGACGACGCCGACGACCAGCACCATCGGGACGTGCCAGTCCACGAGCATGATCAACAGCAGGATGCACTGAACAGCGATGATCGCCGCCAGCCCGCGGAAGCCCCCGAAGGGGGAAAACAGGGATTTGACCTTCTGCGCCATGAGCCGCCCAGGTTATCCCGAAGTTCCGGGGTGCGCTTCCCCTACCCGCAGCAACGATCAGTTTCAACCACCCTTGGAGTTCTGCGAGGTGGCCCACAATAACGCTGCGATTTGCAGGCCTCTGTTGACAGTGTGGATCCCTTCGGTAAGGTTGGGCACGTTCCAGGGTCTGGATGACCGGGAACCGGTCTGGCTTGTCAGACCCCCTCGTACCGCAAGAACTTGGAGAGCTCCCATGCTGAACTGGAAGATGATCGTTGCCGCTTTCGTGGCCGCCTTCGCCCTTGCCGCCTGTGGCGACAAGGATAGCGACACTGGCGCCAACCATGAGACCGCTGAGATCGCTCGCTAAATAGCGAGAACTCAACTCATCGAAGGCCCCCCCGCGGTATCGCTGGGGGGTTCTTCTTTTGGATCAGCGCCTTCAGGTTAGTCTCACACCATGAAGCTCACGCTCCCCCAGATGGCCGCGCACTACGATCAGAACGCCGCGGCGCTGGAGGTCTGGGAGGATCGTCCCCGCGACCACTGGCGAAAGACCATGATCCAGTCGGTCCTGGACCGCGCGGAGGTCGACAAGACCGATGTCGTGCTGGAGCTGGGCTGCGGCACGGGCATCATCAGCCGCCACCTCGCGCCGCACATCAAGCGGGCGGTGGCCGTGGACTGCTCCCCCGGGGCCCTGGCCCTGGCCCGGGAGCGCGCGGCGCACGCGAAGAACATCCACTGGCTGCGCGGCGATCTGCGCGATCCGCCGGGCGTGCCCGACGTCACGACCATCATCCTCTGCGGCGCCCTGCGCTTCCTCTCCGTCCCCGAGCGCAAGGCCACGCTCCACAAGATCTGGGGCATGCTGCCCGAGGACGGTCTGCTCATCATCGGGGATCTGATCTGGACCATCGCCCCCGAGGACGTCGAGAACGCCGAGGAGATGGCGCTGGAGGAGTTCGCCTACACCCTGCACGCCGAGGCGCTCGGGGAGCTGATCCAGCGCCTGGGGGTTGGACCGCGGCTCCTGGCGCTGCACCCCGCGTGGTCCGTAGTGACGGCCCTCAAGGGTTAACGCTGAGAGGGTGCGGTTGTTCTGGTCCCGCCGATTCCCCGCCGCGCTCTTCCTGGCCCTGGCCCTCTACCTGGGGCTCGCCTGGTCATCGGTCAACAGCGTGGGCGTCGTGGGCGAGGTCGCCGCGAGCTGGCGGGCGGCGCCGCCGGCGGTCGCCGTGGGGTTTGATGGCGGCCCCGTGATGGCGCGGCTCGGCGAGGCCGGGCCGCTCGCCGCGTCCCAGGTCCGCCCGCTGGAGCGGCTGGTCATCGGGCCGCTGTCGGCGCCGCTGGCCGTCAACCAGTACACCGGCGGCCCCCCGGACTGGCCCGCGCGACTGGTGTGGGCGCTGACGGCGTCGACGCGGGCGGTGACGGCCCTCCACGTGGCGCTCGGCGCGCTGCTGCTGGCCCTGGTGTACCGCTTCCTCCGCTTCCACGGCACGGACGTCGCGGCGGCGGTGGCCGCGCTGGTGCTGGCCTGCGACTGGAACTTCGTCTTCTACCGCAAGGTGCTCGGCGGCACGGAGGTGCTCCTACAGGCCGCCGGGCTCCTCGTGCTGTGGGCCTTCTGGAGCCGGCGCTGGTCCGGCGGTCGGCACGGCACCATCGCGGTGGCCGTGGGCGTGGGGCTCGGGCTGATGGCCAAGGCGACCTTCCTCGCGACCCTCGGCGCCTTCGCGGTGGCCGCGCTGGTCACGCGCTGGGATCGCCCGGCGCTGAAGCCGCCGCCGGCGCCCCGCTGGTGGGCCATGCTGGGCATCGTGATCGCCCTGACCTCGCCGCTGTGGGTGAGCTGGATTCACCACGGCCTCGCCCCGTCGGCGCTGCCGGTGCGCTCCCACGACTTCCTGGGCTTCCAGCTGGAGCGCGCCCTCGACGGGCTGGGCGGCTCCGGGGCGAACCGGGAGACCGGCTCGACGCTGCTGTGGTTCCTGGTGGATCCGCTCGCCTGGTTCGGGGCGGCGCTGGGCGAGCCGGGGACCGGGCGGGGCCTCTCACCCTCGGGCTGGCGGCTCGCCGGGCTGGGCCTGCTCGCGGCCGGCACGGCGCTGGAGTGGCGACGGCGGGGCAACTCGCCCTCGTCGGCCCTGCTGCGCTTCCTGTCCATCTACGCCCCGCTCCAGACCCTCGCGCTGTGGGCGGCCAACCGCGACCTGCACCACCTCGCCCAGGCGGCGCCGACGTGGTGCCTGTGGTTCGGGCTGGCCGTGGACCGCCTCGCCGCCCCGGTGACCCAGCCGCGCTCGCCCCTGCGGGCGCTGTACGGGCTCGCCCTGGCCATGACCTGGATGGTGGGCGGCGGGCGGCTCCTCGCCGCCACGGACCCGCTGATCGCGACGCTGCCGGCCCCGCTGTTCGCCGAGCAGCGCCAGGACGCGCTGATGGAGACCCTCCACACGCAGTCCGTGTCCCGGCTGGCGACCAGCGACTACGAGCTGTACGGGCTGCTGGAGATCCGCGCGGAGGCCGCCGGTCGGCCCCTGGAGGTGCTGCACGGCTGGGGGGCGCTCTCCCGGGCGCGGGGCGGCGAGGCGCGCACGACGGCGCTGGCGGGCCTGCTGGCGAGCGCGGTGGGCGGCCACTACCTCGCGGTGCGCAAGACCGCGCCGCGCATCTACGACCTGAACCCCTCCCCCTCCAGGCTCCAGGAGGCGGCGGCGGCGGCGGGGGTCTCGGTCGAGGTGGTCACCTCGATGCGCGACGACGAGGGCACCTGGGCGACCCTCTACGCGGTCTCACCCGCGTCGCCGTGACCGTGGGGGCGCTGGTGAGTCAGCACATGCAGCAGGAGCCCGGCGAGCCCGGCCTCCAGGCAGGCCGTCATGGTCTCGGACAGCTCCGCGGCCCCTGAGTGCCCCACCGCCACGCCCACGGCGGTCGCCAGCGCCAGCAACCCCGCCCGGAAGAGCGCGCCGCCGCGACCGGAGTGCTCCACGAAGCCCAGAACGGCCACCGCGATGAGCGGCGCGGTGTGGGCGGCGATGGCCAGCACCAGGCCCGGGCCGCCGACCTCGGAGACCCCGGCGGCGCCGACCTGGAGGCCGTCGGCCAGCTGATGCAGGCTGAGGCCGACCCCGGCGAGCTCCAGGCCGACCCCCTCGCCGCGCTGGACGGAGACCCTCATCGCCAGCCGCTCCAGCCCGGCGGGGACGAGCAGCCCCGCCAGAAACAGCGCCAGCGACGGCACCCCGAGCACTTCCCATGCCTCGGGCAGCATCTCCACGAACACCACCACACCCGCGGCGATGAGCGCCACCCAGCGCAGGGGACCGAGCGACCTGGAGGCCCCGGGCAGGAAGGCCAGCGCGGCCCCCAGCACCACGGGTGTCAGCGCAAACAGGAGGGAGGAGAGCATCAGCCCGGGGGACTATCCCATTCGTGGATTGCCGCCCCGCGTTCTGGTGCTATATCTGCGGTGACATGCGAAGACTCCGGACCCACACCGCGCGCCTCTGGCTGCTCATCGGGCTGATGGCCTGGGTGGGGACCACCAGCGCCCAGCGGGTCCACGAGGCGGTCGTCCAGCATACCCGATGCGCGGATCACGGCCAGCTCGTCGAGGTGAGCGCCCACTCGAATCACGCCGCCTCCGCGCAGGCCGACGCGAACGACGCGCCCGCAGACGCCCCGGAGGACGAGCACGATCAGCACTGCGATCTGGATCTCTCCCTCGCGGTCGCCCTGCCGATACTCACCCCGCCGCTGATCCCGCACCTGAGTCATCAGACCCCCGTTCAGCTCCCCCCGCAGCTCGGCGCCCCCCGCGGCCCCCCGCTGCTGGCCTACGCCCCCAAGACATCCCCACCAACGATCTCCTGAGGATCCCTCTCAGAGCGCGGGTGAGCTGCACCTGACGCTCGCCCCAGCTCCCTCAGTTGAGATTCAAGAACATGCTCTGGTTGATGCTGCCCCTGGCGGCAGCCCAAGAGCCAGCCGCGCCGGAGGAGATGCTCTCCCCGGAGGAGCTGGCCGAGATCGAGGCGGCGCTCAGCGCCGATGCTGAAGCTGCGGCCGCGACGGTCGCCGCGACACCTCGCACACCGCCCCCCCCCGGGAGCGGCAGCGGCGGCAACATGAACCCGGACATCGCCTTCATCGCGGACCTGGCGCTGGCGGCCTTCTCCGCGGACGCGCCGCTGCAGTCCGGTGCCCACGACCCCACAGTGAACGGGGTGAACCTCCAGCAGCTGGAGATGGCGCTCGAGGGCTCGGTGGACCCCTACTTCCACTTCGACGCCAACATCGTCTTCACGCAGTTCGGCGTTGAGATCGAGGAGGTCTACGCCACCACGACCGCCCTGCCTGGACACCTCCAGGTGCGCGCGGGACAGTTCCTCACCCGCTTCGGCCGCGCCAACCCCACCCACCCCCACAGCTGGGACTTCGTGGACCAGGCCCTGCCCATCGGGCGGCTGTTCGGCGGCGAGGGCAACCGGGGGCCGGGCGCGGAGCTGAGCTGGCTCGCTCCCCTGCCCTGGTATGTGGAGGTGACCGCCAGCGAGACGATGCTCGGCGGCGCGGCGACCGGCAAGTCATGGTCGGACGCGGCGGCCGTGGGGGTAGACGGCCCGGCTGACCTCCAGACCACCGCGGCGGTCAAGCAGTTCTTCCCGCTCGGCCAGGACTGGTCGCTGATGTGGGGCCTCTCCTGGGCCGGCGGCCCCAACGGCACCGGCCGCACAAACCGCAGCGAGGTCTACGGCACAGACCTCTTCCTGAAGTTCCGGCCGATCACCACCAGCAGCTACCAGCAGGTCAGCCTGCACAGCGAGTGGTTCCACCGGCGCATGCAGGTGCCCGACGAGCTCTACACGGACCTCTCAGGCTTCACCCAGCTCGCCTGGCGCTTCAGCCGCCGCTGGACCGCCGCCGCCCGCCACGAGTACGGCGGGGCTACCGCCGCCAGCGACGGCGAACAGGTCGTCGATCCCTTCGACCCGGTCTGGCAGGGCAGCCGCCACCGCTACGCCGCCAACGCCACCTTCTGGCCCACCGAGTTCTCCCGCCTGCGCCTCCAGGGCGCCGTCGACCTCCCGGACTGGGAGGAGGCCCCCGCGTACGCGGCCTTCCTGGCCTTCGAGTTCAACGTCGGCGCCCACGGCGCTCATGCTTTTTAGCCCCAGCACTCCAGAGAACCCCATGCACACTCTGCGCGCCCTCTTCGCCTTGCTGCTCGCCACCGTTCTCCTGGTGGGGCTGCCCGCCGACGCCAGCGGCCTCAAGGTCACCGCCACCACCTCGGACCTCGCCGCGATCGCCGCAGCGGTCGGCGGCGATCACGCCGAGGTCACGGCCCTGTCACTCCACACCCAGGATCCCCACTGGGTCGACGCCCGCCCCAACCTGGCGCTCACCCTGAGCCGGGCGGACCTGCTGGTGCTGGCGGGCCTCGATCTGGAAGTGGGCTGGCTGCCCAACCTGCTGACCGGCGCCCGCAACGCCGATATCCAGCCCGGCGCAACCGGCTACTTCGACGCCTCGGCCTTCGTGCACCTCCTGCAGGTGCCGAGCGGGCAGCTGGATCGCTCGCAGGGGGACGTCCACCCCGGCGGCAACCCCCACTACACCTACGATCCCCGCTCCGCGCTGCTGATCGCCCCCGCGCTGGCCGATCGGATGTCGCAGCTCGACCCGGACAACGCCGACGCCTACGCCGCCAACGCCGCGGCCTTCACCGGCGAGCTGACCGACGCCATCGAGCGCTGGAGAGGCCAGCTGGCCCACCTCCAGGGCGCGCCGGTGATTCAGTTCCACCGCTCCTGGACCTACCTCGAAGACTGGGTGGGCTTCGAGCTGGTGGGCGAGATCGAGCCCAAGCCCGGCGTGCCCCCCACCCCGGCGCATGTGGCAAGGACCGTCGGGTTGGCCCGGTCCAAGGGCGTGAAGCTGGTGCTCAAGGAGTTCTACTTCCCCGACACCACCGCCGCGCTGGTCGCTGAGAAGGCCGGCGCCAGCCTGCTGACTCTGCCCGGCGGCGCGGACTTCAACGGCGGCCAGACCTACATCGAGCGCATGGACGCCACGGTGGGCCTGCTGGCTGGGGAGGGCATGTAGATGCTCGCGCTCGCGCTGATGAGCTGCACCTTCTCCCCCGGCGCCGGCTTCTCCGAGATCGTCGGCGCTGATCTGACAGCTCTGCTGGAGCCGGGGGCGGCCCGGGATCTTGGCGATGACACGGTGCTCACCAACCTGAGCTACGAGGTCCGGATCGACAGCCTGACGCTGGATCTGAAGGACTGGGCCCTGCAGACTCTGGACGGCGGCGCCGAGGTCTTCGATCCGGCCAATCCGCCGGACGGCTACTCCCTGTGCCACGGCGGCCACTGCCACAACGAGAGCGGCGACCTCATCGACTACGCGGACATCCAGGCCGAGCTGGCCGGCGGCGAGGCCACCTACGCGGACGAGGTGCGCTTCGCGGTCGCCGAGCGAGCCGATCTGTTGACGGGAGGCTCCTGGTCGCTGACGCCGGAGGGCTCGCCCCACCTGCCGCTGGTCGACCTCTCCCGGGCGGTCGTCCGGGCGGGGGCGCTCTCCCTGAGCGGCGAGGTGAGCGGCGGGCCGCTGGGCGACGAGGCAGCCACGCTGGCCATCACCCTCGCTGAGGTCGGCGAGCTGTCCGCGCTGCTCGGCCTGAGCGTGGATCGGGCGCTCGCGCCGCAGATCGCGCTGACCGCCGAGCTCATCATCGACGGCACCCTCTTTGACGACATCCCCTTCCTGGAGCTCGCCGATGCCGGAGCGAGCGACAGGCTCATTGACCTGGACGACGCCGACGCCGAGGTCGCGCTGATGTTGGAGATTCTCTCCAGCGACGCGCTCTCGGTGAAGGTCGAGGACCAGGAGTAACCCCCGGCAAATTGAGAGAACTGTGCATCAATTCAACATCTACCTGGCGATCATCCCGCTGGCCCTGACCTTGGTCGCATGTAACGAAAAAACAGAGGAGGATCTCGCCCTCCACGCCTGCGAGCACGTCACGGAGACCGGCGAGGCCGTGGACGCCGCTGCCGACGCCGCCGACGCGCCTTACATCACGATGTCCGACGAGCCCTACACCATCACCCTCGTCGACGGCTCCGGCTTCGTGAGCATCGACGTGCCCGAGGACAGCCTCGCGCTGATGTTCACGGACACGGCGGACCTCATCAGCGGCCTGAGCCACGACGGTGAGGACGAGGTCCTGGCCGCCGGCACCGCCAACGACGACTGCCCTGACGATCTACCGGAGCACTGGGATCTGGACCTGCACGCCGGGGAGTGGACCGTGGAGTTCGGCCCCTCGGCGGTGGACAGCGCCTGGCTGATGGTGATCGCCGGCGAACACAGCGACGAGGACCATGACGACCACGACCACTGATCCCCCCCTGCTCCGCTGCGAGGCGCTGCGGGTCGGCTACGGCGGGCAGGCCATCCTGCCCGCCATCGATCTGACGATCCACGCAGGAGAGTTCTGGGCGGTGATCGGCCGCAATGGCTCAGGCAAGAGCACCTGGTTCAAGACCGCGCTCGGCCTGATGCCGCCTGTGTCGGGGCGGGTGCGCTGGCCCTCGGGTGAGGTGCCGCTGTCCTACCTGGGGCAGCGCCTGAGCTTCGATGACCTCTACCCGGTGACGGCCCTGCAGGTCGTCGCCATGGCCCGGGGCCGGGGCTGGTCCTTCCTTCGCCCCTTCAGCGGGGACAGCGCCCCCGCCCGGGAGGCGCTGGCGGCGGTGGACGCGGCGGCGCTGGCCGGGCGCACCTTCCGCTCCCTGTCCGAAGGGCAGAAGCAGCGCGTGCTCATCGCCCGCATGCTGGCCGGCGGAGCAAAGATCGCCTTCCTGGATGAGCCCACCGCCGCCATGGACGCGGTGGCGGAGCTGGAGGTGATGATGCTCATCGATCGGCTGCGCCGGGAGCGGGGCATGGCCGTCGTCATCGTCAGCCACCACCTCGGGGTGACCCGGCGCTTCGCCGAGCGCGTGCTGTTCGTGGACGACGACTCGGACACGGTGATCACCGGCACCACCGATGAGGTCTTCGCCCACCCCACCTTCGCCGCCCGCTACGGAGAGCACGCCCGTGCATAGCCCCGCGCCCACCTGGGACGACTTCGTCCTGGCGATCGATATCTTCCGGGACGCCATCCTCTGCGGGGCGGCCGCTGGGCTGGTGCTGGGCTGGCTGGGCGTGCACATCGTGCTGCGGCGCATGGTGTTCGTAACTGCGGCGCTGACCCAGGCCGCGGGCCTGGGCGTAGCCCTGTCCTTCTACGCAGGCATCCACCTGAGCGCCGAGGTGCCTCCCACCGTGGGCGCCTTCGGTGCCTGCCTCGTCGCCAGCGCGCTGGTGGCGGCCCGCGCGGAGCGGCTGCTCTTGAGCCGGGAGAGCCTCCTCGCCCTGGCCTGGCTGCTGTCGGCGGCGGGGGCGGTGCTGGTCGGCAGCCGCATCACCCAGGAGTCCCACGACATCGCCGGCATCCTCTTCGGCACGGCCGTGCTGGTCACGCCCGAGGATCTGAGGGCGGTCCTCGGGATCGGCGGCGCGGTGCTGGCGGCGGCTGTGTGGTGGGGTCGGGGCTTCGTATTCGCCGGCTTCGACCCGAACGGGGCCCGGGTCCAGGGGCTTCCGGTGCGCCTGTTGGAGTTGGCCCTGCTGCTGCTGATCACCCTGGAGGTCTCCGCAGCCACCCGGGCGCTGGGTGCCTTGCCTGTGTTCGCCTTCTCCGTCCTGCCAGCCATGAGCGCGCTGGCGTTGACAGGTCGTCTCAGCGCAGCCTTCCCGCTGGCTGCGCTGTTCGGCGGCCTCGCCGGCGCGGGGGGCTACCTGTTGGCCTTCTTCTACGATCTCCCGGTGGGCGCGGCCCAGGTACTCGCCGCCGCACTTCCCCTGGCATTGATCGCCCCTTATCGACTATTCCGGGCCTCCTGACCTGGAGTCTCCCGATGCTGACTGCTCTGCTCCTCCCCCTGATCACTGCCGGCTGCGGTCCCAAGATCGTACCGGAGCCAGCCGCTGAGCTCCTCCACCCCGACCTCGCCCGGCGCTCGGATGTGGTCGACACCCTGCACGGCGTGGCCGTCGCCGATCCCTACCGCTGGATGGAGGAGGGCGGCGAGGAGCTGACCGGCTGGACCGACGCCCGCAACCAGGCCTTCAGCGGCTACACCGACGCCCTGCCCCAGCGCGCGTGGCTCTACGACCGGATGCAACAGCTCTGGCGCTACGACGACGAGTCCACCCCAAAGCCCTGCCTGCTCTCCGAGCGGGTGCTCTACTACACCAAGGCGGCTGACCAGGACAAGTGGGTGGTGCACCTGAAGGAGCGCGCCGACGCCGAGGCGGGCGGCTCGGATGACCGGGTCATCCTGGATCCGAACACCTGGGAGCAGACCGACACCCTCGCCGGCGTCTACCCCTCCCCCGACTGCCGATACCTCGTCTACGGGGTCGCCAGCGGCGGCGACGAAGACGCCAAGCTCACCGTGATGGATCTGGACAGCCTGGAGCCGCTCGACGACACCTTCCGAGGCTGGAAGCTCGGCGGCGTGAGCTGGCTGCACGACAACTCGGGCTTCTACTACAGCAGCAAGCCCCTGGAGGAGGAGGTCGCGCCCGGCGAGCACTTCTACTGGCACCGCGCCCTCTTCCACGCCCTCGGCGACCAGGCCGCTGACGACGAGATCGTCTTCGCCGATGACGAGGTCAAGGAGACCTGGCACGGCGTCAGCGTCACGGAGGACGGCCGGTGGCTCGTCCGCTCCCGGGGGATGTTCAACAAGAACGCCGTCTGGGTGAAGCCCGTCGACGGCGGCGAGTGGCGCGCCCTCACCGACGCGATGGACGCGCAGTACAGCCTCCAGATCATCGACGATGTCGCGCTGATCACGACCGACTGGGGGGCCCCGAAGTACCGGGTGATGCGCGCCTCGCTGGAGGCCCCGGCCCGGGAGGGCTGGGAGGAGTTCATCCCCGAGGGCGAGGACACCCTCTCCTCCCTCGCCGCCGTGGGCGGTCACCTCTACGCGATCTACGAGCACAACGCGGCGACGCGCATCGTGCGCTACGGACTGGACGGCTCCTCACCGGGCGAGCTGACCCTGCCCACCGTCGGCAGCGGCGGGGTGTACGGCTACTGGTCCAAGCCCGAGACCCGGGTGTCGTTCGCCTCCTACGCGCACCCGTCGACCCTCTACACCTACGATCCCGAGGCCGACGCGCTGACGCTGCTCAAGGCGTCCAGGGTTCCGGTGGCCCCTGAGCTGGTCGCCGACATCGAGGCGGAGCAGATCTGGTACCCCTCGGCCGACGGCACCGAGGTGAGCATGTTCATCATCCACCGCGAGGGGATGGCCATGGACAGCTCGACCCCCTTCCTGCTCACCGGCTACGGCGGCTTCAACATCTCCATGAGCCCGCGCTTCTCCACCCTCTACACCAGCTGGCTGGAGGCCGGCGGCGCGGTGGCCGTGCCCAACCTGCGCGGCGGCGGAGAGTACGGCCAGGCGTGGCACGAGGCGGGGATGCGCGAGAAGAAGCAGAACGTCTTCGACGACTTCATCGCCGCCGCCGAGCACCTGCTCAGCGAGGGCTACACGGCCGCCGATCGCCTCGCCATCTCAGGCGGCTCCAACGGCGGGCTCCTGGTGAGCGCGGCGGTCGTCCAGCGCCCGGAGCTCTTCCAGGCGGTGCTCTGCACGGTGCCCCTCACGGACATGGTGCGGTACCACAGGTTCGGGCTCGCCAACATCTGGTCCGAGGAGTACGGCAACGCGGACGATCCGGAGATGTTCCCGCACCTCCTGGCCTACTCGCCGTACCACAACGTGCGGGACGGCACGGACTACCCGGCGATCCTGGTCACCGGCTCCGTCAATGACGCCCGCACCGATCCCATCCACGCGATGAAGTTCTCGGCGGCGGCCCGCTGGGCGGACGCGGATCACGGCGACGAGGAGCCCATCCTCCTGCACATCCAGTCCGACAGCGGACACGGCGGCGGCGTCGGCATCGACACCCAGGCCGATCAGGTCGCGCGGCACTACGGCTTCTTGATGGCCCAGATCGGACTCACAGCGCCAGCGGCGACCCCTGCGGATGCAGCGGCCCCAGCTGCCCCCGAGGTCGCGGAGTAGACGCCAGCGCGCTGACGCCCCCTCCGACATTCATGGGCGCGCGACCTCCCGGTCGCGCGTCCGCGCGTCAGAAGGCGCGGCCCTTCTTGTGCTCCAGCTGCTCCTCGCGGGTCTTGCAGTCGATGCAGCGGGTCGCCACCTGGCGGGCCAGCAGCCGCTTGAAGCCGATGGGCTCCCCGCAAGACTCACACTCCCCATACTCACCCTGCTCGATGCGATTCAGAGCGTAGCGGATCTTATTGAGCATCAGCCGCTCGCGACCCGCCAGCCGAAGCTTGGACTCGCGCTCGGACTCGGTCGAGGCGACGTCGACCTCATCGGCCTCGTGCTCTCGCTCTACAGTCAGCTCCTGGACAGCACCCTGTCCATTGTCGAGGATGTCCCGCCCGCGCTCAATGAGCAGCGACCGGAGCTGAAGCATCTCTTCCCTGCTCAGGAAGGGATCTTCAGCAACGCTTCGGTTTTCCAGATCGGCTGCAAACATGACCGACCTCCTTCGATGATTCGGCTACCCAGAATTGCCACCGTAGCTCTATCGTCAATAGGCGGCCGGTGTTGACCTCAGAGATAGATATTTTGTCTCAAAGTTGCAGCATGAAGTGAGTCGGGCCATTGCTGTGGGGTGCGATACAGCCAGCCAGTGATGTGTGAGGTGAGCGAGGTGCGCCCCAGCGGCGAATTCCCTCGCAGTGCGTGTGGGTAGCAGCGAGCCCCCTACCCCTGTTAGTACGCACCACCTTTTATCTACTGGAGGCCCGAGATGGCCGCTCCGTTCCGTATCTACAACACTCTGAGCCGCAAGGTCGAGCCCTTCACCCCCATCGAGGCGGGCAAGATCGGCCTCTACGTCTGCGGCATGACGGTCTACGACCGCTCCCACGTGGGCCACGCTCGGGCCATGGTCGTCTTCGACGCCTTCGTCCGCTACCTGCGCTGGCGTGACTGGGAGGTGAAGTTCGTCCGCAACTTCACCGACGTGGACGACAAGATCATCCGCCGCGCCGGCGAGCTCGGCGAGGAGCCGCTGGCCCTGGCCGCCCGCTTCATCGACGTCTTCCACGAAGACATGGACGCGCTGGGGCTCATCCGCCCCGACAGCGAGCCGCGGGTCTCCACCTCCATCGACGAGATCCTGGCGATGATCGGCGCCCTCGTCGAGAAGGGCCACGCCTACGCCGACGACGGCAGCGTGCTCTACGCGGTCGACAGCTTCGACGGCTACGGCAAGCTCTCGGGCCAGAAGCTCGACGAGCTCCGCAGCGCCGACGAGGTCTCCGGCAAGCGTCACCCCGGCGACTTCGCCCTCTGGAAGGCCGCCAAGCCCGGCGAGCCCTCCTGGGAGAGCCCCTGGGGCCCCGGCCGCCCCGGCTGGCACATCGAGTGCTCCGCCATGAGCTGCGGCGCCGTCGGCGACACCCTCGACATCCACGGCGGCGGCCTGGATCTGGTGTTCCCCCACCACGAGAACGAGATCGCCCAGTCCGAGGCGGCCACCGGCGCCCAGTACGCCAACGTGTGGATGCACAACGGCCTGCTCACCATGGCCGGCGGCCAGAAGATGGGCAAGTCCCTCGGCAACGTCATCAACATCGACGACGCGCTGAAGGCCTTCCCCGCTGAGGTGCTGCGCCTCTACTACCTCCAGAGCCACTACCGCTCGCCCCTGCCCTGGGACGAGACCGCGCTCTCCGACGCCCTCGGCATGCTCTCCCGCCTCTATGAGGCCCGGGAGTCCGCCGAGGCCATGGGCGGCGAGGAGCCGGGCGCGCTGGTCGCCGAGGCGCTCGGCAAGGACGCCCTGGAGGTGCTGGAGCAGGCCGCCACCTTCGAGGCCCGCTTCCTGGAGGCCCTCGACGAGGACTTCAACACCGCCAAGGCCCTCGGCGTCGCCTTCGAGCTGGTCCGGTCGGTCAACCGACTGGCCAACCACAAGAAGGCGAAGAAGCGCGGCGGCCCGCTGGTCGCCCCGGCGCTGGTCGCCTTCACGCTCGTGTCGAAGACGCTGGGCCTGCTGTCCATGAACGTTCCGAGCTTCATCGATGAGGTGAAGCAGAAGCGCATGGGCGCCATGGGCCTGACCCCCGACTACGTCGAGGAGCGGCTGGCGGCCCGGGCCGCGGCGCGGGCGGCGAAGGACTGGGCGCAGGCGGATGAGATCCGCGAGGAGCTGCTGGAGAAGCAGATCATCGTGATGGATCGCCCCGACGGCGTCGACTGGCGCATCCGCGTATAGCGCACCGTTCAACCCCCGGGAGGGCGCCGTGGCCGCTGGCATCCTGACGTTGCTGACCGACTTCGGCACCTCCGACGCCTACGTGGCGGCGATGAAGGGCGTGGTGTTGAGCCGCGCCCCGGATCTCCGGGTGGTGGACATCACCCACCAGATCCCGCCGCAGGACATCCGGCGGGCGGCCTTCGTGCTGGCGGAGGCCGCCCCCTGGTACCCGCCGAACACCGTGCACGTCGTGGTGGTAGACCCCGGCGTGGGCACCGCCCGCCGCGCCATCGCGGCCCGGATCGGCCCACCGGACCGGGCCCAGATCGTGGTGGCGCCGGACAACGGCGTCATCACCCACCTCGCCGATCGGGCGGGGGGCTGCGCGGCCTTCGAGCTCGCCCAGCCGGGCCTCGGGCTCGCGCGCCGAAGCGCCACCTTCCACGGCCGCGATCTCTTCTCCCCGGCGGGCGCAGCGCTGGCCGCCGGGCTCATCACCCCCGAGGGCTGCGGCCCGACGGTGACGCCGGTGCTGCTGGATCTGCCCCGACCGTCGGTGGGCCTCGGCGCGGCGCGGGGGGCGGTGATCGCCATCGATCACTTCGGCAACCTGATCACCAACCTGCGCACCGAGCGCCTGCCGGAGCGCGGCCTCAACGTGCTCATCGACGGTCAGCCCGTGCCCGCCTTCGTGCGGACCTACGGCGAGGCAGCCGAGGGCGCGGTGGTGGCGCTGTTCGGCAGCGGGGGCTGGCTGGAGATCTCCCAGGTCCAGTCCAGCGCCGCGGCGCACCTCGGCCTCGGCGTGGGCGCGACCGTCGACGTCCAGTGGTGAGGCCCCGGTGAGCGCCGTGTCCCTCCAGGGGGTCCGCTTCTCCTGGCCGGGGTTCACGCTGGCGGTGGAGGACTGGGCGGTCCCGGAGGGTGAGCGCGCCTGCGTCGTCGGGCCGTCGGGCAGCGGCAAGTCCACGCTGCTCTCCCTGCTGGCCGGGGAGCAGCTCGCCCAGGCAGGCACCGTGTCCGTGGCGGGCCTGGACCTCGGCGGGCTCTCCGAGACCGCCCGGCGACGCTGGCGCCTACAGACCGTGGGCTTCGTCTTCCAGGACTTCCCGCTGGTGCCCTACCTGGACGCTCTGGAGAACACGCTGCTGCCCTACCGCCTGGGCCTGCCCATGGACACCGGCGCCCGCGCCCGCGCCCGGGGCCTGCTGACCACCCTGGGCCTGGCGGACAAGGCGAAGGCCCGCCCCGAGACCCTCTCTCAGGGGGAGCGCCAGCGGGTCGCGGTGGCCCGCGCCCTGGTGACCCGCCCGGCGATCCTGCTGGCGGACGAGCCGACGGCGGGGCTGGATCCAGCCCGCTCGGACGCGGTGGTGGCGCTGCTGAGCCGGGCCTGCGGGGAGCGCGGCACCACTCTGGTGCTGGTCACACACGATCCCCGCCTCCAGGCCGGCTTCGAGAACACGCTGGAGCTCGCCTGATGGGCGACGTCCTGTTCATGGCGCTGCGCTCGCTGGCGGCCGGGCTATCTTCGTAGTGTCGAGAGGATCCCCCTGATGTTCATCGAACGCCTCCAGCTCACCAACTTCCGTGGTTTTGAGGAGATCGACCTCCACTTTACCGGACGAACGACGGTACTGATCGGCGAGAATGGTGCCGGCAAGAGCGCAATCCTCGACGCCCTCCTCCAGCTGCTCCGTCCGCTCCCCCGGATGTTCCGAGCAGAGCTCGAAGGGTCTTACCCCATCGATTCATCGCTGTGGACGATCGCGCCCATCGACCGCCGAAACAACACCGATAGGACAAGGCTCGCCCTCACAGTTCGAACGGAAGGCTTGCCCGCAGGGATCTGGGCGATGGACACCGAGCCAGTCAAGGATCACCAGAAGCACCAACGCAAGTTGTTCTGGGTGCTCTACGAACGCGGCGATGGCGGTGGCTCGGAGCTGCCGACGTTTGCCTACTACCCCGTCGATCGGCAAGTCACCTCCGGCCTCGCGCGTGAGCCGGGGCCGCTCGATGATGCAGTGATCGCCTTCAAGAGCTTCGAGCAGGGCCGGAGTGACTACGACCAGCTGTTCAACTGGTTCCGGAGCCGCGAAGACATTGAGAATGAGTCTCTCCGAGACGACAGCAGGTTCCGAGACCCGCAGCTCTCAGCAGTTCGCCGCGCCTTGGAGTCACTGGTCCCGGGGTTTGAGAACCTCCGTGTCCGGCGAGTCCCCTCAGCCGGCGGCCCATTCTCCTACTTCAAGCGCCCAGTGCTGCTGGTCGACAAGGGCGACACCACCCTCGCCGTTGATCAGCTCTCCCACGGCGAGCGGGGCCTCATCGCGTTGGTCGGCGATCTCACGCGCAGGCTCGCGCTGACCCACCCAAACCTCGCGGATCCTCTTCAGGGCGATGGCATCGCCCTCATTGATGAGCTGGCATTGCACCTGCACCCACGGTGGCAACGCGACATCCTCCCCGCCCTTGAGCGCACCTTCCCCAACCTCCAGTTCATCGTCACTACGCACTCCCCGCAGGTCATCGCCAACGTCGACCGGTCCAATGTCCGTGTCTTGGAGGACAACCGCCTCATCTCGGACGCCCCACACACCTACGGCCGCGACGCTAACGCGATCCTCTCAGATCTGATGGGCCTGGAGCCACACCCGGTCTCCACACGCGCGAGCCTGCGGACCATTGCGGAGATGATCGACAGCGAAGACTATGACGCGGCGCGTGACGCGCTGGATAACCTCGCTGAATCCCTCGGCGAGAACGACGTGACGATCGTTCACCAGCGCTCGCTGCTTGAGCTGTTGGCCGAGTAGCGAGTGCGAGACATCAAGAAGAGCAAAGAGCCACGAGCTCTCCGTGCCTATCGCTTGTCTGAGCAGCCCCCCAGCTACGAGGACTTCCGCGACAAGGACGTACTCCGAGGGGCCTTACTGAGCGATCAGAGCCACATCTGCGGCTACTGCATGCAGCGCATCAAGCTCGACACCATGAAGATCGAGCACTGGAGCCCACAAGCCGCGGACCCGGCACAACAGCTGAGCTGGAAGAACCTGCTGGGCGCCTGTCCGGGCGGTCAAGGCCAGCCGCCGCGCCTCCAGCACTGTGACACCCGCAAGGGCAACACACGCATCACCCTGAATCCGAATGAGCGCGTCGAACACAAGCTGCGCTACCTCTCCAATGGCGAACTTCGAGCCATCGACACCAAACCTGAACAACAACAGGCGCTACAGCATGAGCTGGAGGAGATCCTGAACCTCAACCTCCAGCAGCTCCGAGGAGGCCGTATGGCAGCACTGGCTGCCTTCTTGGAAGTACTGAAGCGCAAACGCCCGACAGGAGATTGGAGCCGCGACTTTCTGGAGAAGGAGTTGGAGAACCTGAAGAACCGGCAGAAGCTCACGCCGTACTACCAGTACACCGTGTACTTCATCGAGAAACGACTGCGGCGCGCAGCGCGGACATGAGGGCGGACATGAGGGATGCCCTGTTCATGGCCAGCCGCTCGCTGGCGGCGGAGCCCTGGCGAGCCCTCGTGATGGCGCTCGGCGTGGCGGTGGCCCTGTTCCTGCCGGCCTTCACCTGGGCGGTGGGCGAGACCGCGGAGGATCAGCTCCTCCAGCGCGCCCGGGACACCCCCATCGTGCTGGGCAGCCCCGGCGACGAGTTCGATCTGGTGATGGCGAGCCTGTACTTCCGGGGCCAGGTGCGAGATCCACTGCCCTGGTCCTCGGTGAAGGCGGTGACCGACCAGCACTACGGCGAGGCCGCGCCGGTGTATGTGGCCCACTCCGCCGCCGGCGTACCCGTAGTGGGCACGACCCTGACCTACCTGGAGGCCCGCGCCCTGACGGTCGCCGACGGCCGGACCTTCGCGGTGCTGGGCGAAGTGCTCGCCGGCGCCGAGGTCGCGGCACGCCTGGGCCTGGAGCCCGGCGACACGCTGCGCTCGGACCTGAACAACCTCTACAACCTGGCGGGCTCGTACCCGCTGCTCCTGACCGTAGCCGGCACGCTGGCCCCGACCGGGGGCCCTGACGACGCGGCGTTCTTCGCGGACGTAAAGACCCTCTGGGCGCTGGACGGGCTCATCCACGGCCACGAGGAGACGAGCGGTGAGGCCAGCCCGGGGATCTTCACCTTCGACACCCTGGACTCAGACACCCTGGCGACCTTCCACCCACACGGGGACGAGAGCGAGCGGCCGGTCTCAGCGATCCTGGTGTTCCCGACGGACCAGAAGGCGCACGATCAGCTCCTCGGGGATCTGGCGCTTCAGTCTGAGCTGCAGGCGGTGCGGCCAGAGCCGGTGGTGCGGACGATCCTGGGGATGGTGCTTCGGCTGCAGGCGCTGCTCGGGGGATGGGTGGGGTTGGTGGGGTTGTCGACGGCGGGGTTTCTTGGGCTGACGGCGGCGCTGACCTGGCGGCTGCGGGCGACGGAGATCGCGCTGATGCGGCGGATGGGGTGTAGTCGTGGGCGGCTGGTGGGGATGCTTGGGGGTGAGCTGGTGATGCTTGTTGGGGTCGGGGTTTTGGGGGCTGTTGGGTTGACCTGGGGTGGGTTGGTTGTTTTGGAGCGGTTGTTTTGATGGGGTTTGTCGGTTCGGCTGGTTCGGCTGGTTCGGCGGGTTCGACTGGTTCGGCTCGGTTTGTCGGGTTCGGCTCGGTTTGTCGGGTTCGGCTCGGTTTGTCGGGTTCGGCTCGGTTTGTCGGGTTCGGCGGGTTCGGCTCGGTTTGACAGGGGTTTATGGGACTTGCGAGAGCGGTTTCGGCAGTCGCGGGCTCGTAGTTTGAGCGTCCCGTCGAGGCGCCGTCGTTCTGCCTGTTGGGTTGTTGGACTTCCCGACCGTTATGGGTGGCGCGGTGCCCCTGGGTAGATTCGACGTGTGCTCGCTGCGCTAACGAATCCCCGGACGATCCGTCAGCGTCAAGTCGACAAGGTCTGGTGGCCGGTGCCGTGCAGCTTGCGTCACACACG
>Ga0316204_10003198_pt1 | contig 33792 bp, 29 predicted proteins | sample 6monrhotite_MG_2_FD_205661 | JGI IMG/M metagenome (GOLD analysis project Ga0316204, IMG submission 205661) | Microbial mat bacterial communities from mineral coupon in-situ incubated in ocean water Damariscotta River, Maine, United States -... | ecosystem: Environmental > Aquatic > Marine >... | reverse complement strand
TGGCCGTTACGCGCATCGGGCCACGGCCCACATCAATGGTGTTTTCGGTGGTCGTTACCTCAAACGGGAAGCGCCCGTGAACACTGTCAAATCGCAATAAATGCGCGTTGCTTTCGACCGGGCCAAGATCATTCAGCGCCACAACCTCGATATCGGTGCGGCCACTTTCGATGATGGCGCGCAGAATGTTGCGGCCAATTCGACCAAAGCCATTGATTGCTACTTTTACCGACATTTCAGCCTCGTTTGGATTGTGAAGAATGATAGGTTAGCGCTAACATAATTGGCACACAAAGATCAATGGCTAGATTGATTTTTGATGTGGGCGGACAATAGGAAATCAGCGTATCGCGGCGGCAAAGTTAGCGCCAAAAGGCCATCCATTCTGACAATTGCGCAAGTCGCCGACCCCAAACCACCAGCAGGCCCCAGTCAAAAACAAGGATGTCCAAGGCCAGAATGCCCAGAATGATCGCCGCCAAAACCAGTGAAATTTGTGTGGTCATCGCATTCGCGACGAAAAACGCCGCCCCTTAATGTAAGAGCTGCCCCATTGCGGCGGCCACATCGGCCATACGACAAGAAAACGCCCATTCGTTATCGTACCAAGCTAGCACACGAACCGTGCGCCCGACAACTTTGGTTTGCTCGGGGGCGAAAATTGATGAATGGGTTGTGTGGTTAAAGTCGATGGAAACCTTGGGTTCCGGATCATAGGCCAAAACCGACCCCATGCGCCCGGCGGCCGCTTCGGCGACGATGGCGTTAACATCTGATACGGTTACGTCTTTTTTGGCCTGAAACGTCAGGTCAACCGCCGAAACATTGGGGGTCGGCACGCGCAAAGAGGTGCCATCCAGTTTGCCTTGCAATTCGGGTAAAACCAAACCCAGCGCCTTGGCGGCACCGGTTGATGTGGGGATCATCGCCATGGCGGCGGCGCGGGCACGGTACAGATCGTTGTGACGGCGATCCAGCGTTGGCTGATCGCCGGTATAGCTGTGGACAGTGGTCATGATGCCGCTTTCTATGCCGATGGCATCGTTCAAAACCTTGGCCAGCGGGGCCAGACAATTTGTGGTGCAGGACCCATTGGAAATCATTCTGTCATTGGCCAAAAGATCGCGGTGGTTCACACCGTATACGATGGTGCGATCGACATTTTTTGCCGGCGCCGAGATCAGAACTTTTTTCGCGCCCTGTTCCAGATGCACCGCCGATTTCAGGCCGTCGTTGAAATGGCCGGTGCATTCCAGAACCACATCGACGCCGGTCCAATCCAATTCGCGGGGCTCGTAGGTGGAAAATATCTGGATCGGACCTTGCCCCAAATCCATCGAATTATCCGTGGTTTTGATGGTGCCGCCAAAACGCCCATGCACACTGTCATAGCGCAGCAAATGCGCGCTGGTTTCAATCGGGCCGGTGGCGTTTATTTTGACAACCTGCACATCGTTACGCGCGCTTTCGGCGATATGGGCCAGGGTGCAACGACCAATGCGACCAAATCCATTAATACCAACCGTGACCGTCATTACCATTGCTCCTACTAAAGTACCTTAGGCATTTTTCTGGCCCCCCCTTAGCAATCAATTCTTACCACCCCAAGAAAAAAGCGGTAAAATTCCAATATGTTAGCGATAACTGAGGCGTTTGGGCGCGTGTTGGCGCTAACAACTTGTTGGAAATTGGTGGAAATGAATTTTTTGGCCAGATTTAATCGCAAATGTCTGCCCCGCGTTCAAGCGATTCCCCCCGCCGGTAGTGCAAACTAAAACGCCCGATCCACTGGAAGTGAACCGGGCGCCTATTGGGGGGCGTCGCTGAGGATTAAGCCAACAGTGCCTTTACCTTTGCCACTGTTGCCTCGGCGGTGATGCCAAATTTTTCATACAGTGTTTCGGCGGGGGCAGAGGCCCCAAAACCGGTCATGCCAACAAAATCCGCCTTGCCAAAACGGCCACGTTCCCCAAGCAACCACTGATCCCAGCCGTGGCGCACGCCAGCCTCGATGGCGACACGCACAGCCGCACCGCCCGGCAAAACGCGTTTGCGGTATGCCTCGTCTTGTTCGGCAAACAATTCCCAGCACGGCATGGAAACCACGCGGGTACCGATGCCTTCGGCATGCAGCAAATCACGCGCGGCCATGGCAATGCAAACCTCTGAACCGGTGGCCATAAGAATGGCCTGACGCTTGCCCTCGGCCTCGGCCAAAACATAGGCGCCTTGGGCGGAAAGGTTTTTGCCTTTATGTTCAAGGCGCACGGTGGGCAGGTTTTGACGCGACAGGGCCAGAACATGCGGCGTTTTTGTGCTGGACAGCGCGCATTGCCATGCCTCGGCGGTTTCAACCAGATCGGCGGGGCGGAACACATGGGTATTGGGCGTGGCGCGCAACATCGACAGATGTTCAACCGGTTGATGTGTCGGGCCGTCTTCGCCCAAACCGATGGAATCATGGGTCATGACATAGGTCACCGGAATGCCCATAAGGGCAGACAGCCGCATCGCGCCACGGGCATAATCGGTGAAACACATGAAAGTGCCGCCATAGGCGCGCGTGCCGCCATGCAAGGCCATACCGTTCATCGCCGCGGCCATGCCGTGTTCACGAATGCCGTAATACATATATCGGCCCTTGCGGTTTTCCGGCCCATGAACGCCCATATCGTCGGTCAGTGTATTGTTGGAACCGGTCAAATCCGCAGAACCGCCGAAAGTTTCTTTCATCACCGGGTTGATGACCTTCAGCACCGCCTCGCTGGCTTTGCGGGTGGCCATTTTAGGGGCATTTTCGCTGGCGTCTTTTTTGATCTGGCGGATCAGTCCGGGCAGGCGGCGGTGGGGTTCACCGGCCTGTACGCGGCTGAATTCATTTTGACGACCTTCCGGCAGACCGTCAAAATGTGCCTGCCATGCGGCGTGATTTTCGGCGCCACGCGCCCCAACGGCTTCCCAGTCTGCTTTGACGTCTTTGGGGATGTCAAAGGCCGCGTTTTTCCAGCCGTAAACCTTGCGCGTATCTGCAATCAATTTGGCATCCGTCAGTGCACCGTGCCCCTTTGATGTATCTTGCGCAGATGACCCCAGCGCAATGTGGGTTTTGCAATCGATCATCGAGGGCTTGCGGCTTTTCTTGGCGGCGGTAATCGCGCGGTCGATATCCTCGGGGTCATGCCCGTCACATTCAAAGACCGACCAGCCAGAGGCCAAAAAGCGCATTTTTTGATCGGTTACGTCGGAAATCGAAACTTTGCCATCGATGGTAATGCCGTTGTTATCCCAAAGCAGGATCAGTTTGGACAATTCCTGTTTACCGGCAAGCCCGATGGCTTCTTGGCTGACGCCTTCCATCAAACAACCGTCACCGGCGATCACATAGGTATGGTGATCAACCAGCTTGGGCCCGTAAGTGGCGCGTTGTACCGCCTCGGCCAGGGCAAAACCCACGGCATTGGCAAGACCCTGCCCCAGCGGGCCGGTGGTGGTTTCAACGCCCATCGCGTGACCATATTCAGGATGGCCTGCGGTGATCGCACCCCATTGGCGAAAGTTTTTGATCTGTTCCAATGTCATGTCCGCGCTACCGGTCAGGTGCAGCAACGAATAGAGCAACATAGAGCCGTGCCCGGCAGACAGAATGAAACGATCACGATTCGGCCAGTTTGGCGCGGCGGCATCGAATTTCAAATGGTTTTGAAACAAAACCGTGGCCACATCGGCCATGCCCATGGGCATACCGGAATGGCCCGAATTCGCCGCAGCAACCGCATCCAGCGTAAGAGTGCGGATGGCACAAGCCATGTTCCAATGTTTTGGGTGTTTTTCGCGCAGTTCCTGAATTTTCACGGCCGACTGTCCTTTGGCTGTAATTTCGTTGTTACGAAGGGTCATAACAGCCAAGGGCAGAAGTTCAAGCAAAGCTTTTTGCACCGCAAACAGTAAAGGATTTCCGAGGCTTCGCACATTGTGGATTATTTGGCTAATATAGAAACAGAGCAGACGATTCGGCCTGAAACTGGCCGACAGGGTGTTTGGCACCTTTGAAAAAGCGAAAGGCGCGGTATGAGCGACATCAGTGAACTGGAAGCCCGACTTCAGGCTGCCTTGGGGCGGATCGAAAACGGGTTGGGGAATTTAGGGGCGAAATCTGACACCGCCGCAACCGGCGACGACAGCGCCAAGGCGCTGGAAGAAGAAAAAGCCGTCACCGCACAACTGGAGGCGCGGCTTCAGGCGGTGCGCGAAAAGCATCTGGGTCGCGAAAAACTGGCCGCCGAACAGTTGGAAACCGCCAGCAAGGCCCTGGAAGAAGCACGATCCAATATGCAAACACTGCGCGCCACCAACGAGCGGCTGCGCGCCAGCAACGAAGAATTGCGCGAAAAAAATCAGGAAAACGGCGCCGATCCGCATTTGATTAACAAATCAATGATGGAAGAGTTGTCCGCGCTGAAAGCGGCGCGCAAAGTTGATCTGGCGGAAATGGACGCCATATTGTTGGAAATGAAACCTTTGTTAAAGGAGGGGTCTGATGCCTGAGGTTGCAATCGAAATTGGCGGGCGGGTTTTTGAAGTCGCTTGCAACGAAGGCGAAGAACATTTCCTGCAATCCGCCGCGGCCATGTTAAACACCGAGGCCACCAGCATTATTTCGCAAATCGGGCGACTGCCGGAACAACGCATGTTGCTCATGGCGGGCTTGATGCTGGCGGATAAAACCGCTGGTGTGTCGGATGAAATCGAAAAACTGCGCGCCACGACAGCGGCACTGGAGGCAGAGTTGGCCGAGTTGAAGGCCGCACCAGCACCGGAGCCAACCCGCATTGAGGTGCCGGTTATTCCGCAAGCGATCAAGGATACAATGGCCGAACTGACCGCGCGGGCCGAGGCATTGGCCGAGCAAATCGAAGAAAAAGCCGCCCCGTAAGGCGCAGCTTTTAATCATAATTACAATGCATTACAGCGCGAGGCTAACCTATTCGTTGGCTTCGCGAATTTTGTTGGCCATCTCTTTATCATAGCCAACATCGTTGCTTTCAAACAAGGTGTCCAATTCCCCGGACAGGGTCATTTCGGTGATGATGTCACAGCCGCCAACAAATTCACCTTTGACATAAAGCTGTGGAATGGTCGGCCAATCGGAATAATCTTTGATGCCCTGGCGGATGTTTTCATCAGCCAACACGTTCACATCGGCAAAATCCACGCCCATATAGTTAAGCACACCGGCAATACGGCTGGAAAAACCACATTGTGGCGCGTCTTTGGTGCCTTTCATGAACAGGACAACATCGTTTTCGGTGACTTTGCTTTTGATTTGTGTGGCGGTATCGGTCATGTTCTTATTCCCTTGGAGTGCTGCTGCAATGGCTGCTTACAATGGCTGGGCAGGTGTTTTATTCGGGGGCTTTGGTGGTCAGGGCAAGCGCGTGTAATTCGCCGTTGGCCCCGTCCATTTTGCCCTTGAGAGAGGCGTAAACCGCGCGTTGTTGCTGTACGCGGTTCTGGGTGCGAAAGCTTTCGTCAATCACCTCGGCGGCATAATGTTTGCCATCGCCCGCCAAATCGGTGATCGTGATTTCTGCGTCGGGGAAACCGGCGCGGATCAGTTTTTCAATCTCTACGGCTTGAATGGCCATGGGCGGTGTTCCTTTGTTTTCTGATCCTAAATGTAGGCCTGCGGATAGGGCGCTGCAAGGCCCCTTTGTTTAAATTGTGACCGTGCCGCGCCTAGGCCAATTGCGCGGCAAAAGCGGTGCGATAGCTTGTCGACAGTTCCGTCAAGGGGGCGCTGCTGGTGCCAAATGACAGGCTGTCGCCCTTGAAAATACCGATTTTTGCCAGCGGCACATTGGCCGTTGCCGCTTGGGCCAACAGGGCTTGCGCGTTTTCCGGGGTTGCCACCAGAACATACCGCGCCTGATCTTCGCCAAACAATTGGGCGGTGTCGGCATCAGCCAAAGCCAGCCCCAATTCGGCGGCATCCGCCAGCTCAAACACCGCCATGGCAAGGCCCCCGTCAGAAAGATCGGTCGCCGCGCGGATCAGTCTTGCATGGGCGCGGACAAAATCCCCATGCGCCAGTTCAGCCACCAGATCAACCGCAGGGGCATCACCGTCAGCCCGCCCAAAAGCCTCGGCCAGCAGGGCGGATTGGCCCAAATGACCCTGTGTGTGACCCAGCAACAGCGCGACATCGCCCGGCTGAACATCGTCAAGGATCAACTGATCAATGTGATCGATCAGACCCACGGCGCCGATGGTGGGCGTTGGCAAAATGCCGGCGCCGTCGGTTTCATTATAAAGCGAAACATTGCCCGAAACGATGGGCATATCAAGGGCAATACAGGCTTGGCTGATGCCTTGGATGGCACCGACAAACTGGCCCATGATTTCGGGTTTTTCCGGGTTGCCAAAGTTCATATTATCGGTCGAAGCCAGCGGCTTTGCGCCCTTGGCCACAAGATTACGGTAAGCCTCGGCCACCGCCTGTTTACCGCCTTCAACAGGATTAACTTTTACATAACGGGGGGTTACGTCCGAGGTGAAAGCCAGCAATTTATCTGTACCATGCACGCGGATGACACCCGCGCCCAAGCGCGGCCCATCAACCGTATCGGCCATGACCATGCTGTCATATTGTTCCCATACCCATGACTTGCGGGCATAGTTTGGCGATGCAATCAGCGCCTTTAAGCCTTTGATCGGATCAATGTCTGGCACCTCCGCCAAACCCGCCGCCGCCGGTGTTGCCACCCACGGGCGATCATATTCGGGCGCGGTGCCTGACAGGGCCTTTAACGGCAGATCGGCCTTGGTTTCGCCGCCGTGGATGATCAAAAAACGATCCTCGGCGATGGTTTCGCCAACGATGGCAAAATCCAGATCCCATTTGTCGAAAACCGCCTTTGCCTGCGCCTCTAGTTCAGGTTTCAACACCATCAACATGCGTTCCTGGGATTCCGAAAGCATCATTTCATAGGCCGTCATATTTTCTTCGCGTACCGGCACATCATCCAGATTCAGACAGATGCCCAAATTACCCTTGTCGCCCATTTCCACCGCCGAACAGGTCAGCCCGGCAGCACCCATATCCTGAATGGAAATCACCGCACCCGTGGCCATCAATTCCAAGGTCGCCTCCATCAGACGTTTTTCGGTGAAAGGATCGCCAACCTGCACGGTGGGGCGTTTTTCCTCGATCGTGTCGTCAAACTCAGCCGAGGCCATGGTGGCACCGCCCACACCGTCGCGACCGGTTTTTGCCCCCAGATAGACCACCGGCATGCCAACGCCCGAGGCGGCGGAATAGAAAATCTTGTCGGTATCGGCCAGACCGGCGGCAAATGCATTGACCAGACAATTGCCGTTATAAGCAGGGTCAAAACGCACCTCGCCACCAACCGTCGGCACGCCAAAACAATTGCCGTACCCACCAACGCCCGCCACAACGCCGCTGACCAGCGCGCGGGTTTTTGGGTGCGACACCTCGCCAAATGACAGCGAATTCATCGCGGCAATCGGGCGCGCGCCCATGGTGAAAACATCGCGCAAAATGCCGCCAACACCGGTGGCCGCACCCTGATAGGGCTCGATATAGGAGGGGTGGTTATGGCTTTCCATTTTGAAAACCACGCACTGACCATCGCCAATATCCACGATGCCCGCATTTTCACCGGGGCCACAGATCACTTGGGGGCCTGAGGTGGGCAAAGTGCGCAACCATTTTTTCGAGGATTTGTACGAACAATGCTCGTTCCACATCGCCGAAAAAATCCCCAGCTCGGTATAGCTGGGTGTGCGCCCGATGATTTGAAGAAGTCGCGCGTATTCATCGGCATTCAAGCCGTGATCGGCGACTAATTTTTCGGAAATGGCCGGTTCTTGCATCATGTCTATCCCAGATCAGAATTTGCGACAGCTTTACGGTAAGTTTTACCAAAGCTAAAGGGGCCAAGATCGTGTTGCGGGCAAATGCTGCCTTTGGTCGCAATCTTTTCAAATGAAGCAGGCGGTCTTTGCCACGGCAAGAAACACTGGCGCAAAAAAAAAGGCCGAGCAAAAGCTCGGCCAAAGTCCAACAGGGAGGTAAAAACAAGAGTTAACCTGTTCTTGACCCCAAGATAGGGCCGGTGATGCCGTCTTTCAAGAAAAAACGTCTATTTTTTGTGCAAACCCGCTATGCGTTCGGCGCATATCTTGGGCGAAATGCGGATAATGCAGTATTTTAGTCAATCGCTGCGGCATGGCGCTTGCGGCGGCCTGCCAAAATTTCATCCTGCACAAAATCGCGAAAGGCTTGCACTCGTTTTGAATGGCGCAATTCTTCGGGGTAGGCCAGAAAAACCGGCACTTCTTTGGATTCAATATCCGGCAAGACCCGTACCAATTCGGGAAATTCATCTTTGACATAATCCGGTAAAACCCCAATGCCCAGATGGTTCAACACCGATTGCAGCACCCCAAAATAGTTGTTCACCGTCAAAAACGGCGTAACATTTTCGGCCATCAAGCTTTGCACCAGGGTGGCACCTGCGGAAACTTGGGTCGAATTCGGGTTCTGACAAATCAACCGGTGATCCAGCAAATCCTCGATCTGATTGGGCACGCCGGTTTTATCCAGATAGGCCTGCGTCGCAAACAGCCGCATGTGAATGTTCACCAGACGTTTGCGCACAAGATCGGCCTGGCTGGGTTCTTTCATGCGGATCGCGACGTCGGCTTCGCGCATCGGCAAATCCAGCACCCGCTCTTCCAACATCAGATCAACTTTCAGGTCGGGATATTTGTCATAGAGCCGTGACAGACGCGGGGCCAACCACAGGGAACCAAAGCCAATGGTGGTGGTGACGCGCAATTCGCCAAAAACCTCTTCTTCGCTGTCACGAATGCGGGCGGAGGCGCTGTCCAATCGTTTGTTCATTGCAGTGGTCGCATCAAACAACAATTCGCCCTGTTCGGTCAGGATCAAACCACGGGCATGGCGGTGAAACAGCGTCGCGTTCAGCGATTCTTCCAGCGCGCGAATTTGGCGGGAAACCGCAGATTGGCTGAGGTGCAGGATATCACCGGCGTGGGTCAGGCTGCCAGCGTCCGCAACAGCGTGAAAAATTCGCAATTTATCCCAATCCACCAGATTAACCCTTTGTGATTTTGTTGTTCAGTAGGTCGTGCATATATTGTTCTGTATAAAGTGAAACCAGTCAGTTTCATAATTTTTCTGTTGTAGGTCAGGAATTTTGACCTATTATTGATTTGACAAGCCGCTTCGGGAGGAACGCATGAGTCGTCAGGATATTCGCCTAAGTGACCGTTATAATTTGGAAAAATCCCCGGTTCTGTTGAATGGCACGCAAGCCTTGGTGCGACTGATGTTGATGCAGCAGGCGCGGGATGCGGCGGCGGGGCTGAACACGGCGGGGCTGGTTACGGGCTATCGTGGCTCGCCATTGGGCGCGGTTGATATGCAAATGGCGCGCGCCGCGACACTGCTGGATCAGGCAAATGTAACCTTTCAACCCGGTTTAAACGAGGATTTGGCCGCCACCGCCCTGTGGGGCGCGCAACAGGCGGAATTGCGCGGCGAGGGCAAATATGATGGCGTCTTTGGGCTTTGGTATGGCAAGGGGCCGGGGGTTGATCGATCCGGCGACGTTTTTCGCCACGCCAATATGGCCGGTTCATCGCGCTTTGGCGGCGTTCTGGTGGCGCTTGGCGATGATCACACCGGCGAAAGCTCGACAACTTTGCATCAATCGGAATGGACGATGGTGGACAGTTATATGCCCATTCTGTCGCCCGCTGGCGTGCAAGAAATCATCGAATTTGGGCTGTATGGTTATGCGTTGTCACGGTTTTCCGGGCTTTGGGTTGGGCTGAAATGTATGAAGGACACCGTTGAGGTTACCTCGGTGGTTGATCCGCACAAGATTGCCAAATCCTATATCATCCCCGAGGTGCCGATGCCCGACGGGGGGCTAAATATCCGGCTGGTGGATACGCCGGTGGCGCAAGAAGCGCGGGTAATTGATTATCGCCGTCCCGCAGCTGAGGCCTTTGCTTATGCCAATAAAATCGACCACCGTGTTTTTGGCAATGCGCGGGCCAAAATCGGTTTTGTGGCGGCGGGTAAAAACTGGCTTGATCTGACCCATGCGCTGGAATTGCTGGGGATTGATGCCGCCGAGGCGGAGCGTCTTGGCATCACCACCTATAAAGTGGGGATGACTTGGCCGCTGGATGCCAAAAGCATGATGGAATGGGCGGATACGCTGGATTTGATCGTGGTGATCGAAGAAAAGCGTAAGCTGTTGGAAGTGCAGATAAAAGAAGAGCTGTTTAACGACCGTCATGGGCGTCGTGTCTATGGCCATCGCGATACCGACGGCAATCTGATGTTCCGCACTCAGTATGATCTGAACCCGGTGATTATTGCCGAAAAGCTTGGCAAAATTCTGATCCACGAGGGCCGCGATACCGACGGTATTCGCGCCGGATTGGCCAAGCTGGATCAAGCCCAAGCCGCCGATAATGCACCCGAGGTGGTGTCGCGGTTGCCGTATTTCTGTTCGGGGTGTCCGCATAATTCATCGACCAATTTGCCCAAGGGTGCACGCGCCTATTCTGGCATTGGCTGTCACTATATGGTGCAGTGGATGGATCGCGAAACGCTGGGGTTCACCCAGATGGGCGGCGAGGGTGCGAACTGGATCGGCGAGGCGCCATTTTCAAAACGCGGCCATATTTTCCAGAATATCGGCGATGGCACCTATAATCATTCCGGTATTCAGGCGATCCGCGCCGCTGCCGCCGCTGAAACCACCATGACCTATAAGATTCTGTATAATGACGCGGTGGCGATGACCGGCGGTCAGGCCAACGAGGGGGGGCTGGATGCTTACCGGATCGTCAGTGAAGTGCGGGCCATGGGGATCAAAGACATCGCTGTGGTTTATGATCCAAAAGAGGCGTTTGATCCGGTGCGACTGCCGACAGGGGTAAAGGCCCATAACCGCGATAAGTTGTTGACAGTGCAGGAAGAATTCAGCAAAAAATCTGGCGTCTCGGTGATTGTTTATGTGCAGACCTGTGCGGCCGAAAAACGCCGCCGCCGCAAGCGGGGCACGTTTCCCGACATCGACAAACGCGTCTTTATCAATGATGCGGTTTGCGAGGGTTGCGGCGATTGCGGGGTGCAAAGCAACTGTGTGTCGATCGTGCCCAAAGAAACCGAACTGGGCCGCAAGCGGGCGATCGATCAGTCGTCCTGCAACAAGGATTTTTCCTGTGTGAACGGTTTCTGCCCGTCGTTTGTGACATTAAGTGGTGCTGTGGTGAAAAAATCCAAAACCGCCGCGTTTGAATTACCAGAATTGCCACTGCCTAAACTGCCAAAGATTGAAACGACCTATAATGTGGTGATCACCGGCGTTGGCGGCACCGGCGTGGTGACCATTGGCGCGGTGCTGGCGATGGCGGCCCATGTGGATGGCAAGGGCGCGGGCATGATGGAAATGGCCGGATTGGCGCAAAAAGGCGGTGCGGTGCATATCCATTGCCGCTTGGGTGAAAAACCCGCCGATATTTCCGCGATCCGGGTTTCGGTCGGGGAAATGGACGCGCTGATTGGCGGCGATCTGGTGGTGTCGGCTGGGGCCAAAACCCTTGGCTTGATGAAGGCCGGGCGCACCGGTGGTGTGGTGAACAGCCATGAAATTATCACCGGCGAGTTTACAAAGAACACGAAATTTAAAATTCCAAGCAATGACTTAGAGATCGCTCTTAAAGCACGGATTGGGGAAAATCTCAGCGTTTTTGACGCCAGTAAACTGGCCGAGAAATTATTGGGCGACAGCATTTATTCCAATATGATGATTTTCGGGGCGGCCTGGCAAAAGGGTCTGTTGCCCCTGTCAAAGGAAGCCATCGTCAAGGCAATTACCCTGAATGGCGCGGCCGTCGAGGGCAATCTGCGGGCCTTTGAACTGGGCCGTTGGGCCGTTGAATATCCCGGTGACGCGGCTAAAAATATTGCATCAACTATGGATGGTAAGCCTAAGTTATTAGAGGATAAAATTGAATTTCGGGTAGCGCATTTGAAACAATATCAAAATGCCAAACTGGCGCAGAAATACGCAAAACGGGTGAAGGGCATCGACGACCTTGCGCTTCGGGCGGCGGTGGCCGAAGGCTATCACAAGGTTCTGGCCTATAAAGACGAATACGAGGTGGCGCGGCTGCATTTGCAAACCGAAAGCAAGGCACGCGAAGAATTTGGTGGCGATTTCACCATGCAATTCCATTTGGCGCCACCAATTTTGGGCGGCATTGACGCGCAAGGGCGCCCGAAAAAACGCCAATTTGGCCCTTGGGTGATGCATCTGTTCAGGCTTTTGGCCAAATCAAAAGGTCTGCGCGGCACGGTTTTTGACCCCTTTGCCTATGGTGCGGAACGCAAACGTGAACGCGCCTTGATCGCGCAATATGAGGCGGATCTGGATCGGCTGGCCACGGCGGTAACCGCCGATAACCTTGCCACGGCGCTGGAAATTGCGCGTTTGCCGCTGACCATCAAAGGTTTTGGGCCGGTTAGAGATGCAAATGATAAAAAGGCGCAAGCCTTGCGTGACCAGCTATGGATCGCCTTTGACAAACCGGCCAGTCAGGTGAAAGCGGCGGAATAATCGCGGTGGCAAAGCGATTTGACCATCAAACGGCACAGGAAATTTCCTATGCCAGTTCTGCTGCAACCATGGCAGGGCGGGTGGCGATCCGAACCCTTGAAAACCTGACCGGGCGTCGAGGTCTTATTCGGCGCGCCCAAACCTGCCGGTCCGATATTGCGGGCGGTCAAAACATCTGGAACGCGGTGGCCGCGCGCTTTGGGGTGACGGTGAATATTGGCGCGGGCGGCGTGCCTGATATACCCAGCCAAGGCCCGCTGGTGGTTGTGGCCAATCATCCTTTTGGTATTTTGGATGGGCTTGCGATGGCGCAAATATTGACGCAAGCACGGGATAAATTCCGCATTTTGGCCAATAGTGTTTTTGCGCAAACACCTGATATTGAAGAAAATATCTTCTCCATCGATTTCACCGCGTCCAAGGTTGCCCAAGCCGCCAACATCAAGGTGCGGCGTCAGGTGGTGGAATATTTACGCGGTGGTGGCGCGCTTGGGGTTTTCCCGGGTGGTACGGTTTCAACAGCGCGCAATCGCATGGCCGTACCACTTGATCCGGCTTGGCGAAATTTCACCGGGCGGCTGATTCTCAAATCCAACGCAACCGTGGTGCCGATCTATTTTGAAGGCGCAAACTCACCCCTGTTTCAAACGGCCAGTCGCCTGCACAGCACGCTGCGGCTTGGCCTATTGTTGCGCGAATTTAAAATCCGCGTGGATCAACCAGTGAATGTGGTGATTGGCAAACCCATTGCACCCGATAAACTGGCGGAATATCGCCATGATTTGCCCGCAATGATGGATTTTCTGCGTGCGGCAACTTACGGGCTTTCGCCCGGTCCACGAAAGCCGTTACCATATGGGTACGAGTTTGAGGAAAAGTATCGAAAAAATGGCAGTAGGCGTTTTTGACAGTGGATTGGGCGGGCTGACCGTTCTGGCGGCGATGCAGGAACGGCTGCCGGATCAGGCGTTTGTGTATTTTGGCGATCATAAACATTCTCCCTATGGGGTTCGCACCGCTGATGACATTTACAAGCTGACGGCGGCGGCGACCAAAGCATTGTGGGATGAGGGATGCGATCTGGTGGTGCTTGCCTGCAATACGGCCTCGGCGGCGGCGTTGCGGCGGATGCAGGAAAATATTGTGCCGCGGGACAAACGTGTTTTGGGTGTTTTTGTGCCCTTGATCGAGGCGCTGACCGAACGTAAATGGGGCGACAATTCCCCGCCCCGCGAAGTGAATGTAAAAAATGTGGCTTTGTTTGCCACACCGTCCACCGTGGCAAGCCGGGCGTTTCAACGGGAACTGGCGTTTCGCGCCATCGGTGTTGATGTCGAGGCGCAGCCTTGCGGCGGTGTGGTTGATGCCATTGAAGACGGCGACATGATTTTGGCCGATGCTTTGGTGCGCAGCCATGTTGACGCGTTAAAACGCCGGATGCCCAATGCTGATGCCGCGATTTTGGGCTGTACGCATTATCCGTTGATGCAGGCCGAGTTTCAGGATGCGTTGGGGGCGGGCGTCAAGGTTTATTCCCAGGCAAAAGTGGTGGCCGACAGCCTTGTCGATTATTTGCAGCGGCACCCCAATATGGGCGGCACAGGACAGGAAACCAAGTACCTGACCACGGGTGACCCGGCCAAAGTCACCTTGCGGGCAACGCAATTTATGCGACGACGGCTTGAATTTATTTCCGCCTGATTGCGGGCGGGGGAATTGTCGTTTAAATCGGTCAAACCAGTTGCAGGAAAGTCCAGAAAATGTCCAAAAAAATCGCCATCCTTGGGGCCAGTGGCTATACAGGCGCCGAACTTGTTCGCATCATTGCGACCCATCCGGATATGGAAATTGTGGCGCTTTCGGGGGATCGCAAGGCGGGCATGGCGATGCACGAAGTTTTCCCGTTTTTGCGCCATATGAACCTGCCTGATTTGGTGCGGATCGAGGAAATTGATTTTTCCGGCGTCGATCTGGCATTTTGCGCGCTGCCGCACGCCACGTCACAGGCGGTGATCAAAAAATTGCCGAAGGAATTGAAGATTGTTGATTTGTCGGCGGATTTCCGGCTGCGCGATTTGGCGGAATATGAAAAATGGTATGGAAAACCCCATTCAGCGCCGGAATTACAGCCCGAGGCGGTCTATGGGTTGACGGAATTTTACCGCGATCAGATCAAAAATGCGCGTCTGGTGGCGGGCACTGGTTGCAACGCGATGACCGGACAATTTGCCCTGATGCCTTTGGTGGCAGCAGGGGTGATTGATCTGGATGATATCATTATTGATCTGAAAACCGGCGTGTCCGGTGCCGGTCGGTCGCTAAAGGAAAACCTGTTGCATGCGGAACTGTCCGAAGGCTGTCATGCCTATGCGGTGGGAGGCACGCACCGCCATCTGGCCGAATTTGATCAGGAATTTTCCAAGGCCGCCGGGCGCGAGGTGAAGGTGCAATTCACCCCGCATCTGTTGCCCGCCAACCGTGGTATTCTGGCGACGGTCTATGTCAAAGGCGATGCACAGGTGGTTTATGAAACACTGACAGCCGCCTACAAAGACGAGGTTTTTATCGAGGTTTTGCCCTTTGGTGAAACCCCTTCGACACGCCATATTCGCGGATCCAACTTTTGTCATATCGGCGTGGTTGGGGATCGTCGCACAGGCCGCACAGTGGTGGTGGCCGCCCTTGATAATCTGATGAAAGGGTCTTCGGGCCAAGCCGTTCAAAACGCAAACCTTATGTTAGGACTGGAGGAGGGCGCCGGCTTGATGCTGGCGCCTGTATTCCCGTAAAGATATGAAATCACTTAAAAAACAGCGCCGAATTCAATTAATTATCGTGGCCAGTGTTGCCTTGGTGGCGATGACTGCCTTGGTGGGATATGCCATGCGCGATGGCATCAACCTGTACCGATCCCCCACAGAAGTGGTGGAATCGCCCCCCAACAGCCGCGAGATTTTTCGCATTGGCGGCTTGGTCGAGGAAGGCAGCTTGAACCGCGATCAGGGCAAGCTTATCCGCTTTCGTGTGACCGATACCAACAAAACGGTGGATGTGGAATATACCGGCATTTTACCGGATCTTTTTGAAGAAGGCCAAAGCATGATTGGCAAGGGCCAACTGATTGACGGTGTTTTTGTGGCCAGTGAAATTTTGGCCAAACACGATGAAGAATATATCCCAAAAGAGGTCATCGATACGCTGAAGGCACAAGGCGTTTACCGGGCAGAGGACGGTACGGTTTCCGATAATTAACCAATTTTTGGCAGCATTTGGGCCTCGTTCAGGTCATAAATGGGTGCCACATGAAAACCGTTACCGAAATTGCCCGCGAAATTGTCGCCCGTGAAGGCGGCTTTGTGAATGATCCTGATGATCCGGGTGGCGCGACCAATTTTGGCGTGACCATTCATACGATGCGCCGCTTGGGGCTGGATTTGAATCGCGACGGCGCGGTTGATGTGGCGGATGTGCGGGCGTTAAGCCGCGATCAGGCCACCCAGATTTTTCTGGATCACTATTTCAAAGGGCCGGGCGTGGATGGTTTGCCCGAGGTTTTGCAGGCCAGCGTTTTTGACATGTACGTCAACGCCGGTGCAAATGCGGTGAAAATCTTGCAGCGGTTGCTGGGGGAAATGGGTTTTCCCAGCGATGTTGATGGTGTTTTGGGGCCCAAAACACTGGCAGCGGCTGATGCTGCTTTTGCTGCGGCCCCCAAGCATATCGCCGATGCTTACGGCATTGCGCGGCGGAATTATTATTACCGTCTTGCCGATGGGCGACCCGCCAGCCGAAAATACGCGCGGCGGCGCGATGGTGGCAAGGGCGGCTGGATCAAACGTGCCGAGGAATTTATATCGCCGGGTTTTCGCCTGACACGTGCCCAGCATGATAAACGGGTGGCTTCATGGGGGTGATCAGCGGGATTTTTTCGATGTTTTTTGGAGGCGGCCGAAATGTTGTGGCCGAAACGGCCGAGGTTTTTCGCGTCAACGCCGAAAAATCGTCCCGGCGGGATGCAACGCGAATGCAGGCCGCGATGGGGCAATATGGTCGCGAGTTTCAGGTGGAGAAACGCGAATTTTTTGATCGCTTTGTTGATGCGCTGAACCGGCTGCCACGCCCCGCGATGGCGCTGGGGACTTTGGCGCTGCTTGCTTCGGCGATGATTGATCCTTTGTGGTTTTCCAGCCGCATGCAGGGGTTGGCGCTGGTGCCTGATCCTTTGTGGTGGCTTTTGGGGGCGGTCGTTTCGTTTTATTTCGGGGCGCGCTATCAGGCCAAAGGGCAGGAATTTCAAAATTCGATTGCCCAGACGCTGGCTCGCACGCCGCAAGTGGTGCAAAATATTGCCAGCCTGGACGAATTGCGCCCTGTATCGCGTGATGCCCAGGCACCGCTTCCGATGAATGACGTCGGCCCTGCGGCGGAAACCGAAGAAAACCCGGCATTGGCGGCCTGGCGCAACGGATAGCAGCACAACCTGGATGCCGTAAACTGTGATTGGTAGTGTGATTTCGGTTCTGCAATAAAGACCTATGATAGTGGAACTTGAACTTTTCACCCTGATACTTGCCGCGTTGGTGGCATTTTTGCCAGCATGCGGCGGCGGGCCAACCCCCGCGAGACATTAAGGGACGAAGAAGAGGCGCGATTGGGCAGGATACTGGGCAAATAAATCCTCTGTGACGTGATGTTAAGGCTTCACCTCATCGCCAAAGCGCCTATTCTGCATCAAATTGCAAAAGGCACAATCTGATGAATTATTCCACAATCCGATATTCCAACCGTGACGGTGTTGGGGTGATTACGTTCAATCGCCCCGAACAGATGAACGCAATGAATACGCAAATGCGGGCCGAGATTGCCCATGCGGTCAAAGCGGCGGAAACCGATGCCCGCACCTTGGTTTTGACCGGCAAGGGGCGCGCTTTTTGTGCCGGTCAGGATTTGGGCGATCGGGCCAATCCGGCAGATTTGAATTTGGAGCGCACCCTGCGCGATGAATACCTGCCGATGCTGAACGCGATCTATAAATGCCGCATTCCGACAATTGCGGCGGTGAACGGTGCGGCGGCGGGGGCCGGTGCCAATCTGGCCTTGGCGGCGGACGTGGTTATCGCCAGCGAAAGTGCCTATTTTTTGCAGGCATTTACCCGTATCGGATTGATCCCTGACGCGGGCGGCACCTATTGGATGCCGCGCCAGATGGGTTTTGCCAAGGCGATGGGTGCAGCGCTGTTTGCCGATAAAATCAGCGCGCGCCAAGCGGCAGACTGGGGCATGATTTGGGAATGGGTGGCGGATGAAACATTTACCGATCATTGGTGGAATCGGGCGCGTTATTTGGCCGATGGCCCGTCGCAAGCATTTCGCGCTGCCAAAAAGGCGATCCGCGCGACCTATGATAATGATCTGGATACGCAACTGGCGCTGGAAGGCAAGCTGCAAGGAAAATGCGGCAATTCGCGCGATTTTCTTGAGGGGGTCACCGCATTCATGGAGAAACGACCGGCCAAATTTGAAGGGCGGTAACATCGCTTGGGCCAGCGGTTTTCCGTTTCCCTAAAACCTGCATCACCGCCAGCAAAACGCCGACCGGATATTTCACCGGTCGGCGCAATTGTTCAGGGCCCATCAGCCGCCGGTTCAGTTGGCAATCGGGCCGGGAGCTTTGATTTGGGCCATTTGTCCTCGACCTCGTTATAGATGCACAAGCAACCGAGAACAGAACCGGCAAGGTCCATTTTCTTTCCTGTCAAAGGTTGGGTCCGGAACATTTCCGGACCCGTAGCCATAGGTTTCTAGTTGGCTTCGGCCAAGGATTCCTCAAAGCGTTTTTTCGCTTTTGGGGGCAGGCGGCGTTCCAGAAAATCTTCTGGCATTGGCGCATCACCAACCTGTACAGTCATTACCATGCCAAGGGCAAAATGCGGCACGCACTGCACGCCATACCAGCCTTCTTCGGTAAAGGTGACTTCAACGTCTTTGCTGATTTTGCCTTTGAATTTTTCGGATCCCTCGGGTGCCATGCCTTTGATGGTGGCGGCGTTGTGGGTTCTGTCAGTGGCGATAAAATTGATGGTATCACCGACCGCAATTTTCAGGACGTAGGGTTCAAATACCATTTTGCCTTGGGTGCCGGAATTCAGCATTTCGACTTCAAAAGTTGCAGCAAAGGCTGGCGCGGCAAACAGTGTTGCGGCCAGAATCATGGATAGGGATTTTGTGTGTTTCATTTTGTGTTCCTTTGGTTTCGATAGGGGTAGGTAGACACAACAAATAAGGCGAACCTTGATCTGCATCAAGGTTCGCCGCATCCGTATTGTCAGGTCTATTTTGTCGCAGTTATCCGCCTAGCGGTTTTCGACATCCGTGTAATCGCGCAGGGTTTCGCCTGTATAAAGCTGGCGCGGACGGCCAATTTTCATTGCCGGATCCCCAATCATTTCTTTCCATTGGGCGATCCAGCCGACGGTACGCGACAGCGCAAAAATCGGCGTGAACATCGAGGTCGGGAAACCCATCGCCTCGAGGATGATGCCGGAATAGAAATCCACATTCGGGAACAGTTTCTTTTCGGCGAAATACGGATCGGCAAGCGCTTGGCGTTCCAGCTCCATCGCGACTTTCAGGATTTCATTGTCTTCAACACCCAACAATTCCAGCACTTCGTCGGCGGATTGTTTTAAAACTTTGGCGCGCGGGTCAAAGTTTTTGTACACACGGTGGCCAAAGCCCATCAAACGGAAAGGGTCGTTTTTGTCTTTGGCGCGGGCGATGAATTCAGGAATGCGATCAACGGTACCAATTTCGTTCAGCATTTCCAAACAGGCCTGATTGGCACCGCCATGGGCAGGGCCCCAAAGGCAGGCAATGCCCGCAGCGATACAGGCAAACGGGTTGGCACCCGAGGAACCGGCCAGACGCACCGTCGAGGTTGAGGCGTTTTGCTCGTGATCCGCGTGCAGCGTGAAAATCCGATCCATTGCTCGGCTTAGAATCGGGTCAACTTGGTAATCTTCGGCTGGATGTGCAAAACACATGCGCAAAAAGTTGGACGCGTAATCCAGATCATTGCGCGGGTACACAAACGGCTGGCCGATGGAATATTTATAGGCCAAGGCGGCAATTGTCGGCACTTTGGCGATCAGGCGGATGGTGGCGATTTCACGCTGGCGTTCATCAGCAATATCGGTGGAATCGTGATAAAACGCCGACATCGCGCCAACTACACCGGTCATAATCGCCATCGGGTGGGCGTCGCGGCGGAAACCGCGAAAGAAATTCATCATTTGTTCATGCACCATCGTATGATGGGTTACATTGTGCTCAAATAATTCTTGCTCAGCGGCGGTTGGCAATTCACCGTATAACAGCAAATAACACACTTCCAGATAATGCGATTTTTCCGCCAGCTGATCGATCGGATAGCCACGGTGCAACAATTCACCTTTGTCGCCATCGATAAAAGTGATGTCGGAAAAACACGCGGCGGTGGAGGTGAAACCGGGGTCATAGGTGAAAACATCACCTTGGGCATAAAGTTTGCGGATATCGATAACATCAGGGCCAACTGATGGCGAAAGCAACGGTAAATCTATTTTTTTGCCATCGAACGTTAGCGTCGCGTTTTTTGTTTTGTCAGCCATTTTTACCTCTAATCCTCTTTTGTTGCCCCCATGCCCTTTGAATAAAGGCGCGGTATTTTGTGGCCGAAACAACCGGCCCCAGGTCGATCAAAAAGCGGTCAAACCGCCACATCGGAAAGGCGCGCCAGCGTTTCATCGCGGCCCAACACCAACATCATGTCAAAAACGCTAGGGGTCTGAGTGCGCCCCGCCAGAGCCGCACGTAGCGGGCCCGCCATCTTGCCAAATTTAATGCCGTTTTGTTCAGCCACGCCGTTAAGCGCCGCCTCCAATGTCTCTCGCGACCAAATAACATTTTGCAGGTGCGGCGTCAATTGCGTCAGTACACCACGGGATACCGTATCCAAATGTTTGGCTGATTTTTCATCCGGTACAATCGGGCGACTCGTAAGGATAAATTCTGCTTTTTCAAGCAGTTCGGGAAAGGTTTTGGCACGCTCCTGCAAAAATGTCAGCGCCGTTTCAAGCCCAGAAAGCTGGGCGTCATTCAAGGCGTTTTGATCTGTCGCCGCAAGATATGCAGAAATTTCCCGCAAAAGCGACGATTTTTCTGCACGTGCAACATGCTGGCCATTCAGGTGATCCAGTTTTTTGAAATCAAACCGAGCAGGCGATTTTCCGATGCCGTCAAGATCAAACCATTGGATGGCCTGTTCGGTGCTGAAAAATTCGTCATCCCCGTGGCTCCAGCCAAGACGGGCCAGATAATTGCGCATGCCTGCGGCACTATAGCCAAGCGCCTGATATTCATGTGCCCCCATCGCCCCATGGCGTTTGGACAGCTTTTTGCCATCGGCACCATGGATCAGTGGAATATGGGCAAAAATTGGTAAATCCCAGCCCATCGCCTGATAGATCAGACTTTGACGCGGCGTATTATTCAGGTGATCATCGCCCCGGATCACATGGGTCACGCCCATATCGTGATCATCCACCACAACCGCCAACATATAGGTGGGCGTGCCGTCTGATCGCAGCAAAACCATGTCATCCAAATTGGCGTTCTGAAACGTGACATCGCCCTGAACCGCATCCTGCACGACCGTCGCGCCATCGCGGGGGGCCTTTAGGCGAATGACAAAGGGGGTATCGGGATGGTCGGCTTGATCGCTGTCGCGCCAGGGTGACTGATACAAAGTCGATGTGCCACTGGCGCGGGCGGTCTCGCGGAAAGTCTCGATTTCATCCTGCGTGGCGAAACATTTATAGGCGGTGCCACGGCCCAGCATTTCCGCGGCCACGGCTGCATGGCGCTCGCGGCCCTCAAACTGGCTGGTTGGCTCGCCGTCCCAATCCAGCCCCAGCCATTTCAACCCGTCATAGATCGCCTGCGTGGCATCGGGGGTGTAGCGGCTGCGGTCGGTGTCCTCAATGCGCAACAAAAATGTGCCGCCATGGTGGCGGGCAAACAACCAGTTAAACAGCGCCGTACGGGCGCCGCCGATGTGCAGATAGCCCGTAGGCGACGGGGCGAAACGGGTGACGACCATGATATATTAACCTTCTGGAAACCATAATTTGTGCATGCTGGCCCCGTGTTTTAGGCAATGGTTAAGCGAAGGACAAGGGCGGGTGGCTGTCAAACGCTTGTTTCACGGATTGGCCTACCAGCGCGGCCACTTGTTTGGCTGGGTGCCGGTTTGTTTGGGCATCGGCATCGGTGGGTATTTTTCGCTGCGGTTTGAGCCAGACATCTGGGTGCTGGTCGTTCTGGCCGCGGTTGGGCTTTCTGGCTTCAGTCTGGCGATCGTTCGTGCAGGTTCAATTTCCCCGATCGCCCTTGCCGTGGCCCTGATTTTGCTGGGTTTCGCAACCGCAGGTTTGCGGGCCAACTGGATGGCAGGGCCGGTGTTGGGCTATCGGTATTACGGGCCCATTACCGGCCGTTTGGTGAATATTGACCGATCCTTCAGTGATAAAATTCGCCTCACACTGGATCGCGTGCAACTGGACCGCATGGCACCGGCCAAAACCCCAAAAAAAGTGCGAATTTCGCTGCATGGCGATCAGCGGTTTATCACTTTGATACCGGGCATGACGGTGATGACGACCGGCAACCTAAGCCCGCCGCAAGGCCCGGTCGAGCCGGGCGGTTTTGATTTTCGCCGCTATGCCTGGTTCATCGGTCTTGGCGGGCTGGGCTATACGCGCGTGCCCGCTTTGGAATTGCGGCCCCCGGAAAAAGACTGGTCCCTGGCGGTGTATCGCGCCCGAAAGGCGATTTCCGAGAGCATCAAAACCGGCATGCAAGGGCGAGAGTCGGGTTTTGCTGCCGCCATCGCCGTGGGGGATCGATCCGATCTGGATCGCGACACGGTACAGGCGCTGCGCGATACAAATCTTGCGCATTTGCTGGCCATTTCGGGCCTGCATATGGGCATGTTGACGGGGTTTGTCTTTGCCATGATCCGGTTGTTTCTGGCATTGGTGCCCTTTATCGCGCTGCGGTTGCAGATCAAAAAAATCGCCGCCGTCGGGGCAATGACCGCCGCTTTGGCCTATTTGATGTTGTCGGGCGCCAGCGTTGCCACGGAACGTGCTTTTGTCATGGTGATGGTGATGCTGGGGGCAATTCTGGTCAATCGGCGGGCGATATCGTTGCGCGCCGTGGCACTGGCGGCAACGATTGTTTTACTGCTGCGACCAGAATCGCTGGTATCACCCGGATTTCAAATGTCGTTTGCCGCAACCACCGCTTTGGTCGCGGGTTTTGGCGCGTGGAGAAACCTGAAATGGCGATCAACAGGGCCGACAGTTCCCAAATTCATCCGCCCCGTTTTGGCGGTTGCGGCCTCGTCGGCGATTGCGGGTTTGGCCACGGCGCCCTTTGGGGCCGCCAATTTCAATCAAATCGCGCAATATGGCTTGCTGGCCAATTTGGCCTCGGTGCCGGTGATGGGGTTGATTGTGATACCCGGCGCGGTTTTGGCGGCGGTATTGGCCCCGGCAAATGGCGCGTGGATTGGGCTGTGGGTGATGAAAATCGGCATTTCATGGATTTTAGGCGTCGCCGAATTCGTCGCCTCGCTCGACGGTGCGGTCAGTTATATCCCACGCCCCGAAGCGGCGGTTATACCGCTGTTTTCACTGGCTATGCTGTTTTTGATCCTTTGGCAGGGGCGGTTTCGCTGGTTGGGTCTTGGCGGGGCCGTAGCGGCGGTTTTTCTGTGGGTCAACGGTGAACGGCCGCAATTATTGGTGGCAGAAAGCGGAAATTTGCTGGGCCTGATGATGGAAAAAGGTCGTGTGATCAGCCATGCCAAGGGCGACGGGTTTGTTGCGGCGGCCTGGCTTGAAAACGATGGCGACGGGATGCTTCAACAGGATGCCTTTGATCGGACGGGGTTGGAAAAATCGGGCAAGTTGGTTTGGGCCATGGTCGGATCGGAAAAAATCCTGATCGCCCGTGGCAAATCTGCGCCGGATCAAATCAGGGCCAATTGCAGCACCGCAAGCCTGTCTATTTTACCTGCCAAAGCCCCGATGATTGAAGGCTGTCAAATTCTTGGCTTGGCCGAGTTGCGAAAACTTGGCGCACTGTCGATCACCGAACAGGGCGGGCAATTGCAGATAACCGGTGCCAAACAGGCCATCGGCCGCCGCCTGTGGGCCCCATAGATCAATAGGCGCGAATCAATCCGACCAGCCGCCCCTGTACGGTCACCTGATGATCGGGCAAAAACCGCGTTTCATAGGCAGGGTTCGCGGCCTCAAGCGCAATCATGCCGTTTTTGCGCATCAAACGTTTCAGTGTGGCGGTTTCGCCATCGATCAAAGCCACGACAATATCGCCATTATCGGCGGTATTTTGTTCGCGGATCACCACGATATCGCCGTTGTTAATGCCCGCGTCGATCATCGAATCACCCTTCACCTCGAGCGCATAGTGATTGCCGCCTTTTTCCATCATATGATCAGGCACGGCGATGTTTTGCGGGCCGTGATCCAGCGCCTCAATGGGTTTACCCGCCGCAATGCGCCCCAAAATCGAAATTTCACGGGCATGCATTGGCTCAATGTCCATGGCATTTGCCGGCACATCGGGGCGATCGCCTTCGATAACGCGGGGTTTGAAGCCACCCTTGGGGCCATTGTCATCGATGGCACCGGGCAGTTTTACGATTTCTATGGCACGGGCACGATGTGCCAAACGACGGATAAAACCGCGTTCTTCCAGTGCAGTGATCAGGCGGTGAATGCCGGATTTTGATCGTAAATCCAGCGCTTCTTTCATTTCGTCAAAGGACGGCGGCACGCCGTCGCGCTGCATACGCTTGTTGATGAAATTCAACAGATCCAATTGTTTTTTGGTCAACATGGTTTACTGCTCCCGGTTGCTATCGCCCAACGGTTCATCTTTGTGATCCGGTTGATCCGTGTTGCCGCTGTCGTTCCTTTTATGTTCTAGAGTTGTTCTTGCTTTGTGTCAACAGCGTGAAGGTTAACGTCAAATATGCAGGAAATTGACGGTGCTTCCTGCAAGGGCTGCGCCTTCATTTGCCGGGCGCAGCAACAGCGCATTGGCCCCGGCAAGCACAGATAACAGCGCGCTGTCCTGGCGATCGAACGCGGTGATTTCACCCAATTCCGCGTCGTATTTCGCCCGCATATAATGATCGCGCGGTCCGTTTTGCGGCATGTCCACGGCCAGCTTGGCTTTGTGCAATGGCGCCGCTTTGGCGGGTAAACCTTGCATGGCTGCAATCATTGGTAACACGAAGATCGTGCCGCAAACCATTGAAGATACGGGATTACCCGGCAATCCGATTAGGGGAATGCCGCGCAATCGCCCCGCCATCAACGGCTTGCCCGGGCGCATCGCCACCTTATAAAAGGCCCGCTGCATGCCCATATCGCTGGCGGCCTGTGCCACCAAATCATGATCCCCCACCGAAGCCCCGCCAAGGGTAACGATCAGATCGGCCCCCGCGCACAGCTCAAACACGGTTTTCAGGCTGGCAAGACTATCCCGCGCAATCGGTAACATCCGGCAGGTCGCACCCGCCGCCTCAAACATCGCCTTCAGACCAAAACTGTTGCTGGCCATGATCTGGCCGGATTTCAGCGCACCACCGGGCATGACCAACTCATCCCCCGTCGCCACCAGCGCCACAATCGGTTTTCGGCTGGCGACGATTTGCGCCTGACCCATGGCCGCAACCAGGGCAATGTCGGCGGGGGTTAATATGCGGGGGGCGGTGATTTCAGCGCCTTGTTGAAAATCGGTACCAGCGGGGCGAATATAGGCCGCCGGATCAAGGTTTTTGCCAATAATAATATGGTCGCCGTCACGCAAAACGTCTTCTTGAATGATGATGCGATCTGCACCCTCAGGCACAATCGCCCCGGTAAAAATACGCGCGGTTTCGCCGCTGGACAGGCTGCCGTCAAACCCGTGACCGGCGGCAGCCTCCCCAATGACCCGCAGTCGCGCACCGGTTTTCACATCGGCATTTTTGACCGCATAACCATCCATCGCCGAGGCGGCAAAGGGCGGTTGCGTAATCGTGGAAATAACCGGTGCCGCCAAAACCCGCCCGCCTGCATCCGCCAGATTGACCGGTTCATTTTCAAGCGGGGCCACCAGTTGAAAAAGCAGCGATTGCGCCTGTTCAACCGAAATCATTTTGACGGTGCCTCAAAGATACCGGATTTGCCACCGGATTTATGCGCCAGATGTATATTATTGATAACCATGGTTTTTTCCACGGCTTTGACCATATCATACAGCGTCAAGGCAGCGGTTGAAACGGCGGTCAATGCTTCCATTTCGACACCGGTCTGACCGGATGTTTTTACCGTCGCCTCAATGCGCACGCCGGGCAATTCGGGATCGGGTACAAGATCAACGGTGACTTTGGTGATGGCCAAAGGATGGCACAGCGGGATCAGATCGGCGGTTTTTTTCGCCCCCATGATGCCCGCCAGCCGTGCCACCCCAAGCACGTCGCCCTTTTTGGCACGCCCTTCGGTGATCAGGGTCAGGGTCGCAAGGCTCATTTCAACCTGGCCTCGGGCAATGGCCACGCGATTTGTATGCGCCTTGTCGGAAACATCGACCATTTGCGCCGCACCAGTTGCATCAATATGGGTAAGGCCGGTCATTTTTCACATTCCCGGGTTCATCGCGGCCCGGTCGTGGGCCAAAAGTTTGCGCGTCGCGGCGGCCACGTCATCTTGACGCATCAGGCTTTCGCCAATCAAAAAGCACCGCGCGCCATAGATCGCCATTTCATCCAGATCAGCCGCCGTCGACAGCCCGCTTTCGGAAATGATCAGCTTTTCGGGCGGCACCTTTTTGGACAGCACCCGCGTGGTGTTCAACGTGGTTTCAAAGGTTTTCAGGTCGCGATTGTTGATACCGAGCAGGGGTGAGGTCAACGCGTGGCTGCGTTCCAGTTCTTCAAGGTTGTGAACCTCGATCAGGGCGGCCATGCCCCATTGGCTGGCGGCGGCCTGCAATTCCTGGGCCTGGGCATCGGAAACCGAGGCCATGATGATCAAAATGCAATCGGCCCCCAAGGCGCGGGATTCCGCCACCTGATAGGTATCATACATGAAATCCTTGCGCAAAACCGGCAGCGAAACCGCGGCGCGGGCGGCGACCAGAAATTCGTCGGCACCCTGAAATGACGGCGTATCGGTCAGCACCGACAAACAGGCAGCACCACCTTTTTCATAGGCGCGGGCAAGGGCGGCAGGATCAAAATCGGCGCGGATCAACCCTTTGGAAGGGCTGGCTTTTTTAACTTCGGCAATCAGGCCAAAACCATTACGTGCGGCACGGCGCAGGGCACGGGGGAAATCCCGCACCTGATCCGCGGATTGCGCGGCGGCCTCAACATCGGCCAAAGGGCGGGCGGCTTTGCGGGCGGCAATTTCTTCCAACTTATAGGCTTTGATTTTATCCAGAACGGTGCCCGTATTCATGCCCGTGTTCTTGCTGGTGCTCATGCTGTCCCCTGGGTGTTTTCTGATGTGATTTTTGCAAGCTGTTTGATTTTCGCCAAGGCCGCGCCGCTGTCAATGGATTGCGCCGCCAACAGCGCGCCGTCTTTCAGATTATCGACCTTGTCAGCCACCACCAGCGCGGCGGCGGCATTCAGCAATACGGCATCGCGATAGGCGGATTTTTCACCGTTTAACAAGGCGGCAAAGGCGCGACCGTTTTCAGCCGGCTCGCCGCCCAAAATATCCTCAAACGCATGTACGGGCAGGCCCGCATCCTCGGGGTGAATCTCGGCGTCCGTCACCGCGCCGCCTTCCAGTTTTGCCACGCGGGATGTGGCGGATATCGCCAGTTCGTCGGTGCCATCACCGCCATGCACCAGCCAGGCCTTTTCCGAACCTAGCGCCAGCAGGGTTTCGGCCATCGGGCGGATCAGATCAGGGGAAAACGCACCGGTTAACTGGCGTTTTACACCGGCCGGATTGGTCAAAGGGCCAAGGATGTTAAAGATTGTACGCGTGCCCAATTCGCCGCGTGTCGGCATCACATGGCGAATGGCCGGATGGTGCATCGGGGCCATCATGAAGGCAATGCCTGCTTCATTCAGGGCCTTTTCCACGACCTCCACACCGACCATGACGTTCACCCCCATCTGGCCCAACACATCAGAGGCACCGGATTTTGACGACAGATTGCGATTGCCGTGTTTGGCCACGGGCACGCTCGCACCCGCCACAACAAAGGCGGTCGCGGTGGAAATATTCAGGGTGTTTTTGCCGTCCCCCCCGGTACCAACGATATCCATGGCCCCGTCGGGCGCGATGACCGCATTACATTTGCGGCGCATCACGGCGGCGGCGGCGGCGTATTCCTGTACCGTTTCACCCCGGGTGCGCAGCGCCATTAACAGGCCACCCATTTGGCTGGGCGTGGCCTCGCCGTCAAACAAAATTCCAAAGGCCTGTTCGGCCTCGGCGCGGGTCAGGGCGCGGTCTGCGGCGGCATGGATAAGGGGTTTGATCGCGTCGCTCATGCTGGCACCCCGGTGTTTGCACCCGCCATCTTCAGGAAATTATTCAACAGCTTATGACCATGTTCAGAGGCGATGGATTCTGGGTGAAACTGCACGCCATGCAGCGGTAATTCGCGATGTTGCAGCCCCATAATCGTGCCATCGTCCAGTTCGGCGGTGATTTCCAGACAGGCCGGCAGGCTGGCGCGTTCCACCACCAGCGAGTGATACCGCGTCGCTTCAAAGGGTGTGGGCAGATCGGCAAACAGCCCGGTGCCCTTGTGGTTCATCACCCCCATTTTACCATGCACAATTTCAGAATGGCGCACGACTTTACCGCCAAAAGCCTGACCAATGGCCTGATGCCCAAGACAGACACCCATCAAAGGCACGCGCCCCTCGGCGGCCGCCAAAGTCAGGCCCAGACAGATACCGGCCTGATCAGGATCACAGGGGCCGGGGGACAACAGGATCGCCGAAGGGTTCAGCGCCATGGCCGCCTGAACATCCAGCGCGTCATTGCGTTTCACCAGCACATCCGCGCCAAGTTCACCCAGATAATGCACAAGATTATAGGTGAAACTGTCATAGTTATCGATCAACAGCAGCATTTCGGCCTCTTCATTCATTGGGGGCTATTCTCAGGCCCGCGCTCGGGATATACTTGCCCAGAGGCGCGGCGTGGGGTCAACCCCTGCACGGGCGAAACACCAATTCTGGCGGGGTGAAACCTGTTGGAAGTGACTTGAACGACAAAAACCGGTGCGCGGCCCCAAGCGGGTGAAAAAAACAAGCACTAACGGGTCCGGCTAAGCGGGCAAAAACCAAGAGGCGAGCGTGATGGGCAAAGGATTATTCTGGGGGCTGATTTGGGGATGGGTCGTGGCGTTGCTGGGCCTGTCGGCGGCGTCGTTATATTTACCGATGCCCGAGGTCACACCGATGCCGGCCAGTGTCGAGGTGCCGGTGGGGTCGGAATTCAACAAAGCCAAAGACGATACCGCGACGGTGTTGCCCAAAGACGACGGCGCGGTTGTCGACACCACGGCACCCACGCCGGTGATCGCCGAAGAACCTGGCGCTGAAAAAGCCGATGACACCGCGTCGGTGGATACCGATACGGCGCTGGTGCCCGAGGTTTCCCTGGACAGCCCCGGCACGATGCTGGCCCCCAGTGTCGATACGGGTGGGCCTTCTGAAACGCAGGCCATGGTATTGCCCAAAGAAGAGGGCGACGTGCCGCCACTGTTGGGGGGGCAAACCGCTGAACCTGTGGCCACTGAATCTGTTGCACCTGCCGCATCGGCTGTGCGCTTGCCGCAAATTTCCACAGCACCCGCCGCCGAAAGTTCCCCCTTGCTAAATACCACGCCAGCAATTCCGGCGCCCAGCATTGCCATTGGCGTGCCGGTGGCGCCGCTGGTATCGGAGGCTCAGGTGCCTGCCTTGCCAGAACTGGACGCGGTTGTGCCCGCCGATCCCCGTGCGCTGGTGCGCAATGCCAAGGCATTTGAAAATCCCGACGACAAACCAATGGTGTCGATCATTTTGATCACGCCAGCGGATCAAACACTTGCCCCCGCCTTGTTGGATGCCTTTGGTTTTCCGGTGACTTTTGCGGTTGATCCCAATGATCCTGCCGCCGCCGAGCGGGCGCAGGCTTATTTTGACGCGGGTTTTGAGGTGGTGTTTTTGGCCAATGGCATTGCATCGGGGGCAAATGCACAGGATGTCGAGGTCGCGCTGGAGGCCAGCATTGCCAAAGTGCCTGTGGCTGTTGGTATTTTGGATACAAAGTCCGGCGTGTTGAAATCCAGCCGCGATATTCAGGCACAGACGGCGGAAAAACTGGCAAGAACCGGCCACGGGATCATCACCTATGAGGGGGGGCTTAACGGCGCACTGCGCGAAGCTGACAAATTGGGCGTGAAAAACACCGCCATTTTCCGCGTGCTGGATGATGCGGGCGAATCTGCTTTTGCGATCAAACGCTATCTGTCGCGGGCGGCATTTCGCGCCGGGCAGGCGGGGGATGTGGTTGTGATTGGGCGCACCACCGGCGATACGTTGCAGGCGGTGATCGAATGGGCGCTTGACGGGCGCCCGGACGAGGTGATTTTGGCACCGATTTCGGCAGTTCTGTCACTTCCAAGGTAAATAAAGCCGTACAATTTATTTAGGGAATTCATGATGCCAAATCTGACTTTAAAAACCAAACTTACAGAAACCGACAAGCGGTTGACATTCCATGTTTGCACCATCCCCTCGGCCACGGTGACCCAAGCGATGGCGGCGGGCGGCGCGGATTCTGTGATCATTGATATGGAACATGGCGCGGTTGATTATGGTACGGCGCACGCGATGATCGCGGCCACGCAAGGCTACAGTTGCGCGCCTTTGGTGCGGGTGGCTGAAAACGATGCGGCACAGGTAAAGCGCGTTCTGGATTTGGGCGCGGAAGGCATCGTTTTTCCGTTGATCAATACCGCCGATGATGCGCGGCGGGCGGTGGCATCGATGCGCTATCCGCCGCACGGGGTGCGCGGTTTTGGCCCGTTCATTGCGCAATCGCGGTGGGGGGCCGATATCGGTAATTACCTGTCCAAAGTCGACGGTAATCTGGTGTGCTGCCTGTTGGTCGAAACCCGAAGTGGCGTAGAAAACATCGAGGAAATTTGCGCCATCCCCGGCATTGATCTGATCGTGCCCGCACAGTTTGATCTGTCCACCGATCTGGGTGTTTCCGGCCAGTTTGACCACCCTGACTTTCAAGCAGCCGTGGCCAAAGTGGAAAAGGCAGCGATGGCGGCAAATATTCCGCTGGGCACCGTGGCCATGGCCAAACCACAGGCGGATGCTGCCTTTGCCAAAGGGTATCGGATGGTTGGCGGGTTTGATTTGCTATGGATGCGCGCCAAAGTGGCCGAAGCACAGTCCTGGACCGAATAGATCAGCCTTTGCCGCGACGGGTGAATGAAACGGCGCCTTTGATGGCGGCATTGTTCAGGGTTTCTTGGAATGCCGCGTGGGGTACACCGTCGTAAACCAAACCGCCGTTCGCTGGGTTTGGCACCGATGACAGCGTTGGGGGACAAATCGCTGATTCGCCGCGCATGTGCCAAAGACAGCTTTCAGTGAAACCCCTTGATACATAGCGAGTGTCCACCTAATGTTGGGCAAGTGACCAGGAGGCGTTTCGTGTACCAAGAAGTGAGCTTCAACTCTGAGGGTGCAGAGCTTCGGGGGCGTTACTACTGCCATGCAACCGGCCCCAAACCGACCGTCGTTATGACGCACGGTACAAGCGCGACGATTGATATGGCCGTAGATTTATATGCCGAAGCCATCTTTGCGGCCGGCTTTGATGTCCTGCTCTATGACCACAAGAACTTTGGACTAAGTGGTGGCGTACCACGACAGGAAATAAACCCTTGGGTACAAACACGCGGCTATCGAGATGCCGTTGCGTTTTTGCGCATGAAGCAACCCGACAACCCCATCGTCCTTTGGGGCGACAGTTTTTCAGCGGGCCTGGCTTTGGTGGCGGGCGCCTTGATCCAAGACATTGCAGCCATAGTCGCACAGATACCGGCTTGTGGTGTCGCGCTTCCCCAGGGGCTTACTGACGATGGCGCCCTTGGAGTCATGCAAGAGATTTTCGCGAATGGCGATGTGTCTGGTGGACCGGAACAGACAATGGGCCCGATGCCTGTCGTGTCGTCTGATCAGCTAAACACCCCATCCCTGTTAACACCAATCCAAGCGTTCCGGTGGTTCATTGAACACGGTGGCCGACATGGCAGTAGATGGGAAAACCGGGCCACGCGGGTCATTCCGGATATGCCGGTAGCTTGCAACCCGTATGTGACAGCGCCTTATCTGAGAATGCCCGTTCAGATGATGGTCGGACGCAACGACGAGATGGTTCATTGCAATCCCGAAATACAACGAGCCGTGTTCGATCGGATTGCCGGTGAGAAAGAGTTTGTCGAAATCGAGGGGGGGCACTTTGGTTTGCTTTGGCACCCAAGCGCTGAATTCGATGAGGCCGTAAATCGGCAAATCGCATTTCTGTCCCGCGTATTTCGGGACGATTAAGAAAACGATATTAGCCGCGTTGCAAAAAAACCTGCACTTTGGCCCCAAAACAACCGTTCACCGCATTCATCATCAACACCCGCTTTTGCACAGCGGCGTGATTTTGCTGTGCAAGGCGCAGCTTTTCAGCATCAGGGAACCATGGATTGCGTGAAATCACGGGTGATCTTGACAAGCGCGCCCTATGTATTGCCGCACAACTCGGGCGTTAGGTGCCGGGTCGGGTAAAGGCGTCAGCCATTGCCGCGCCGGGTGAACAATCCAGCGTCTTTGGCGGCGGCCTTGATCGCGTTGGCCTTGTTCACGGTTTCTTCAAATTCCGCCTGTGGATCGCTGTCATACACCACACCACCACCGGCCTGAATATACAGTTTTTCGTCCTTCAAAACGGCTGTGCGCAGCGCGATACACATGTCCATGTCACCATTGGCGGCAAAATAGCCGCAGCCACCGCCATAAACGCCGCGTTTTTCCGGCTCCAGCTCGTCGATGATTTCCATGGCGCGTACTTTGGGCGCACCCGAAACCGTGCCCGCAGGCAAGCCCGCCAACAGCGCCGACAGAGCGTCTTGGCCTTCGGCAATTTCGCCCACCACGTTGGACACGATGTGCATCACGTGGCTGTAGCGTTCGACAATAAATTTCTCGGTGGGGTGCACGGTGCCGATCTTGGATACCTTGCCCGTGTCATTGCGCCCCAGATCCAACAGCATCAAATGCTCGGCCAGTTCTTTTTTGTCGGCCATAAGATCGGCCTCGAGCGCCTTGTCCTCGGCTTCGTTCAGGCCGCGTTTACGGGTGCCGGCGATCGGGCGAATGGTCACTTCCTGATCGCGCAGACGCACCAGAATTTCGGGGCTGGCGCCGATGACTTGAAAGCCGCCAAAATTGAAAAAGAACATGAAGGGCGAAGGATTGGTGCGCCGCAACGAACGATAAAGTGAAAACGGCGGCAGCTTGAAATCCTGCGTCCAGCGCTGGCTGGGCACGACCTGAAAAATGTCCCCGGCGCGGATATATTCCTTGGCCTTTTCAACCGCCGCCTTATAGGCGTCTTGGGTGAAATTGGACACAGGTTCGCCCACCTCGATCGCCGCGCCCAATTCGCGATCCGTGCCGCGCAGCTGGCGTTCCAGATCACGCACCGCATCCATCACCCGTTCGGCGGCCTGTGCATAGGCCGCCTTGGCGGACAAACCACCTGTAACCCAGACCGGCGATACAACCGTTACCTCGCCCTTGACGCCATCAAGAACCGCAACCACCGAGGGGCGTTGCAGGATCGCGTCGGGCACCCCCAAAACATCGGGGTTTACGTTGGGCAAATGTTCCACCAGCCGGATCATATCATAGCCAAGATAGCCAAACAGACCCGCCGCAATCGGGGGCAAGTCG
>Ga0316204_10003197_pt1 | contig 33807 bp, 30 predicted proteins | sample 6monrhotite_MG_2_FD_205661 | JGI IMG/M metagenome (GOLD analysis project Ga0316204, IMG submission 205661) | Microbial mat bacterial communities from mineral coupon in-situ incubated in ocean water Damariscotta River, Maine, United States -... | ecosystem: Environmental > Aquatic > Marine >... | reverse complement strand
TCGATTGGAACAAAGGCTCCGAGGGACTGTACGGCTATACAAAAGAGGAAGCAGTTGGCCAGAGTGTGAGTATTTTGCATGTCCCTGAAGATACGGAGCACATCACCGCTGAAGTCATCTCTGCAGTAGAGCAGTTTGGCAAATGGTCAGGGGAAGTGAGAATGCTGCATAAAGACGGACACATCGGTTGGATAGAATCCATGTGCGTTCCTATCTATGACGAGGACAACACGATGATAGGTGCCTTGGGGATCAATAGGGATATCACAGACCGCGTCACTGAAACCGAACGGCTAAGCCATCTTGCCCATTATGATCAGCTCACTCAGATACCAAACCGTTATCTTCTGCTTGAGCGCATTGATCATCTTATCGTGCAGTGTGAACGCAATACAAACAGTTTCGCTCTTTTGTACATCGATCTGGACAAGTTTAAGGTCATCAATGACACCAAAGGACATGCATTTGGAGATAAACTGCTCAAAGAAGCTGTCTTACGCCTGAGCGGATGCATCCGTCATTCTGATACGATAGCCAGGATAGGTGGAGATGAGTTTATCGTCTTACTCGAGAACATCTCTTCCAAGACAGCTATAGCTTCGATGGCTAAGACACTTATCGACGCACTGAGTGAAGAGTTTGTCATTGATGGCGAAGCCTTTTTGGTAAGTTGCAGTATCGGTATCTCGATCTACATAGAAAACGGCACGACGACAGATGCCTTGCTCTCTTATGCCGACACCGCGATGTATAAAGCGAAGCATGATGGCGATGGCAGGTATATGTTTTAAAGAAATACTTATGTACGAACTCAGAACAGATGTTTTACAGGTAACTCCAACGTTATGATCGAGAAGGTAAATATTTCTTTAAAGCTGAACTGGATATTGTAGAGAAGATGTTGGTTTAAAAGAGATTGGTTACAATCTGAATAATTTATTTAAAGGTATATCTATGTTTGAACCCATTAATGCTTTAGGCGGTCCTTTGGAACCGTGTAGTCTGGACCCTAAGACCGGTTTTTACAGAGATGGTTCATGCCAAACCGGTAAAGACAATCCCGGAGTCCATGCAGTTTGTATCTATGCGACTCAAGAGTTCCTAGACTACTCAAAATCCGCAGGTAATGATATCTCCACACCGATACCGCAGTATAACTTTCCGGGTGTAAAACCGGGTCAGAGTTGGTGCCTTTCAGGCCCCCGTTTCGTGCAGGCTGTTAAAGACGGAATGGCACCACAGATCTTTATCCACTCGACGCACATCGCTATGCTGCAGCTAATAGACCTAGATACGCTAAAAAAATATGCACTTGATCTGTAATTCATAGGTTAAAATCACTGCCTGCTTCTTGGGTGGATGATTTTTTTATCTTCACGTAATAGTCTTTATGAAAGAATAACTTCAATTATCTAAACAGGAGAATACTATGGACCTTTTCTCATCCCTTACAATCGGAAACTACATCTTAAAGAACAGGGTCGTTATGGCTCCGTTGACACGTTGCAGAAGTGTTCAGGATAATATACCCAATGATCTTATGGCCGCTTATTACGCGCAAAGAGCCTCTGCAGGACTCATCATCTCAGAAGCAACGCAGATCTCAACCTTAGGTATCGGATATCCCTGTACGCCTGGGATACATAATGATGCTCAGGTCGAGGGATGGAAGAAAGTCACCAAAGCCGTACATGAAAAAGACGGCAAGATCTTTCTGCAGTTGTGGCATGTCGGCCGTATCTCACACTCTTCTTTTCATCCCGGAGAACTTCCTGTAGCACCTTCTGCTATCAAGCCCTCCGGAGAGGTCTATACCTTTGATGGGATGAAAGCATATGAGACACCAAGAGCGCTGAGTGTTGAAGAGATACAGGCTATTGTAAAAGAGTATGTTAAAGGTGCCAAAAATGCTATAAAAGCAGGATTTGACGGCGTTGAAATACACAGCGCGAACGGTTATCTCTTGGATGAGTTCCTACGTGATGGTACGAATATAAGAGAGGACGAATACGGCGGAAGTATTGAAAACAGAAGCCGTTTTCTTTTTGATGTCATCAAGGCTGTGTCAGCTGAGATCGGTGCTGACAGGACAGGTCTTCGTCTTTCTCCCAGCGGTACCTTCAATGACATGACGGATTCTGACCCTCAAAAACATTTCACCTATGTCTGTGATAAGCTCAATGCTTTTGATCTTGCCTATCTCCATATCGTTGATGCACTAGAAGGTGACATAAGACACGGAGCAAATGTTGTGGAACTGTCGGCAATAAGAGAGGCCTATAAAGGCGTTTTGATAACGTGCGGAGGATATGACAAAGACAGAGGCAATGCTGCTATAAGGGACAAGCTGGCTGATGCCGTCGCTTTTGGTGTACTGTATATTGCTAACCCTGATCTTCCTGAGCGTTTCAAAGCAGGTGCAGCACTCAATGAAGCAGATCTTGATACCTTCTACACACAAGATGAAAAAGGATATACAGATTATCCCTTTATGTAAAAATGAAGGGTTTTAAAGTCTGGAAGGTTGTATGAATGGGCAGATAAGAACGTTTAGAAGTTCTTATCATGAAGCCTTGCCTATAGACTGAACTCGGTTACCCATAGATCGTGCAGGTTACAAAAACTCAAAGCATACAGTTCTTTATGGTGTCCCGTGACTTCAAACGTTGAGATAGCTTTTTTATCTGTTGGAAAAAAGACAGTCTCGCCAAGGACTTCTCCCGTTTCTGTAACAAGAGAATGTTTGACGATGTAGTGTGTCTCAGACATACCGTGTTTCGTCTCCATCGTCACTTTGTTACCATCTATCGTGATGACAGGAGCATGACTTCCAGCCTTGCCTTCCCATCTTCCCTGATTTGCTTTTGAATAGGCGAATATGTTTGCCTTCGTGTTCTCTGCTGCTGATGCAGGCAATACGCTAGCAGCCAACACGCCTGCTGAAACGGCCAATGATGATTTCATAAAATCTCTACGGTTTTTCATTTTGATCCTTTGATATATTGAATTGATAGGTGCTCTGATGGAAGATATTATACAAAATGTATTTTAAACTAAACCTAGCTGCTAAAACAGAGGGTAAAAGCTAAAATTGAAGTGAGTTTTGGAAATGGCTGAGGTCTGTTTGAGCGCTTGCTTCTGTTCATACTGTGTTATTATACCTCTAGCAAGGTGATTGTTCGAATTAGGCTATAATTCCGCTTAGATAAGGCCCGGGAAGCAATGGGTACAATGTTGGGGAGAGAGAAGCATGTTAGATTCGTATGAAGCGTTTATACCGGAATACATATCCAAAGAAGAGTTTTTCAGGTTTGGACTTGAGAAGACTATTTATATCCCAGATGAAAAAGTCAAAGAAGAGTGGAAGAATCTAAAAGAGAAGATCAAAGCCAACAAGCCTGTATTTATGCGGGGCATGAAAGATACGGCAACAAATCAGCTTTTTTATGATTTTTATGCGAAGGTCTTGAAAAACCAGCAAGTGCAAAAGGACCCGTCTAATACGCAAAATCCGACCAAGATCATTGAAGACCTGAGCGGATATAAAAAGTCGAAAGACCTTCGAAACTATCAGATATCTTCAGTGTTCGCACGTAGCAGGAATATCCTTGCCTTTACGGCACCGTGGAATATCGTATACACACCAAACATCCTTGATCCTTTGTTGGGTGCAAATGCAACAGGTAAGCTGGCTGAAGAATACCAGAGAGTGTTTTTTGAACACTGCTATAATAAGTTCAAGCCTTATATCAATGAGTTTAACGATATGCTCACCAACTCCCATTTTTTACGGATCGTTGATGAGCATTTTGAGGGTCTGTATGATGATTCAAGACACAACAAAGATCTTGTAGTTAAGTTTGAGAGCCTACTTCGAGATGAGATTTCCCCTATAAAACTATAAGTCTATTGTTGTGGCCTTAGACTCCTTTGCACGTCACTCTTGTGCAAGGGATTAATAGCCGCATTAAGGCAAAGTGTAATACTCGATTAAAAGCCTGCTAAGCCAAGAGATAAGCTTGCTGTGGTATAATCTGAAAACTTTTGTCAAATGAGATGAAAAATGAGTAGATTTGAAGCCCTGTTTGAAGAAAAAGATGATATTTTTTAGGTTCGCCGAAGAGCAAGTTCTCGATGTGGTCTTCAATATCAAGAACAATATTGCCCGCTATGAACTTGAAGCGATGTTAAAAGTACCTGCATCGTTTACATGGGCACTATCCTTTCTAAAAGCGTATAGATGAAGAAGATCTTAGTCCTTATTCTTTTTGTTAGCTCTATAGTACAGGCGATTGAATGGGATTTTACCAAAGAAGTCGTTTTGAGTAAGGATCAGTATCAAACGGTACTTGTCAGAGAAGAGCAAGAACTTAGAGTGTTGAAGTTCCGATGGACTTTGTTCGCCGGTGGCGGGCTGGTGATGCATCTGAGCTATAATGGAAGAAACTCACAGTTCATTTTGTATAAGCAGTATAAAAAAAACAGTTATAAGATAGATATTTTGCCAAAATTGTCGGCGTATAAAATGGCGCCGGTGCTGTACTTGCAGTTTAAGAAGTTCGATCACAAAACGAAGAAAGCCTATTTTGACATTTTGATAGATGACTCGCAGAAAAGAGCCCTTATCGAAGTGAAACCATTGAAAGAGAGTTTATAGAAATCAATGCTAGAAGCCGTAGAAAAATGTATGATTTCCTGGATGGAAGAGTTAGAGAATGATGAGATCAGTGCTCTGTTTAAACAATTGCCTCAAGGAAAGCGACTACGCGCAAAGCTTGTACTAAAGATAGCGGGAGTATCAGCTGAATCGGTTAAACTGGCGGCTATCATCGAGCTGATACATGCCGCGAGCCTGCTTCATGATGATGTTATTGATGAAGCTTCTACACGCCGCGGTGTGACCTCGGTGAATGCGAGTGACGGCAGTAAGGTCGCGGTGATGATGGGTGATATTTTGTACTCAAAAGCCTATACGGAACTGGTTGATTTTGATACAAAGATCGCCAAAGCTGTAGCCAAAGCAGTGACGATACTCTCTATCGGCGAATATATCGATGTAAAGATGGGAGAACATTTTAACAGTGATGAAGATGCCTATCTTGATATGATCTACAAAAAGACGGGATCACTTATCGAAGCGACTGCCTACTGTGCTGCTGTCTTGGCAGGCAAGCAGGCTGAAGACTATGCTCTTTACGGAAGAAACCTCGGGCTTTCATTTCAGATCATCGATGATATCTTGGATATAACCTCGGATGAGAAGACCTTGGGCAAACCGGCTTTGAACGACTACAAAGAAGGCAAGACGACACTTCCTTACATGTATCTCTTCACTGCCTTGGATACGCAAGGGCAAAAACGGCTTAAGGATGCTCATGGCAAGACTCTGAGTATAGATGAATCGGGATGGATAAAAGTAGAGATGAAACGATACAGATGCGTTGAACAGTCTTATCACCTCGCACAAAAACTCAGCGATGAGGCTATAGCAGCAGTCTCGAAGCATAACGAGACGGATTTGGTCGCTATTATTGATGACATGATGAAGAGAGAGTTTTAATGCATTATCTGCTGATCAGTTTTTCCCATCATAACTCTACCCTGGAAATACGTGAAAAATTGGCACTCAATGCGGATGCCGAGGTCAGTGTCTGCCTGCGTAAGATGAACAGCCACGGCGCGATCAATGAGTCTTTGATACTCTCTACCTGCAACCGCCTGGAAGTACTGGCTTCGGTGCAAAATGTTCTTGAAGCAACGGAGTATATCTTTTCAATACTCAGCGAAAACTCGTCGATCCCTCTTGCCGAACTTGAAGGACGTGCGGATATCTTTGAAGACCAGGGTGCTATGCATCATCTTTTTAATGTTGCAGCTTCGCTTGACTCTATGGTGGTGGGGGAGACACAGATCTCCGGACAGCTCAAAGATGCATACAAGTTTTCCAAGGATAATGATTTTTGCGGACAAAAGCTCTCACGTGCCATGCATTATGCGTTTAAATGTGCAGCCGAAGTGCGTACTGCGACATCGATCTCGTCTAAACCTGTCTCTATAGCCAGTGTGGCTGTCTCCAAGGCTAAGGCACAGTTTGACACGCTAGAAGACAAGCAGGCTTTGATCATCGGTGCCGGAGAGATGAGCCGTCTATGTGCAAAGCACCTTAGTTCTGCAGGATGCAAATGTGTGATTATGAACCGTACCTTGAGTAAGGCACAGGAGATCGCGGATGAGTGCGGCGAACTTGTAAATGTGCGTGAATATAGCGGACTCAAAGATGCCATCAACGAGTGTGACTTCATCTTTACTGCGACAGGAGCTGCCGGCACGATCGTCAAAACGGAGATGATAGAGACGGTCTCTTTTGAGAGGCACTGGTTTGATATGGCAATTCCAAGAGACATCGATAATGTACAGATCAGTGGTCTTCATATATACCGTATTGATGATCTCAAAGACATTGTGAGTGAGAACCTTGCCCTTCGCGAAGAAGAGGCAAAGCTTTGTTACTCGATCGTCGGACGCTATACGATAGAGTTCTTTGAATGGCTTCAGTCACTTTCTGTTGAACCATTGATCAAAGAAATTTATAAAAAAGCGATGGCATGTGCCCTTGCAGAGACACAAAGGGTGATGAACAACGGCTATATACCGCGTGAATATGAAGAACAGGCACTTAAAATGAATGAACAGGTGTTAAAACGATTTTTGCATGACGTCACAAAGCGGATGCGTCATGTTTCTCAGGATACAGAGTCCGGTGCTCTGCTTGAATCCATAAAATATCTGTATGATGCAGACGATGAGATGTCGGATCAATATAATAAAATAAGAGGTTAATGAATGAGATTTTCGAGACTTTATGCTCCAACTACAAAAGAAGCACCAAAAGATGCAGTGCTGGCCAGTCACATCTATCTATCGCGTGCAGGTTTTATCTCTCAGGTAGCAAGTGGTCTGTATAACTATCTGCCTTTAGGCAAGCGTGTACTTAAAAAGATCGAGACAATCATCAACGAAGAGATGCAAAGAGCCTATGCCCAAGAGGTTGAACTCAGTTTTGTCACACCCATAGAGTTTTGGGAAGAGAGCGGCCGTGCAGATAAGTTCGGAAAAGAACTTTTGCGTTTTAAAGACAGAAAGGAAAACACCTTCGTCCTTGGACCGACACATGAAGAGATGATGGTAAATATCGTCAGAAACAAGGTGACTTCGTATAAACAGCTTCCTTTGAACCTGTACCAGATCAAGACAAAGTTCCGTGATGAAGCACGCCCGCGTTTCGGGGTGATGCGTGGTCGTGAGTTCTTGATGAAAGACGGATACAGTTTTCATAGCTCAGATGAAGACCTTGATCGAGAGTTTGATACGATGGAAGCATCCTATAAGACAATATTGACACGTTTAGGTCTAGATTTTAGAGTGGTCGAGGCTGATTCAGGTGCTATAGGCGGATCCGGTTCGAAAGAACTGATGGTGATTGCAGACAGCGGAGAAGACACTATCGCAGTATGTGATTCGTGTGAATACGGTGCAAATATCGAGGTCTTTATGGACCTTGACGCTGAGGATGATGAGGCAGAATCGGTCGTCTACACAGATATCAAAGAGCTCAAAGGCGACGATAACTGTCCGCACTGTTCAGGGAAACTTTCCTTGACCAAGGGGATAGAAGTCGGACACATCTTTAAGCTGGGAACGACGTACTCCAAACCTTTAGGCTGTACCTACCTGGACGAAAACGGAAAATCCCAGGATATGATCATGGGTACCTACGGTATGGGGGTATCACGTCTTATGGCAGCTGTCATCGAACAGCATAATGATGAAAGAGGCTGTATCTGGACCCCTACGACTGCACCATATATGGTCAATATCCTGGTCTCTAACATCAAAGACGACGCTCAGATCGCCTATGCTGAAAAGCTCTATGCCGATCTAAATGCAAAAGGTGTGGAGGTTGTTATCGATGACAGGAAAGAGCGTTTTGGTTTCAAGATGAAAGATGCGGAGCTGATCGGTTTTCCATATACCCTGATCGTAGGCAAGAATCTGGAAGAGGGGATTGTCCAAGTGGCTTCTAGAGGTAGTGAAGAAAAACTAGAAGTCCAAGCCGATGTTCTCTTGGACAAAGTCATGGAGCTGGTAGGATGATATACTTCTTTATCTATCTCTTTGTAGAGGTGCTTGTGTCTGTACAGATCGCAGGTTATCTCGGGGGCATAGGTACATTTTTAGAGATCATGCTCTCAGGGTTTATAGGTATCGTCCTTTTGGCCAATGTGAAGACGACGATGATGGAAAGCTTCAAGGCGATGTCCAATAACTGTATCTCTATAAAAGAGTTTCAAGAACTTAATATTTTTGCTCTTCTGGGTGCGATCTTGCTGATACTTCCCGGACTTCTAAGTGATATAATAGGGGTCTTGATGCAGTTTTCTGTCTTTACGGGCTTGGTGATAAGCCGTTATCAATATCATAAAGGTGAATGCCCAGCACCTAAAAACACTAAAGGAGAAGAAAATGTCATTGATGTCGAAATTGTTCATACCGATACTCATCTTAAGCAGTAGTCTGCTCTATGCCAATGATGCTCAGGTTATCTCATTTTTAAAAAAAGGTATAGGGGCTAATCCCAATATCGTCTCTTTGGATATCAAGGTAGTCGAGAAGGTCGATCTTGAAAGACCTATGGACTGGCAGGCCTATGTCGTTCAACTCGAGGGTGTTGCCAAAATGGGTAGCAAGACACAGCCTATCTCTCAACGCTCGATATATTTTGTGGGAGACGGTCTTATCACGGCAGAATTATATGATCTTAAGACGGGTGAGAAACTAAATGCCTCGATCTCGCCTGAGTTTAAAGCAAAATATTATGACGAGAGTCACCTTCTGTTCGGAGATAAGGATGCAGCGCACAAAGCGGTGATCTTTTCCGATCCTTTGTGTCCGTTCTGTCGTACATTTGTACCTAAAGCATTGGCATATATGAAACAGTATCCAAAGACATTTGCAGTCTATTACTATCATTTTCCGCTTCATAGGTTACACCCGGCCGCGATCCCATTGGTAAAGGCAGCTTTTGCGGCAGAGAAGCAAGGTCATACAAATGTTGTTGAGGGACTCTATAAAGTAAATGTTGATGGACGTGAAAGAGATATGCAGAAGATCCTGGCTGCCTTTAATAGTGTTCAAGGCACGAAGATCACACTTGCAGATATCTCAAAGGTTGAGATACAACAACATCTTGATCATGATATGGCTGTAGCTCAGGAACATCTTGTGAACGGTACGCCGACACTGTTTTTTGACGGCAAGAAAGATCCTACAAAACTAGAATATAAAAACGTTAAATTAATCAAATAGAGAGTCTAATGGAAAAATTAATCATTGCAACACGTGGAAGTAAGCTGGCATTATGGCAGTCTGAACATATTAAAGCCCGCTTGGAAGAGCTTCGTGAAGGATTAAAAGTCGAGTTGAAGATCATTGTGACCTCGGGAGACAAGATACAGGATGTTGCTTTGTCGAAGATCGGGGGCAAAGGTCTCTTCTTAAAAGAGCTCGAAGAAGCGATGCTGAGAGGGGAAGCCCATATGGCAGTGCACTCTTTAAAAGATGTTCCTACGGTTATGCCTGAGGGACTTCCTCTGGCGGCTATAACAGAGCGCGAAGATGCACGTGATGCGATGCTAAGTGAAAAGTATGCAGGCCTTGAGGAACTTCCGAAGAATGCAGTGGTTGGAACATCCTCACTTCGCCGAAAAATGCAGCTGTTGAGTCTGCGTCCGGATCTTGATATCAGAGACCTGCGCGGAAATGTTGATACGCGTATTCGCAAGCTTAAAGAAGGGCAGTTTGATGCAATCATCCTAGCGGCAGCGGGGATAAACCGTCTGGGTCTGACAGATTCAGTGGCACACGTCACACCTATTGTGCAGTCGCAGATGATATCCTCAATGGGGCAGGGTGCATTGGGTCTTCAGACGATAGATGATAAAGAGATCTTTGATCTGGTTCATGAGCTTAATCATAAGGCTACAGAGATGGAAGTAACGGTAGAGCGTGACTTTGTTGATATCCTAGAAGGCGGTTGTCATGTGCCTATCGGTGTGAATGCCAAGGTGCTTGAAAATGGTAATATCACGGCGCAGTGCACATTGGGTCTTCCAAATGCACTGGAGGTCATCAGTGAGACGATTTCGGGAAAAGAAGTTGATTATACACAGTTAGGTAAAGACCTTGCTCAAATCGTCATTGACAAGGGTGCACGCGAACTTCTTGACCGTGCCGATAAGATGGACTGATCGTAATATCTGTCGAATTATTCCCAAAGAATTTTTACTTAATGACTATTAATAAGACAAGATAAAGCATTTATACAATAAAAACTAAAAGAACAAAGGGTTCAGGAACCTACTGCTGAGTTAAGTCAAGTGCTGATCTCAGCCAAGGGGCTTTTCAAAGTAACATAGTCACTGCTAAGTGATGCTCTTGTTTTGATCCTTTTGGTACTAATACAAAGAAGCTTTAATGAAAAAAACTATTAATCTACTTCGTTCTCGCGGTGAACTTAGAGAGATCCATGATGAACTTGATATCTATCTTGAGATACCGCATATTGCCTATGTAGAAGTCAAAAAAGAGGATTCAAAAGCCCTTCTCTTCACCAATCCTGTCGATAAAAAATCCGGTATAAAATACAAAGATCCTGTCCTAATGAACCTTTTTGGCTCATATGAACGTACGGAACTTCTTTTTGGACGTTCGGTTGAGGGTGTAGCTGAAGAGATAGAGTCTCTTTTGCATATGAAGCCGCCAGCGACATTCAGAGACAAGTTCTCTATGCTTGGAAATTTGTTTGATCTTAAAAATATCTTCCCAAAGCGTTTGAAAGGTGAGGGTGCCTGCCAGGAAGTCCAATATCTAGGTGACGAGGCTAAATTGAGCAAACTTCCTATCCTGACGACATGGGAAGGTGACGGCGGACCTTTTATTACTATGGGCCAGGTCTATACCCAAAGCCTTGACGGCGAACTTGTCAACCTAGGTATGTACAGACTTCAAAAGTATGATGACAAGCATCTGGGTATGCACTGGCAGATACATAAAGACTCTTCACATTTTTTTGATCAGTACCAGCGTGAAGGCAAGAAGATGCCGGTCTCTATTGCTTTAGGAGGTGACCCTTTGTATACCTGGTGTGCAACGGCTCCTCTGCCTTACGGCGTGAATGAACTTTTGCTTTACGGTCTCATCACCAAGAAAGCAGCTCGTCTTGTGAAGTCATTGACTACCCCCTTGTATATACCTGAGGATGTGGATTATGTCATCGAGGGCTGGGTCGATCCAGCCGCATTAAAAGTGGAAGGACCCTTTGGAGACCATACGGGGTATTACACTTTAGAAGAGCCCTATCCAGTCATGGAAGTTTCTGCGATCACGCACAAGAAAAACCCGGTTTACCTGGCAACAGTAGTGGGTAAACCACCTTTGGAAGATAAGTATATGGGGTGGGCGACAGAGCGTATATTCTTACCGCTTTTAAAGACGAATGCTTCTGATCTGATCGATTATCATATGCCAGAAAACGGGGTTTTTCATAACTTGATCCTGGCAAAGATGAAACCGTTGTACAAAGGTCATGCCAAACAGTTTATGCATGCCTTTTGGGGTGCAGGACAGATGAGCTTTGTGAAGCATGCGATATTTGTCGGCGATGATGCGCCTCGGCTAAATAATTATGAACCGATCCTTACGTATATCCTTAATCGTCTTCATCCTTCACGCATACTCATATCTGAAGGTATTACAGACGCTCTGGACCATTCCAGTCCTGAGGCTTTGGTTGGCGGGAAGCTAGGTGTGGATTGTACCGGTGCACCGATGATAGATGCGCCAGACATACTCAAAGATGAAGAGCTGCTTGAGAAGCTTCAATCGTGTGACAGTTCCATAAGGGGCGTACGCCAATACATGCGCCGAACACGAAACCCTGTCACTGTGATCGCTGTAGATAAATCAAGAGCAATGCGTCCTGTATTTGATGCATTAAAGCCTCTTGAAGCGCACATGCGTGTGATTGCCTTCGTGGATGAAGCTCATAATGATCTTGACAATCCTTATATGCTGGTATGGCGAGTGGTTAACAATATTGATGCAGGACGGGATATATATAGGCATGCGGAGATGATAGGGATTGACGGAACGAACAAAGGTGTTCTTGACGGTTTTGAACGTGAATGGCCGGGTGATGTCAACTGTACGCTTGATGTACTGGAGTCTCTTCAAAAGAGAGGCGTGTTGGAAATAGAGGACAATCTTATCCATAAGTTTCAATTATAAATTCTTCTTCTGCAGGTGGGATGTTTCATTTTAACTCATGCACGGTAGAAATTTATGCCTTTAGTTCTGTTGGGATGATTTATTTACTCTCTTTGGGCAGCTTTAAGGGTTTAGGTATTAAAATAAAAACAAGTTATATTTAGATTATAAGAAAGAGAGATGACTCTTTCCTTTTCATGGAGTGTGTTTATGAGATTTTCCCTTGCTTTAATGTTTACCCTGTCACTGCTCTGTATCCCTGCGTTGGAAGCTGCTGTATACAAGGGTCAAAAAGAATATGTAAAAAAATGTCGTAAATGTCATGGCGGTGGACAAGCGATGGCCGCAAGTAAGCGCATGAAAGACTGGAAAAAACTTCTTAATAAAAAGAACAAAGGTATAAAGCTTGCCGAGATTCACTTGGAGAGCTCAAAAGCAAAAAAATCACATAAGTATTTTGACAGTAAAAAATATAGAAAAAAAGCAAGACATCTTCGTGACTTTATGGTCGAGTATGCAAAAGACAGTGGAAACGTTCCTGCGTGTAATTAGAAATACTTTTGACCTACCTTTCGAAGCTCTTCGATTGGTAGAGGCTACTTCTTTCAATAAAAATTATATTTTTTTTACTTCAACAAAGAAATCATGAGATCACTTAAGAGCTATCTGTTTAAGCAACGACTCTATATTTTGCATGCCTTTATGTTAGGTACTGTTCTTCTTCTTAGCTCAGCCTGTGTACCTATATTGGGAGTGAATGATGAGTTTGAGTACAATCCATCGAAAAAACGGGAACTGAATGAGCTAAAAAGATCTTACGCACTTCTCAGTCGTATGGAAGAAATCGACGTGGCCTTGCATCTGAGCAAGAGAGATTTTCTTTCGCTTGTAAACCACTCTTTTCAGAAGTTTTCAGAACATTTCACTTCTTTAGGTGCCGGAGAGTTTTCGAATGTCCGCTTCGGGTCCATGAAGTTTCATCTGTCCAATCAGCAAATTGTCTCTAAAATAGAGTTCTCATTACACGTTGATGGTCTGGAAAGAGAGATATACGGTCATGTAATGGCTAAACATAAGCTGGAGGCAGCTTCAAACATGTTTATATTAAAAACAGGTTTTGATGAGATCATCGTGCAGCGTATCGATGGAACAAAAGTCATGGATAAGAACAGCGAAAATATAAAACTGATTGAAAAAGCGGCAAAAAACTTTATGCAGGCACTTAATGTCGAGATCAGTAACACACCCTTGAGTATTCCGGTTGATCTAAACATTCTTTCCAGAATCAATGGAAAGGATATCTTTTTTGCATCAGATTATCAACTGCATTCGGCCAAAAGTATCAATATGTTGACCAAGATGAGAATGTATCTGCCTTATATTGATAAGAACGGTGTTGTGTTTTTAGGATCTGGAAAGACCAAATATACTTCTGAGCCACCTAAAGAAGGTGTGGATATTAGAGAGATGTCACATAAACTCAGAAGCAAGATAGATGCCGGCTTGCAAAAGAGTATGGGTGTCTCTTTAGCATTTGTGCAGGAAGAATCCTCCTATTATGTAAGCAAAGACTACCTGTCTGAACAGATGAACTTTTCGCTTAAGAGGATGGACCTGAGAATGATCAATAAGTTCTTCTTGAAGATGCAAGGAAATGAGCAGAACATCTCACAAAAGATCTACTTTTCAGGGAAGGATCGTTTGCCTTCATGTGATGGTGTAGCGAAGGATTGTGCAAAAATACAGCAACAGTGTCATCAAAATTGTTCAAGGACTTATGGAACAGATAAATGTTCACAATGTGACAGGATCAACAATCCTTTTGAAAAAGTACGATGCATGAGTGACTTTGAAGCATGTAAATCAAAAGAAGAGTTACATCTGTATGAATGCCTTAAAGAACAAGACAGGTGTACACGTGCAAATACAGAGTCGGACAAGCAGTGTAGAACGGAAAACCTGAATCTAATAGCCCAATGCGAAAAGAAAAAAGAAAGACTCCCGTTTATGAAAGATAAAATGGTATTGGCAAAGCTGCATCTAAAGTTCAGTATATCCAACTCATATGCTATACAGCGCATTCATAAGATCGTATTTGATGGAAAACTCAACAATCTTCAAGTGGATAGAAATTTACACGTCAGTGTTGATTCAAGGGTAGATTTTGATATTGAGAAGACGGATAACAAAGATATAAATTGTACCCTGGAGGGGGCAAATCCTTTGTTTGTCTATTCATCAGCAGATCATATGGACTTGCATAAAGACCTTCCTGTTCTTACGGAGGTTCTTGCAGATGGCGCGTTGATGATCAAAGCTGAAAGTAAAGAAAACCTTATGCGTATCACACTTGAAAACAGTCCCTATTCAATGTTGCTTGAACCTGATAATTTTGCCATTAACTGTAACTATCAGAATATGCCTCTTGGCATTTTCACTGCAGAGCAGATCGTGAATAAAGAGAATATTCCACATGCGCTAGCGGCGATGCTGGGCGAGATCACTTTGAAGTTTGAAGCAGAAGAACTCTCATTTAGAGTCCCTCCCGTTAAGATAGGAAAAGGTCTGTTTTTGTATCCGAGGATGCAAGAGCGAGCGATAGGCTTCACTCGTCAAGCTCATTTTTACTAAATTTTGCTAGAATACGGCACTTGAAATAATTACTAAAAGTTTATAACTCGGAGATTTTATTATGGAAAAAATGTGGTCTGGACGCTTTAGTGAAGCTGCGTCGTCACTTCTGGATGAGTTCAATGCCTCTATCATGTTTGACAGAGAGCTGTACCAAGAAGATATAGAAGGTTCTATCGCACATGCGACTATGCTTAATGAGCAGGGTATCTTGAACAAAGATGAGCTGGCGTCTATCAAAAAAGGACTTGCCCAGGTCAAAGAAGAGATCGAAGCAGGTGCCTTTACCTGGGAGCTTAGTGATGAAGATCTGCATATGGCGATCGAGAAACGCCTGACAGCAATCATCGGCGATACGGGTAAAAAACTGCATACAGCACGAAGCCGCAACGATCAGGTCGCTGTAGATTTTCGCCGTTATGTCCTTAGAAAGAACAAAGAGATCATGTCTCTTATACATACTTTGATGACGGCCTTACATACAGTGGCGGAAAAGCATTCAGAGACATTGATACCGGGGATGACCCATCTTCAGCATGCGCAGCCGACAAACTTCGCCTTTCACCTTATGGCTTACGGTTCGATGTTTAAGCGTGACTTTGAGCGTTTTGAAGACTCGTATAGAAGAAACAATATTTCCCCTTTAGGTTGTGCCGCACTTGCCGGAACGCCGCATAACATCAACCGTCAAAGTACAGCCGATCAACTTGGTTTTGACTCAGTGAGTACTAACTGTCTGGATACGGTCAGTGACAGAGACTTTGCAATAGAGATCTTGTTTAATATCTCCATGGCGATGATGCATATCTCCCGTTTTGCGGAAGAGATGATCTTATGGTCTTCATACGAGTTTAAGTTTATCACATTCAGCGATGCCTACTCGACAGGATCTTCTATTATGCCGCAAAAGAAAAATCCCGATGCTGCCGAGCTTCTTCGCGGAAAAAGCGGACGTGTCTACGGAAACCTGATGAGCCTGCTTACGGTGATGAAAGGGCTTCCGTTGGCCTATAACAAAGATACCCAGGAAGACAAAGAAGGGGTGTTTGACAGTGTCAAGACCATGGAGATATCTCTGAAGATACTGCGTGAATCACTTCTAACATTGAAGGTTCATGAAGATAACATGAAAGCAGCCTGTAAAGTAGGGCATCTGTCTGCAACTGACTTGGCAGACTACCTGGTTGAACATTGTGATATCCCTTTTAGAGAAGCGCACTTTATTACCGGTAAAGCCGTGGCTAAATCAGAAGAATTGGGTATCGATCTGAGTGATATCTCTTTCGAAGAGCTAAAAGCTATCGATGGACGTATCGAAGAGAATGTTATGCCATTTATGAGTATCAAACACTCGATGAATGCACGGACATCCGAAGGCGGTACATCGACAGTACGTACTGTTGAGCAATTGGCCAAGTTTAATACCTGGCTTGAAGAGAATAAATAGTTTTTAAATATATACATTAAAGGAGTAAGTCTATGAATGTGACAATAACGCACCAAGACGGAATGAAGTTTGAAGCGAAGACAGCCAAGTCTTCTTTTATTATCGATTGTCCGACGATCAGTCCGATCGAGTACTTCCTGGCAGGACTGATCTGCTGTACGGCAACAGATATCGTAATGGTCCCTAAAAAGCAAGGCATCGATGTCACAGATTTGGTCATTGACGGTGATGTAGTAAGAGCAGAAGAGATGCCGCAGAAGTTTGATGCTTTGCACCTCGACTACCATTTTAACTCATCTGCGGATGATGATATGGCTGCACGCTGGGTCATGGCAAGTATAGAGACTTACTGTTCTACGCTTAACACTGTCCGAGGTGTGACGAAGATAACCTATTCGATCACACATAACGGTAAAAAGATTCGTGACAAAGCAGAGATAATCTCGGGCGAAACGGCAACAGACTTCGGTGCACTTGAAGGATGCTGTCCTTCCTAGACGCTTACCTAAACACACAAGCAGGAGTCTAAGTGATTAGACTCTTCTTCATGATTTCCCTCCTAATACTACTAGATTTTTTAAAATTCAATAATTTGTCAACAGATATTTGATTTATAATGAAAATGATTATTAAAATAATAATTATTTAAGAATTATTCTGATTTAATTGCATTTGATAATTAAAATCAATAAGGGAAGTGATGAAAAATAGATACAGTACATTTATTATGGGTACAGTGGTAGGGATAAGTTTAGTTGGTTGTGGGGATGGGGAGTCTTCGACTTCGGCCTTGAAAGTGGCGCTGGGAGAGAGCCTTTATCATGATACCTCTTTGTCGTTAAACAGAACAATGTCATGTGCGACATGCCATACTTTAAATGAGGGTCTAATCGATCCTCGCAGCACGAGTAAGACACTTGGTGCTTCTTTGGGGGATGACGGGACATCGATAGGAGACAGAAATGCACCAACTGCAGGGTATGCTTCTTTTTCTCCCAATTTTCATTTTGATGTGGCCGAAGGCCTCTTCATCGGAGGGCAGTTTCTAGATGGCCGTTCGTCTGATTTAAAGGAACAGGCAAAGGGTCCTTTCCTCAATCCGATAGAGATGGGGATGCCAAGCATAAGCAGTGTATTAGAGAGGGTGAGAGAAAATTCTTCTTATATCTCTCAGTTTCAAAGCCTTTACGGTTCAGATATCTTTAATGATGAAACCAAAGCTTATGATGCGCTTGCCGATGCAATTGCAGCATTTGAGAAAAGTGGTGAGTTTGCGGCATTTGATTCAAAGTATGATCGTTTTTTAACCGGTTCTTACACCTTAAGTGCAGAAGAAGCACGGGGATTGGCACTGTTTGTCGACGAGAACCCTGGCGGTGCGATGTGCAGTGCCTGTCATCCGGCTGTTTCTGCAGATAACAAGCCTCTGTTTACAGACTTTTCCTATGATAACCTGGGTGTACCTGTGAACCATGCCTTACGTACAGCTAACGGTCAGGCCGGAAATGCAGACCTTGGACTGTTCGCAAACCCGGCTGTAAACGATACTGACTTAAGAGGAGCCTTCAAGGTTTCATCTTTACGTAATATAGCCGTAACCGGTCCTTACATGCACAATGGTCTTTTTAAGGACTTGAAGACAGTTGTGCATTTTTATAATACGCGTGACCTTGGAGGTGCAATAAATCCAGAGACCAATGCAACCTGGGAAACAGGAGAATTTCATGCTTTAAGGAATGTTGATGAACTTGGAAATCTTGGTCTGAGTGATCAGGATGAAGATGATATCGTCGCTTTCTTAAAGATTTTGACAGATCAGCGTTATGAACACTTGATCCCTTAGTCTATAAAAACTTTGTGGTGGGATTAAAATCCCACTTATTTTCAAATGACTTAGGAGAGTAAGCACTTGGTAAGAAGTAGGTTATGTTCGCAAAGAGGTTCTATAGAACACTTCATCTGAAGAAAGATTTTTAGAAGAAATCTTTTGTATCTGCATCGGCAAAGTGTCCCCATGCAAGTTTCGCACCGCCTAGTACATGCCAGTGAAGATGCTTGACTTCTTGGCCTCCGTTTTCACCAACATTGGTAATGACTCTGTATCCTGATTCTTTTATACCGACGACTTCGGCTATTTCTTGGATAAAACTTGTCATTCCTGCCATTGTCTCCGGCGTGACTTCATTAAAACTGTCAACATGGAGTTTCGGAATGACCAGGATATGGGCCGGAGCCTTAGGGTTTACATCATGAAAAGCCATAAAGTCATCATTTTCTCTTACTAGGTTGGCCGGAAGTTCGCCGTTGACTATCTTACAAAATATACACATATTATTTTCCTTGTTTGCGTGTTGTTAAAAATATTATAACCTAAAAAGCATTCGGTGTATATATGACAAGATAAAGAAAGTTGAGACATTTTTTCGCCTCTGCTGCAATATATAATGCATCTGTCTGTTTACTGTGTTCTGTAGGTTTTTATGAAGCTATGAAAATAAAAAAGAGAATAACAATCAAAGTTAAAGCAGGTTGTAATAGAGTTTTACCTATAATCGCGGGATTATAACTCACCCTATTTAAGGAACTACTTTGACCGAGTGGATAGAAAAGATTGAATCAGCCGACTCTCCTTCAGCGATAGAAGAGATCCGTATTGCAGTATTTGGCAAAAAAGGCGTACTGACGCAAGCCTTCGCCGAGATGAAAAATGCAGCGAATGAAGACAAGGCCCGCATTGCCAAAGAACTCAATGAGCAAAAAGCAAAATTGAACACGCTTTTGAATGAAAAGAAGGTCGTGTTAGAGACGCAGGCACTAAAAGAAGCGATGAAGGCAGAAGGTATTGATGTATCACTCTTCTCTCCTTCAAGTGAACGTGGTGCAACACATCCTGTAATGGATACGATGGACAGAGTGATCGAGTACTTCTCCAACCTGAACTTCTCTGTTGAGACAGGACCTATGGTCGAAGATGATTTTCACAACTTCGAAGCCTTGAACCTGCCTAAGTACCATCCTGCAAGAGATATGCAAGACACTTTTTATTTTAAAGATGAGATGCTTTTGCGTACACATACTTCTCCTGTACAGATCCGTACGATGATGAATACGCAGCCTCCGATACGCATGATCGCTCCGGGTTCGGTATTTCGACGTGATTTTGACATCACGCATACACCGATGTTTCATCAGATCGAAGGTCTGTTGGTCGATGAGAAGGGGAAAGTCTCTTTTGCAAACTTGAAGTTTATTTTAGAGGGGTTCTTGCATCATATGTTCGGTGAAGTCGATGTACGCTTTCGACCTTCGTTCTTCCCGTTCACAGAACCTTCGGCCGAAGTCGATATCTCCTGTATCTTCTGCGGCGGAGAAGGGTGTCGTGTCTGTTCCAAGACAGGCTGGCTTGAAGTCCTAGGCTGCGGTATCGTCGATCCTAATGTGTTTAAGGCGGTAGGGTATAAAGATGTGAGTGGATATGCCTTTGGTCTTGGAATTGAGCGTTTTGCTATGCTGATCCATCAGATCCCTGATTTGAGATCTTTGTTTGAAGGTGATGTAAGACTATTGGAGCAATTTAGATGATTATTACAAAAAGCTGGTTAAACGAGTGGATTGACATTGAAGATAAAAGCGGTGAAGAACTGTGCAAGACATTTAATGCTATCGGCCTTGAAGTAGACAGACATGAAGTCTATTCTGTACCTCCTAAGATCGTCATTGGTAAGGTCATCTCTTGCGAGAAGCATCCGGATGCAGATAAGCTGAATGTATGTCAGGTAGATATCGGTACCTCTGTTCGTCAGATAGTATGCGGTGCATCCAATGTCCGTGCAGACATCCATGTAGCAGTAGCGACTATCGGAGCGGAGCTTCCTGGTGGTCTTAAGATAAAACCGGTTGAGCTACGCGGCGTAGAGAGCGTTGGCATGATCTGTTCATCTACTGAACTTGGACTTGCGAAACTTGAAGAGGGCATTATGATCCTTGATGAGAGTATCGGTGAACTCAAGCTCGGAAATGAACTTTGCAAAAACCCTTATTTTAATGATGAACTGATCGAGCTTGAATTGACAGCCAATCGCGGAGACTGTCTGAGTATCAATGGTGTTGCGCGTGACCTTTCAGCTGCTTATGATATTGAACTCAAAGAACGCCAAAAAGAGATCGTAGAAGAGAAACAAATAGGGATCGGACGTGTCTTGCATCTGAGCCATACACAACAGACAGATGTCGATCTTATGTACAAGGCCTTCAAGCAGCATAACTTTAGCTTGCCCTTACTTCTGCGTCTTCGTCTCTCGATGGTAGAAGAAGAGTGCCAGTCAGCTATTGATGCCCTTTTGTTTTATGCGACGTACAGCTCAGGCGTGATCCTGCGAGCCTACGGCTATAATGCTTTTCCTGTGACACAGGAAAAGGCACATATCACGCTTGACGTGGATGAGAACGGCTATATGATCACCAAAGGAAAAGAGAAGGCATCTACTGTCGGTATCATCCAATACGACAGTTCCCGTGTTACCCCTGAAGACGAGATCGTCGTTATCGAAGCTTCATATATCCATCCGGATACAATCTCAAGGAAGATGGCGGAACATAAGATCGAGAATGGACCTCTGTTTTATAGGACTTCTCGCGGTTCAGAACCGAACCTGGAGTTTGGACTGAAGTACTGCCAGGAGCTTTTAAATACGTATGCGCAGACAACCATATTCGGTGGTACACTGGAGCTGCGTACACCAAGAGAAGAGAACGTGTTGAATATGAGTATCGATGATATAAGCGCAGTCATCGGTATGGAAGTGGACAAGACGCATGTGACACAACTGCTTAAAAACCTCGGTTTTTCTATGCTGAAATCTCAAGCAGGACAGATCGTCGTCGGTATTCCCCAGTATAGACATGATGTCTCGCATGAACAGGATATCGTAGAAGAAGTCGTCAGATTGATCGGTATTGATAATATCCCTTCCAAACCCTATGCCTTTACTGAAAAAGCACACTCGAATGACGCCAGTGCATTCTTTGCCAAGCGCAAGTATTACCGTCAATGTGCAGCAGATTGCGGATTTTACGAGTCTGTTCATTTTGTCTTTAATGAAAGAGTAAAACTGAAGAATTTCGGCTTTGAACTAGTGGATGAGGAGCTTGATCTTCTCAATCCTATTGCAGGAACACTTGATACTCTCCGTTCTACTTTACTGATCGGCCTGTTGGAAGCGGCAAGTGCAAACATGAAGGCGGGACGAAAGCAGGTCAAACTTTTTGAAGTCGGCTCGGTCTTTGACGCTAAGCGTAATGAAACGACCAATATGGCTTTTGTATTCTCGGGTCAAGCAGACAGTGAGAGTATTTCCAACCACGGTAAGCCTGATGCTATCGGTTTTGAGAATTTTGTTCAGAAGATCTCAAATGTCATTGGAAGTTTTGAACTTCGCCAAGTCGAGCTGGGTCATACTTTGGCGCATCCGTATCAAAGTGCTCAGATCATTATTGACGGAAATGTTGCGGGAACACTTTTCAAAGTGCATCCGAGTGTCCAAAAAGAGTATGACTTAGATAATACCTATCTATGCGAGGTTGATTTTGACGGATTGAAATACGCTTTGGATGTCTTCTCTGCGTATTCTAAATACCAAGCCTCGTATCGAGACCTCTCTGTAGTGATTCCAAAATCACTGAGCTTTGCAGAACTTAGAGCTGTGATACAAGAGGCACAAAGTCCGGAAGTCGTCCGATTTTATCCGGTAGATACCTATGAAAGTGAGGAGCTAGGCGATCAGATGAGTTTGACGCTTCGTTTTATGCTTCAGTCACAAGAAAAGACTCTTGAAGAAGATGATATCACTTCGTCAATGGATTCTATCCTATCGGCACTCAATGATAAGCTGGGAATCTCTTTACGATGAAAACAGCCACGATCTATGCCCACACGGAAGGTTTCTCATTACAATGTGGTGCCATAGCACCGGATAAGTCTATCTCACACCGCTCAGCGATGTTCTCTCTCTTGGCAAAGGGGGAATCGGTAATTGAGAATTTTTTACGTGCCGAAGATACCCTTAACACTTTGCAGATCGTAAAAGACCTGGGAGCGAAGGTTGAAGACGATGGCAAGATCATCCGTATTAGTTCACAGGGGATCAAAGAGCCTTTCGACATTCTAGATTGTGGGAACTCGGGAACGGGAATGCGTCTTTTCTGTGGTCTTCTTGCTTCTGCAAAAGGGCATTTTATCTTAACGGGTGATGAATACCTTAAACGCCGTCCGATGAAGCGTGTGACTAAACCTTTAAAAGATATTGGTGCGTTTTTAGATGGAAGAGAAGATGGGGACCTGGCACCCTTAAGCATTCGAGGAGGCTCCTTAAAAGCCTTTGATTATGTTAGTAAGGTGGCATCGGCTCAAGTCAAATCTGCGATGATACTGGCAGCACTTTCTGCAGACGGAGAGTGTTCTTACCGCGAGCCTGAACTGAGCCGCGACCATACCGAACGTATGTTAAAAGGTATGGGTGCGGAACTTGAAGTGGAGGGTCTGACTACGAAGGTCAAACCGCTGAAGGGATTGCTTGAACCGCTTCATATACGCGTTCCTGCTGATCCTTCATCTGCCTTTTTCTTTGCGGTAGCTGCTGCGATCACTCCGGGTGCACATGTTGTTATAGAAGGGGTGACTTTTAATCCGACACGTATCGAAGCCTTTAAGGCTTTGGAACGAATGGGCGCTGAGATACGCTATGAGCTTAAAGACGAAAAGTACGAGCCAATCGGAGATATCCATGTCAAATATGCGCCTTTACAAGCAATCACGGTCGAGGAGAATATCTCATGGCTGATAGACGAACTTCCGGCACTTTCCATTGCTATGGCCTGCGCAGAAGGGACAAGTACGATTAAGAATGCTGAAGAACTGCGTGTCAAAGAAAGTGACCGGATCTCTTCTGTTGTGGACAACTTGAAGAACTGTGATATACAGACGACTGAGTTTGAAGATGGATACACCGTTACGGGGGGAACACTCCAACCGGCACTGATCAACTCTTTCGGCGATCACCGTATCGCGATGAGTTTTGCTGTTGCAGGTTTGCGGTGCGGGATGAAGATCGAGGATATTGACTGTATTCAGACTTCGTTTCCGAACTTCTTTGATATTTTGCAAGAGATCACGAAAGTCGAACTAAAGGACGTTTAATATGAATGTGAAGTTAGCTGAGAACTACGGGTTTTGTTTTGGTGTCAAACGTGCGATCAAGATCGCTGAAGAGAACATAGGTTCATCGACGTATGGTCCGCTTATTCACAACTCAAAAGAGATCGACCGACTGAAAGAAGATTTCAAAGTCTCGCTTGTCGAGGATATTTCTACCTTTAACGCCGGCGACAAAGCGGTCATCCGTACCCATGGAATCCCTAAGAATGAGCTGGCCAGTCTGCATGAAAAAAACATTGATGTGATCGATGCCACCTGTCCTTACGTGACCAAGCCCCAACAGATCTGTGAAGAGATGAGCAAGGAAGGGTACGACATCGTTATTTTTGGCGATGCGGAACATCCTGAGATAAAAGGGGTCATGTCATATGCTGAGAATGGTGCGACTGTTGTCGAAAGCGTTGAAGAACTTGAAGGCCATTACTTTCGTGAGAAGATCGCGGTTGTAGCGCAGACGACTAGAAAAGTCGATGAGTTTATGAAAGTCTGTAATCATCTGATACGTTCGCATAAAGAGGTTCGTGTTTTTAACACGATCTGCAACGCGACTTTCGATAACCAGGATGCGATACGAAAGCTCTCAAAAGACTCGGATGTCATGATCGTCATAGGCGGAAAAAATTCTTCTAACACGAAACAACTCCATTCTATCTCCAAAGAAGATTGTAAAGACTCTTACCTTGTAGAAGGTCCGGATGACCTGGACGCAGCATGGTTCAGTGGAAAAAAGGAGTGCGGTATCAGTGCCGGCGCTTCAACACCGGACTGGATCATTCAGCAGGTCATGAAAAAGATAAAAGAGCTTTCGGTTTAAAAATCAAAGATATCGTCCATATCACCTTCGTCTTCCGCCGGAGGTACAATAAGTGTAATGATCTGCTGAATACTCAAGGCGGTAGGCTCATGGATATGATGGGTGTTCTTCATCGCTAGACTCTCTACGGAAAAGCGTTCAATATAACGCTCTATATCTGAACTGACGGCATCAAACAGCATCAAGATACTCTGCGCATCCACGTCCATGATATTGATAAAGTCATCGCGATACTCTTGCATTGTTGTTGCAAGTTGGTTAAAACTTGAAGCGATGATGTCCAGATAGGGTGAATAATACATAAGAATAGAAGAGGATTTCAATAAGTTGCTGCTTATCCTCTGTATTTCGTCGGGATTTTTGTTGTCTACATAACGGGAGATGATTTCGGGTATTTCCGTAAAGATCTCACTCAGGTCGGCACAATGATCAGGTAAGAGCAATACATTCTCACTTCCCTCATCTTCATCTTTGGCAAAATAGTCATCGACAACAGCCGCGTCCAGAGAGGGGCTGTTGTCGACTATTGGTTCTTCTCTTTGCGGGGCCTCTTCTTTTACAGTCGCTTGCTCTTTTTCCTGCAGTAGCGTCTCTAGCTGGTGATGTTTGGTGTCGACAGCGTGCCCTTGTATCCGAAGTTCTCTGTTCTGTTTTTCAAGCTGGGTGTTTTTGGCATTGAGCTCATCGATAAGCTCGATATTGATGATTTGTGTGTATGCATCTCTGCAAACAGGATAGAGAGCATCAATGAGACCGTCGAGCTGCATCGGTTTGAGTATAAAGCCATTTGCCCCGGTACGGATAAGGTCCATAAGGATATTGGATTCATCGTGTGCGGAGATAATAACCGTTTTCTGTTCGGGATTTATCTCTTTGATCTTTTTACACATCTCAATACCATTCATATTGGGCATATTCACATCGCTGATGACAAGATCATAAAAGTTGTTATTGAAGGCTTCAAGACCTAGTAGACCGTCTTCGGCAGTATCGAGGTTTTTAAAGAACATCTTAAAAAGAGTGGCTGTTTCAGCCCTGAGGTTTTCATCATCTTCAACATAGAGGACGTTAAGGCGATCCGAGTATTTGTGTAAGTCATTGATCGTATACATGAGCCAACCTGTTAGAATTAAATATTGTTTCTTAGTGTGAATAATACTATCAATGCTATTTATAAAACAAGCTTAAGCGTCATAATATAGTTTAAATAGAAGCTTTACCCTGTTTTGGGCTTATAACTTTCATAAATTATGCAAATTATAAAGATATAACAAGAAACAATTAGCTATAATTTGCAAATTTTTATTTGTAAACAAGGGATATTTGTATGGCTCAAGAGCTCGAACCAATGGAAGAAGAAAACTTTGCAGCGATGTTTGAAGCATCAGAAAAACGTTCTGAGGAATCGAATCGTATTGCTGATGGTGTGATCGTAGAAATTCAAGAAGACAAGATACTTGTAGATGTGGGTGAAAAACTCGAAGGTATTTTATACCTCAATGAGATTCAAGATGAATCAGGTGAACTTAAGTACAAGGTCAATGACAGTATAAAAGTAATGGTCATGGGTTACCGCAATGAGCGTCCTAAGATCTCTCATAAAAAAGTCCTTGAGCAGCTTAAGACTTTAGAGTTCATCAAAGCGCACAAAGATGATTATGAAGACTTGGTCGTTGAAGGTACTATCACTAAGAAGAACCGTGGCGGATATATCATCGAAGAAGATGAAGTCGTTTTCTTTATGCCACGTTCATTAGCAGCACTTAAAGACGATGACGATGTCATCGGTCGCAGAATTAAAGCAGCGGTTATCAAGATCGATGAAGCAGAGTCTTCAATCGTTCTTTCTCGTCGTAAGCTTCTTAATGAAGACCGCAAAAAACGCAAGCAGATCATTGATGCACTTCTTGAAGAAGATGTTGTTGTCGAAGGTACGATCAAAAAGATCACTTCTTATGGTATGTTCGTAGACGTCGGCGGCGTAGACGGTCTTGTCCACTATAATGAGATCTCTTACAAAGGGCCGGTCAACCCGTCTAAGTACTACAAAGAAGGCGATGTCGTTCAGTGTAAAGCGATCAATTACGACAAAGACAAACGTCATCTTTCTCTGTCTATCAAGGCAGTTATGTCTGATCCATGGGAAGAAGTAGAGTCTGAACTGGATGAGGGTGATACGATCACCGTTACGGTTTCTAACGTTGAACCTTACGGAGTGTTCGTTGACCTTGGTAATGATATTGAAGGTTTCTTGCATGTGTCTGAGATCACATGGGACAAGAACATCAAATCACCAAAAGATTACCTTGAAGTAGGTCAAGAGATCGACGTTGAAGTCATCGAGATCGATTCGAAGAAGCACAAGCTACGTGTCTCTTTGAAAACACTTCTTCCAAAGCCGTTTGACGAGTTTATCAAGACTTCACGTGAAGGTGATATCGTTACAGGTACGATCACTACATTGACGGATTTCGGTGCTTTTGTAAGAATCGGTTCTGTTGAAGGTCTTTTGCACAATCAAGACTGTTCATGGGAAAAAAATACCAAATGTAAAGAGATTTACAAGGTGGGTGAAGAAGTCGAAGTGAAGATCGTCAAGATCAATCACGAAGAAGAGAAGATCTCTCTTAACCGTAAGGCGCTATTAGAAAGTCCTGTTGACAAGTTTGCTAAAGAGCATAATGTGAACGAGATCGTCAAAGGAAAGGTCCGTGACGTGAAAGATTTCGGCGTATTTGTCTCCCTTGAAGGTGATATGGATGCACTTATTCGTAATGAAGACCTTGAGCCTTTGGTCGCTGAAGAACTCAATGTCGGTGATGAGATCGAAGCGGCAATCGCAGTTATCGATGTGAAACGTGACCGTGTTCGTCTTTCAGTAAAAAAACTTCAGTATCTTAAAGATAAAGAAGCTTTGGCTGAAGTCAATGCACAAAATGACGAAGGCAACTCACTGGGTGATCTTATCAAAGACCAACTGAAGTAAATTCGTGCACACGTTGCTTGCAAAATGGCTATTTCCGGCAATCTTTGTCGGAGTCGTTATCTTTTTGATTCTTTTTTTGGTTCAAGTCAATCAAACAGATGCAAGTATCTATAATGAAAAAGCAGATATCCCCCAGGCACAGATATTGGCCGAGATTCCAAGTCGAGAGAAATGGATAGAACGTTTTTCAGAGTATGAGAGTAAAGGCTATTTTTACCCCGTCACAGAGATATTTATTGAAGTGGACCTTCAAGATCCGCCTAAAAAAACGGTAAGTTATCAACTAAAAGCCGGGGATCTTGACCCTTATCAGCTTTTTTGTCTGCAAGAAATCCTAAAACAGTACAAGTTGAAATATCTGTTTGAACAAAAAAAAGATGATGTAAAACTTATCATCTACTCGCAAAATCTGCCTCAACTTGAGGATATAGTGAAATTATTGAAAAATTATGCTATAAATGCACACATAGTAAAGATTATAAAATAGTGACCTAATAAGACATCACTGTGATGTTTTGAATCTACCTAAAAGAGAGTAATAATATGTCAAAGCCAAAAGTAGTAGTTTGTGACCACATCCATGAAGCGGGTCTTGAAATGCTTAAGAATGACGACCAGATAGAATATGTATTTGCGGCGGACATCGATAAGACAGCACTTTTAGACGTTATTGCAACTGCAGATATCGCTATTACCCGTTCTTCAACTGATGTTGATGAGAAGTTTATCAATGCGGCTAAAAAACTCAAAGCTGTTATTCGTGCGGGTGTCGGTGTTGATAATGTCGATATTGACGGATGTTCAAAAGAAGGTATCATCGTCATGAACGTACCGACAGCGAACACGATTGCTGCAGTCGAACTGACGATGACACACATGCTTTCATGTATGCGTATGTTTCCCTATTCACATGATCATCTTAAAAACCAGAGAATCTGGAAGCGTGAGAAGTGGTACGGTCATGAGATGAAAGGCAAACGTCTTGGTGTTATCGGTTTTGGTAATATCGGTTCACGTGTTGCCATCAGAGCTAAATCTTTTGAGATGGATATCGTCGCTTATGACCCATATATCTCTTCATCAAAAGTGACAGATCTTGGGATGACGTATACAGAAAACTTTGAGGATATTCTGGCGTGTGACATCATCACTATCCACACGCCTAAGAACAAAGAAACAGTAAATATGATAGATGAAGAAGAGATTGCAAAGATGAAAGACGGCGTAGTCCTTATTAACTGTGCAAGAGGCGGTCTTTATAATGAAGAAGCGCTTTTTAACAATCTGAAATCTGGAAAGATTCGTTTTGCAGGTATCGATGTCTTCAACAAAGAACCGGCAACAGACAACCCTCTGTTGGATCTTGACAATATTGTTGTCTCTCCACACTTGGGTGCAAACACATTTGAATCACAGTACAATATCGGTACACAGGCTGCAGCCCAGGCGCTAAATGCGGCTAAGGGAATCGAGTTTAAAAATGCTTTTAACCTTCCTATCGACGAGACGAAGATACCTGCCTTTGTTAAGCCATATTTGGAGCTGTCTCAAAAGACAGCTTTCCTGGCTGCTCAGATCAACAAGGCCCCGATCAAGTCTATCAAGGTCATGGCTCAGGGTGATATAGCGGCTTATCTGAAGTCTCTTGTGACTTTTGTTACGGTAGGTGCACTGACGGAGTCTCTGGGTGATAACATTAATTATGTCAATGCTGAATTCGTTGCTAAGGACAGAGGTGTTCTTTTGGACTTCGAAGAAGAGGCAAATACCAGCATCTATAAAAACAAGATCACTATCAAGCTTACAACGGAAAAAGATGTGATATCGATCTCGTCTACTATCTTTGATGAAGGTGTTCAGCGTATTGTAGATATCAACGGCTTCGACCTTGATATCGAGCCTAAGGGCAATCTTATCATCTTTAAAAATACAGATGTACCTGGTGTTATCGGCCATGTCGGTACGACGTTGGCAAAACACAATGTCAATATTGCTGATTTCCGTTTGGGACGTAATAAAGACCAGGCCCTTGCTGTCATCATAGTTGACTCAAATGTCTCTAAAGAGACACTTCAAGAGCTTTCAAAACTTGAAGCTTGTATCAGCGTCGATTACGCACGTTTATAGACTTTCTGCTATAGAGTACTTCTTTCTGAGTGCTCTTCTTTTTCTTTTCTACTTTATATCAATGTCGGTTTAGCCAAGAGGCTCCCCTGAAAATATTTTATTCCCGCTGCTTGAAGCGCTTCTTTGACTTTATTGTCTTCGGTATTGCTCGCAATGATCTTGATATCAAGACTTTCGATGAGGATCTTTAGGGCATTGTTTATTTGTCCCTGTTTTCCTTGAACCATCTCATGCAGGTAAGTGCTGTCAATTTTCAGGTAATCAGGTGTGAGCATCTGAAGATAGTTTAGATTTGTATTTTCTTCTACGGTAAAACGGTCGATTCCGAACTTATGTCCGGACTGGGTGAGCATCTTGGAAAATTCCAAGGCTTCATCGACACAATGCAAAAGATTATGGTTTGAGATCTCAAAGTTAAAGACTCTGTTTTCATGCACACTGGCTAGTCGCTCTTTTAGCCACTTGAGCATATCCCTGTCCTGAACAAAACGTAATGAGATGTTGACAGCTATCTCTCTGCTTTGTAGGAGTTCTTCTTTGATTGCATAGTTGATTACATTTTGATCGAGTTTTGTGTCAAGGCGCATCTTGTGCACAAGAGGGATGAAATCACCGGCTTCCAGAAGTGTTTGATGCTCATCGTATAGCCTGACATAAGCTTCAGCATGTATGCTGTTACCATTGAGGTCAAAGACATCCTGCAGGGCCAAGGCAATAGAATGTTCTTTTATCCTGTGCTCGATTGTTTCGCGCTCTATAATTGCTTCCGCATTATCTTCTGTGATAGAGTTAAGCATATTTTTCTGTGTAGCTGAAAGTTTGTTTTCAATTTGATCTAACAAACCAGAGAGCGTATCTTGAGTAGTATAGATTTGCAAGATAAGCTTTATACCGCAGTCTAGTATTGACGACTGCTCCAGTTTCATTATAGCCTGGGCCAAGGTTTCCTCTGCTAACTCTTGAATATTGTCTGCATCCATACGGGGGAATATAATAGAGATCTTTGTGCCGTCTATACGTGCGATGACAGCTTGGTCCATATCTTTGATCTTGTTTCGCAGCAGTGAAGAGAGGCTCTGGATCAAGTCATCGACCTTCTCATGACCCATTGTTTTATTGGCTTCGATGATACCATCAAGAAAAAGAGTGAGAATAACACCCTTTGTATCGGCTTCTTGTGAAGCCAGAAACTCATTAAGTTTCAGCTCGAAGTAGTTACGGTTTCCAAGGGCTGTCAATTCGTCAGTATAAAGAAGCCTATGATAATCCTGAACGGAGACGGCTTCTTTTTCAAAGATGTCTTTGACTTTTTCTACCATCTTGTTCATGGCTAAGGTGACCTCTTTGAACTCTTTGGTCGAAGGCACGCTTGTATTGATGATGAAATGATTACTACTCACGGCTTCAGCCTGTTTCGTGACGCGCTTAAGCGATGAGAGAATAAGTCGCAGGAGGAAGTAAAGAAGTGTAAAGGTGATCAGTGCGATGAGTGCAAAACTTTGCAGGAGCTCTAAGAAGTTTTCATAGAGTTTGATATCAGCATTGTCCTGTGTAGGTACTATCTGTACGGTTCCTACAGGTTTCCAACCTGATGATACTGTCGCCGAAGCAACAGGGGTGTCTAAGGTATATAGGGACTTGAACCACAGGGGCACCGGTGTCTGATCATTCGTCTGGATACGCTCAAATAAGACATTCTCCTGTGTGTCGATAAGGGTGATCTGCTGAAAATATCCGCTGTCAAAAAGTGCGTTTATCATGGTTGCCATGGCAGAAACATTTCCGTTTGCATTGGCAAGAGAGAGGCTTAATGAGGAGACCGTGTTCTGAGCATTGTTCAACAACTCGTCTTGGGCATATTTCGCAGAGGAGTGAAAGTTAAGCGCCATGACGGAGGCCAATACGAACAATAAGAAAAATGACATGATAATGGTGATCTGTTTAAATAAACTCATAGTTTATTCCTTTTTACGCGTTTAATAAGTTTTTCCCATTTCTTATGGGTGCTTTGTTGGTTTTTTAGAGTTTTTACGGTGTCGGCATTGAAGTTATATATCGGTGTAAGGTCTTCTCTGTCTTGTGCGCTGAGAATTTCCTCATTGATGTTGTCCAGTACAAAAGGATCGGCTCCGGGCGATTCAAAATAACTCAAGACCATATGGGGACGTTTGAACTTTTCAGAGTTGACATAGGTGAAGTAGAGCTTTTTCGTATCCAGCTTTAAGGTCTTCAAGGCGAAATATTTCGCGATGACATAGTCTTCGGAGTCGCCTTTGTTACGGGCAAGGAACTCAAGGGGTGTTGCCCAGTAGTCATCCTGTTTCCAGTTTTTGATATCACTTTGAAAAGGGACCGCATTGAAAAAACTGTTGACCATCTGAAGTTTGTTGCGTTCTGAGATATGTTCGGCCTCTTTGAGCATCTTGTTGTAGGCAAGATAGCGGCTTACGATGAGGCCGCTGTATTTCCGCTCGGCTTTTGCCATCACTTCTTCGGAGATAGGACCTTCGTTAAAAGCAAGGGTGTGTATACTAAAAAGAAGTATAAGAATTAGTTTTACTATTGGCATAAACTTATTCTATCATTTTTTATAGAATATACAGACCGGATTATAATTTTTTTATAAAAATCAATAAGAGTCTTCTTTCCCCGGCGACATACTGGGTCGAGAATTTTAAAACAAGCTTGATTTTGCTAAAATTGCGAAAATTATTTCTTATGAGGATAAACGATGGCAACAATCGGTATGAGCGATATTAAAAAAGGCGTACGTCTAGAGATCAGTGACGTGCCTTATAAAGTAGTTGAATTTCAACACGTAAAACCTGGCAAAGGTGCAGCTTTTGTACGTTGTAAAGTAAAAAGTTTCATCAATGGAAAGGTTGTTGAAAAGACAATCCATGCCGGAGATAAATTTGAAGTCCCTGTTATCGACTATAAGACAATGCAATATCTTTATGATGACGGAGAGATGCTTCAATTTATGGATAATGACACATTTGATCAGCTCGGTCTTACGTATGAAGCGTGTGAAGATGCGATGAAATGGTTAAAAGACGGCACTAATGTAGAGATCGTATTCTATAAAGGTGACGCGATCTCAGTACAGGCTCCGGAGACAATGGAGTTGGAAGTGGCTGAAACGGGTCCTAAAGACAAGGGTGATACATCAAGCGGTTCTAAAAAACCGGCAACACTTGAGACAGGTGCTGTTATTCAGATCCCTTATCACATCCTGACAGGTGACATCGTAAAAGTCAACACTGTCGACGGTGAGTACCTGGAAAAAGTAAAATAATTTAAACGAGACGAGATGAAGATTTTCCGAAGTTTTCTTATCTTGTCTGTTTTATTTCTGCATTCCGGTGCAGATCTACAAGCAGGGGAGTCTACCCCTTCGATCAATGACCTTCTACGTGAAGATCTCAATACAAGCCCTTCCTCCCTATTTACGTTTCGAAGCAATACCGTTTATACGTGTGTGTCCCAATACCGACTGAGCGGTGAGCAAAAGCAACATCAGCAGCTCTCTGCCAAAGAGAAAGAAAAAAGTTATTTTGAATTGATCTTTAACGAAGATTTCTCCCGTTTGCGCACGTCCGGTACTATGGTATACAGTGCAGCAAGGTCGACGGCCAAAGGAAGACTTTACAGTAAAAAAGTTGCAATACAGGGTAAGACGGTGTATTATAAGATACGAGTTTTCAGTGTAAAAGGGATATATAAATCCGTATATGTACCCGGATATGGAAATCTGATCCATGATTTTGTGCAATGTAAATTAAAGGAGATATGATGGTAGTGATCCCACTGGCTAATGGATTTGAAGAGATCGAGGCGGTCAGCCTGATCGATGTCTTGCGTCGCGCAGAGATCGAGGTCATTGTCGCCGGAGTTGGTGAAAAGATGATATCAGGAGCACACGGTATCCAAATAGAGACAGATCGTCTGATCTCGCAGGTCAGCAGCGATGAGATGGAGATGATGATCTTGCCTGGAGGATGGGAGGGTACCCATGCTCTCGCAGATGATGCGGATGTGCAAAGGCTATTAAAAGAGATGGACACCAAAGGCAAGATGATAGGCGCGATCTGCGCTGCACCTTACGCGCTTGATAAGGCCGGTGTCTTGAAACATGATTACACCTGTTATCCTTCCGTAGAGGAGCAGATCCGGCGTGACGGATACACGAAAGAGCAGGCGGTTGTTACCGATGGTAATGTCATGACGTCAAGAGGACCGGGGACTGCACTTTGTTTTGCTCT
>Ga0316204_10003196_pt1 | contig 33835 bp, 30 predicted proteins | sample 6monrhotite_MG_2_FD_205661 | JGI IMG/M metagenome (GOLD analysis project Ga0316204, IMG submission 205661) | Microbial mat bacterial communities from mineral coupon in-situ incubated in ocean water Damariscotta River, Maine, United States -... | ecosystem: Environmental > Aquatic > Marine >... | reverse complement strand
ACGTATTTCCACTTCGCTCAGTCGTTGTGCGAAAAAACTGTCTTCCAAAAGACTTTGGTTCCCGCCAGTCGGAATTTGTGAAGCTATGGTACGAATGTCGGAAAGCTGTTTGCGCTTCCCGCCAATTCTTGCGTAGGAAGTACGCTCATTGCCCAGCAGATATTGCGAATAGGACCAGCCTTTTCCTTCTTCACCGATTCGATTGGACACGGGTACACGAACATCCACAAATTCGCATTGGCTGAGCACATATTTGCCGTCGATGGTAATGATCGGCTTTACCGTAACGCCCGGTTGATCAAGCCTGCAGCAGACAAAAGTGATGCCCTGCTGCTTTCGTTCTTCTTTCGAAGTGCGGGTCAGCAGGAATATCCAATCGGCATGTTGGGCTGCCGATGTCCAGATTTTGGTTCCGTTGAGGACATATTCGTCGCCATCACGAACCGCAGAAAACTGCAGCGAAGCAAGATCAGAACCGGCCTCCGGCTCGCTATATCCCTGCGCCCAGCCGACGGAGCCATCGCGAATGCCGGGGAGCCATTCTTTTTTCTGCTGATCTGATCCAAACGTATAGATAACCGGACCGACATAGACGACACCCATTGGTGTGACAGTTGGCGCACCAGCGCGTTCCAGCTCCTCATCGAAAATATATTGCTCTTCTATCGACCAGCCGGGTCCGCCATATTCTTTCGGCCAGGCGCTAGCCAGCCAGCCCTTGTCGCCCAACGCCATTTCTGCACGACGCACTTCGGCGGTCGTCAAACTGGCTCCGGATGCGACTTTTTCGAGAATATCTTGCGGATAATCATTGCGAAAATAGTTACGGATATTTTCACGGAACGGCAGAAGTTGTGGGTCTTGATCTAGGTTCATGCAACCGTTCTACGCATATGGCTTATTGAATCAAACGAATAGATATTTTGTCTGACTGTTGATGTCCGAAACCCTGTCCGGGCATCAGATTTTTCTGACAAGAAGTCCTGTGAAATCCCTGTTGCGGAAAATGGTGGAGCCTAGGAGGATCGAACTCCTGACCTCTTCGCTGCCAGCGAAGCGCTCTCCCAGCTGAGCTAAGGCCCCATTTCAGCGGCGCGTTTAATGCAAAGACGCCGCCATATGCAATAGTAAATCAGGTTTCGTCCGGTTCGTCGTCACCTTTGCCTTTGCTGACGCCCAGATCTTCATCACCGCCCAGATCAACTTCCTGATCAGGTGATGGCTCATCATCATCGATGTTTATGTCCAGATCTTCATCATCAACAGTATCCTCTTCCTTCTTGGCATCTTTCTTTGGTGATGCTTCAAAAGGCAGCGGCTGCTTGGATTTCAGCACGGTTTCAGGCGTAAAGCTCTCACCGCATTCGATGCAGGTGGCTGGGTCTTCCTTGCCCAGATCGTAAAAGCGCGTTCCACATTTCGGGCATGTGCGTTTTGTGCCCCATTCCGGTTTAACCATGGCTGGTATCCAAATCCTGTCTAAATCAATTCGTTGATAGATATATCTGCTGCGCGGCGTTTCAAGACTAACTTGATTCTGTCGCGAAATCCGGCGCGCCTTGCCATAGCTTTGCGGCGCTGTCAAAAGCCCATTCGATATCCCGCACGAATCAAGTGCATTTATGGACGGACAAAGCCACTTCAATGAGCAATAACGAACCAAATCCAGTGCATTTTGGACCGAGCGGCCCGCTGAAAGGAGCCGTTACTGTTCCGGGCGACAAATCAATCTCGCATCGGGCACTGATTTTGTCAGCACTCGCCGTTGGTAAAAGCGAAATAACCGGATTACTCGAAGGGGAAGATGTACTCGCTACGGCGCAAGCTTTGCGCGCGATGGGGGCAAAGATTGAAAAATCTGGCGATAAATGGACCGTCCACGGTGTCGGCGTGGGTGGATTGATGCAGCCCGAGACAGCGATTGATTTAGGAAATAGTGGTACCTCTGCACGCCTTTTAATGGGTTTGGTGGCTTCTCACGACATAAGCGTCACCTTTACAGGGGATGCGAGTCTTTCCATGCGTCCGATGGGTCGTGTGATTGAACCACTTTCCCGGATGGGTGCCGATTTCACGGCGCGCGAGACCCATGATGGCAAAGAATGTCTACCTCTGACCGTACGCGGGTTGTGTCCTGCCGTTCCAATGGAGTACCGCCTGCCTGTAGCATCGGCACAGGTGAAATCAGCGATATTGCTGGCTGGCCTCAACACACCAGGCGTCACGAAAGTTATCGAACCGGTTCCAACGCGCGACCATAGCGAAACGATGTTGCAGGGCTTTGGCGCCAAAATTTCGGTGGAAACCGATGCAAAGGGATGCCGGAAGATCAGCCTAACCGGAGAGGTCGACCTGCAGCCGCAGGATATTGACGTACCGGGCGATCCTTCTTCTGCCGCGTTTCCTGTCGTAGCAGCCCTCTTGGTTCCCGGATCGGACATTACGGTTGAGAATGTCGGTATCAACGCCACCCGCGCCGGATTGTTTGATGTTCTGAAGCAAATGGGCGGCAATATTGCATTCAAGAACAAGCGCACGGTAGGTGGTGAACCGGTCGCTGATCTTCATGTAAAGCATAGCGAATTGACAGGTATGGAAATTCCCGCTGACATCGTACCGAGTATGATCGATGAATTTCCGATCCTGTTTGTCGCCGCTGCAATGGCGAAGGGGACAACCACCACGAGCGGCCTGCATGAGTTGCGGGTCAAAGAATCAGACCGTCTTTCGCAAATGGCCAAGGGTCTAACCAGCATCGGTGTAAACGTTACAGAAAGAGAAGATGGATTGATCATCGTAGGCAGCGGCGGACAACCGCTGAGAGGCGGTAACAGTTCGTCAATAGAAACCGCACTGGATCACAGGATCGCGATGAGTTTTGCCGTTGCTGGATTGAATTGCCAATCGGGTGCTACTGTGGATGATATGAATCCCACAGAAACCAGCTTTCCGGGATTTGGCAATCTCCTTCAAAGACTGACTGACTCATGATCGGAGATTTTTGGGCCAATGTCATCGGTATTTTGGGAAGTACACTTATCGTCTCTGCCTATGCCTACAACGTCTATGCCAAATCCGTTGACCCCTTTATCTACAACGGAACAAACCTGATCGGAGCATTGCTGCTTACGCTTTCTCTATTGGTACATTTCAATCTCGCATCATTGCTGCTGGAAATCGTGTGGATTGCAATCGCTATAGGCGGCCTTTGGAAAGCTTATCAAAACAAGGAAGAAGAACCATCATGATTATTGCCGTTGATGGCCCGACCGCTTCCGGGAAGGGCACGATTTCCAAAAGATTGGCAGAACATTTCCGGTTACCATGCCTGGATACCGGCTTGCTATATCGTGCAGTCGGCTGGACAGTGAAACAATTTGACGGAGATCCCGAAAATGCGACGGATGCGCTAAAAGCATGTCGGTTCCCCGATGATTTGTTGAACGATCCTGTGTTACGCAGCGAAAGTATCGGAAGTTATGCCAGTAAAGTTTCGGTGCATCCCCCGGTTCGGGCAGCGCTCGACAAACGGCAGAAAGACTTTGCCAATCAGTCGGGCGGGGCGGTCCTCGATGGTCGGGATATTGGCACCGTGATCGCGCCCGATGCCGACGCAAAGCTTTTTATCACCGCATCCGCAGAGGCTCGCGCTGTCCGCCGTTACAAAGAAATGATAGCACGGGCAGAAGACGTCAATTTCGACGATATTCTTGCTGACATTCTGAAACGTGACGAGCGCGACCAAAACCGGGCTACCGCCCCCCTCAAACCCGCCGAAGATGCGGACTTGCTAGATACATCGGATTTGACTATAGACGCCGCCGTTCAGCAGGCAATTGCTCTGGTGAATGCGAAGTTAAGCCGCCGGCGCGACAAAGATCCGGCATAGCAAACAAAAGATGTGCAAGACGGAGCGGTGACAAACCGCCCCGGCTTTGGCGCAGCTTTTGCTTTTTCTATTTGGCTTCGCATTCTCCATATATGGCAGTTTTCTGATGGATACGGCGGTCACATTCGGTGGCCATCGTAATTTTGGTCCAAGACCAGCGGAACCAACCGCTTGGCCCGAAAAATAGACTATCAAGGATAAACACATATGGCCTCAGAGGCATTTCCAAGCCGCGACGATTTCGCGGCAATGTTAAACGAATCATTAGGTGGCGAAGACCAAGGCTTTGAAGGCCGCGTCGTAAAAGGCACCGTAACCGGCATCGAAAATGACATGGCCGTCATCGATGTAGGATTGAAATCAGAAGGCCGTGTGGCATTGCGTGAATTTGCATCGCCCGGTCAAAAAGCCGAAATCAATATCGGTGACGAAGTCGAAGTCTATGTCGACCGCATCGAAAATGTGAACGGCGAAGCCATGCTTTCCCGCGATCGCGCCCGCCGCGAAGCCAGCTGGGACAAGCTTGAAAAAGAACATGACGAAGGCAACCGCGTTGACGGTGTTATCTTCGGACGCGTCAAAGGCGGCTTTACGGTTGACCTCGACGGTGCCGTAGCCTTCTTGCCCGGCAGCCAGGTTGATGTCCGTCCTGTACGCGACGTCACCCCGCTAATGGATATTTCGCAACCGTTTCAAATTCTCAAAATGGACCGCAAGCGTGGCAATATCGTTGTCTCCCGCCGCGCAATCCTTGAAGAAACCCGCGCTGAACAGCGTAGCGGTTTGATTGAATCGTTGGCTGAAGGTCAGGTTACCGAGGGTGTTGTCAAAAACATCACTGATTACGGTGCCTTCGTTGACCTTGGCGGTATCGATGGCTTGCTTCACGTGACCGACCTTAGCTACAAGCGTGTCAATCATCCGAACGAAATGATCGAAATCGGTGAAACGCTGAAAGTCCAGATCATCAAGATCAATAAAGACACTCAGCGTATCTCGCTTGGCATGAAACAGCTGGAAAGCGATCCGTGGGATGCTGCTGCTGAAAAATATGCCGTTGGCACGAAACTGTCAGGCGCCGTTACCAATATCACTGAATATGGTGCATTTGTTGAACTCGAAGCCGGCATCGAAGGCCTTGTCCACGTGTCTGAAATGAGCTGGACCAAGAAAAACGTGCATCCAGGCAAGATCGTTTCTACTTCTCAGGAAGTCGATGTGATCGTTCTGGAAGTCGATACCGAAAAACGCCGTATCTCGCTTGGCTTGAAACAGGCTCAGTCCAATCCATGGACCGACTTTGCCGATACACATCCTGTCGGCAGCACCGTTGAAGGCGAAGTCAAAAACGCTACCGAGTTCGGTTTGTTCATCGGGCTTGAAGGCGACGTCGACGGCATGGTCCACATGTCTGACATCGCTTGGGGTATTTCCGGCGAAGACGCTCTCAACCTGCACCATAAAGGTGAAGAAGTGAAAGCGGTCGTTCTCGATATTGACGTTGAGAAAGAGCGTATTTCGCTGGGCATGAAGCAGCTTGAAAAAGGTGCTCCTGCCATGGGTGGCGCAGATACTGGCGGCATGAAGAAAGGTTCGGTTGCGACAGTTACCGTTCTGGAAGTTCGTGATGGCGGCCTTGAGGTTCAGGTTGGCGACGATGGCGTTACCGGCTTCATCAAACGCAGCGACCTTGGCCGTGACCGTGACGAGCAACGTCCGGACCGCTTCCAGGTTGGTCAGAAATTCGATGCGATGGTTACCGGATTTGACCGCAGCAAAAAACCGAATTTCTCGATCAAAGCGCATCAGCTTGCCGAAGAGAAACAGGCTGTTGAGCAATTTGGTTCCACCGATTCCGGTGCCAGCCTCGGTGATATTCTTGGCGAAGCGCTCAAGAAAAAGGACGATTGATTCACTTCAATCGCGATTGAATCTGCACAAAAGCCCGTCGCCGAAATGGTGGCGGGCTTTTTTGATCATGCCAGTTTTCGACCAACCGGATTTACATTTCCTCGAACACCATTGAAAACAATGAGATTTTCTGTCATTACTATCACCAATGTTAGCTTACACGGGTTTAGGCCGAGTCGCTCGCCTGATCTCTGAGTCTGGTGGCCCCATTTCGGAAAGGCACCCCGAATGATACGTTCAGAATTGCTTGAAAAGCTTGCGCTTGAAAATCCTGATCTCAAGCCAGAAGAAATTGAAAAGATTGTTGATCTGTTTTTCAATCAGATCATGCAGAAACTTGCCGAAGGTGGCCGCGTGGAATTACGCGGTTTCGGAGCTTTCTCAACCCGTCAGCGCAAACCGCGTATTGGTCGCAATCCGCGCACTGGGGAATCGGTAGAAGTACCGGCCAAGCGTGTTCCCTATTTCAAACCGGGAAAAGAAATTCGTGAACGCCTGAACAAAGGCAAAAATCTCTGAAAAACTGAATTTTGTTAATGTCTGCTCTTGACCGCAGCCCCTTAATGATGCTTGTCGCAATGCTCCAGCATTTGCTGGATCTGCCGGTGCGGACGTGGCGAAATGGTAGACGCAGCAGACTTAAAATCTGCTATCCGAAATGGGTGTGCGGGTTCGAGTCCCGCCGTCCGCACCAAAATAATGCTCAACTATCTTTTATTTGTGCATTAATTCTACCATCATAAGTAAACTCCACCTTTTGGTCCATCATTAGGCAGAGAACAGACAGCTTTGTTTCGATCATTCAATCAGTTTACGCTTTATCCCAAAAGCATGCGTAACGGGGCTAGACTGATTGCAAATCGAGTTCCCGTTAGATTACAGAGTTTAAACTGCAGCTGAAGGGATAGGATGTTGGGATATATTGTAGGATTGGATGTAGCGTTACGCACTGTTGCGCTTCGCGAGGTTGATAGCGACACGAGATAATTGCGGAACGGGCATTGACCTGTGAAATGATCGAGATCTTTGGGTGCCTGAATGATCTGAACCATCCGATAGACCGTGTAGGCTTTGAGGCCGATCATCGAAGCAGATTAAGCACTTGCTTTTGCAATTCTCCCAATGATCGCGGCGCAACAGATATGGCCTACCAACTATCAGGAGATGGATCAGCGCGTTAAACTAGTGGCTTTAATTGATCCGGTCTGCATTCTGCTGATGACAGCTTCTGGTGTTGGTGCCGTTACAGCCTTGCATTTTAAGGCAGCCATTGATGATCCTTGGCGCTTTACGTTATCAAGACTTGATGGCGCGAGCACGCTTGCCGTTAACCTCGACCAGATGTGGATCGATGGCACCCAGTTCCAACAGAAAGATCAGAAGGAACTTGTTTGATGCAAACCTGATCAAACCAACGAAAGAACCGTCCTCATCTGGACGAGGTTCGTAGGTGACGTCGCAGATGTCTGCTGTGCTAAACAAGCACGCCCGAAAGCCAGATGTACTACAACCAATCTGAAACATGCAGGCAGCGTGATGCAAATGCAACAACGCATACACGAAGCGTGAACCGCAAGAATCACAACAAAACAAGCAGGAAACTTAACTATGATGCCCAATTAGAGAAACAGACATAAACTGTTGCCAAGTCGAATGGCTTTATCTGATTAGAAGGCGGACGATTAGTTCTTTCTGCCCGCAACGCTAGTTCGACGGTATCCCGCTCCAGATATCCCCTTCAGCCTGTGTATCCAGATCTTCAGCACCGCGTACACCGAGCTGCTTTCGCGCTTCATCCAGGGGTGTATTCCAGACATCTTCCATCTTTGCCATCCAAAAAGGATCGGAGTTGCGTCCGATAGCGATGCCCTGTTCGATACATTTCAGCGCTGCACCCCAAGTTTCGGGATAATGTAACACCGTGCGGACCAAGTATCTGGTGGTGCCCAATATGCCCATCACGTTCATTTCACCAGCTAGTTCTTTGTTCTGAATGTGTGTATCGATAGTCGATAGGCGAAACCAGTAAGGTAGCAGCTCGCCGATATAGTTGAAGCCGCCACCTGTCAGGATGTGTTCGTAATCATGTGTCTGACCAGCGCGCAAAGAGTAAAACTGCCATTGGTTCTGAGGTTTAAAATTGGGAACGATCTGAACGTCGTAATTTCCTTGCGATGCCGCCTCGTAGTAGATGCCTCCTACCGTGCCGGGTGCGCAGTTCTTCAAATCTTCGATGGTATAGTCGGAACAGAACCATTCATTGAACCACTCATCAAGGGCGGGGTTAGACTTGCGTTCTTCGGTGAAGAGCTCCTCAATCCGATCGAAGTCGCGCAAATCTTGAAGGATTTGGATTAACTCATACATCTCTGCTGCGGGGGGGACATCTGCGCCGTTTTTCTTAAGCGCAATCTTCGCCACCCATTCCCTTAGCCTCGGATCATTGAGGTATTTCGATGATGAAATCAGGATTGTGGAATCAGTACCGAGCAGCTCGACGCCGCGAGCAAGATATGGAGTGTCATCCGTTTTAGTATTCATCTCGTCCAACTTTCGTATGTGTTATCGCCTAAATTTCCCGTTCCATCTAATCGCCGAAGCTGTCGCGAAGAGCTGCGGCTGCCGCTGAGACGGCTTCGTCTGCTAAGGGCACCATACCAATCATGCTCGCAAAACCGTGGATTGCGTCAGGGTAGGATTGGAGATGGCAGGACACTCCGGCTGCCTGTAGCTTTTCTGCATAAGCCGCACCCTCGTCATGCAATGGATCATTGCCGGCCAAAACAATAGTCGCCCTGGACGTATCTGGAGAAACAGTTCCACCAGCAGGAGAAGCTCTCGGATTGTCAACCAATTCACGCCTACTCCCGCTTGCTGCATATTGATCCCAATACCAGCGCATTTGAGCCGAAGACAGAAAACCGGGCGGTTCGATTTCAAACGACTTTGCGGCACAGCTAGCATCGAGGGCCGGATAAAGAAGTAGCTGATGCCGCAATGCTGGATCACCCGCCAATTGTCTCGCTAAAGCAGCTGCCAAATTGCCTCCAGCGCTGTCGCCAGCGAGCGCAATACGCTCGGCATCACCGCTTAAGGCAGCGGTATTCTCTTTGACCCAATGAATCGATGCCAATGCATCTTCGAAAGCGGCAGGAAAGGGGTGCTCAGGTGCTAAACTATAGTCAATCGAAAGGACCGCACAATGCGCCTCATTGGCGATGGTTGCAGCAAGTCTATCGTGAGTCTCGAGCGTTCCATGAACCCAGCCCCCGCCATGAAAGAATACGACAACTGGTAGAATCGCGCCTGGCTGTGGATGATAGAGGCGCGCGTGAAGGGTGGCCTGTGCGCCATCAATTTTTACTTCACGGCGTTCGGCAATCTCCACCGGAGGCGCAGATATGGGCGCATCAAGCATTGCTCGCAATGCTTTCGCTTCCAAAGGATCAGGCAGCGCGAAGCCTGCTTGTTCCATGCCTTCCAACATCGCCTTAAGGTGAGGATCGATCATCGTATGAACCTATAGCCTTATGAAGCCTTCATAACCATCCTTGACAGCTTTCGTGCTGAGTTCGCAGTAGCGTGGAAAACCACCAACATAGATCATGAAACCGCCTTTCTTTCCGTCGATATTTTTCCCATTGTACCAGGACTGAGCAAGGTCATAGACAGTGTGTGAAGCCGCGCCATCGACCTCTGCTGCCCACAATTGCTCAGCTTTAACTGTGGTGTCGATCCTTGAGAGGCCGTCTCTTTCCAGATCGACAATCATGTTCGCGATGAAATTGACTTGCCATTCACCAGCCGTGATCATCTGTGCCAGTGCCGCCGGTGTGAGCGGACCATGGACCATGAAAAAATTGGGAAAGCCGGCGACCATGTAGCCAAAATAGCTGCTCGGACCGTCGCGCCATTTGTCGGTCAATTTCGTCCCATTGACTCCTTCAATGTCGATGCGGGAGAGCGCACCCGTCAACGCGTCGAAGCCCGTGGCGGTCACGATGACATCAAGATCATAGTTCGCATCGGCTGTCTTCAATCCGCGGGCCGTGAATGCCTCAATCGGCGCTTCCTTTACCTCTACCAATGAAACGTTATCGCGGTTAAACATCTCGTAATAGCCATTGTCGATACACAGCCGCTTAGCGCCAATGGGATAGTCCCTGGGGCACAATTTCTCCGCTGTTTTTGGGTCTTGGACTGTTTGACGAATTTTGCTGCGGGCAAACTCGCACACGACCTCGTTTGCAGCAGAATTGGTCATCACATCGGTGAAGGCCACCATTAGTTGAAATGCGCTTTTCGAGTTCCATCCCGCCTCAAGGATTTCGCGTTGTTCTTTCGGTGTGTAATCGAGTGCCGATTTTGTCGGATAGTCGATGATCGACACCCCATAGGTATCTAGCATTTGCTTCCGGCGATCAGCATAATTGTCCTTCCAGTCGCGCTCGTGGGCTTCGTCCATAGGGCGATTGCCTGACGGCATGGAGTAGGCTGGTGTGCGCTGAAAGACCGTAAGATGCTTGCATTGCTCTGCGAGTATCGGGGCCGCCTGTATGCCGGTGGATCCGGTTCCGATGATGCCTACGCGCTTGTCGGAAAGGTCCAAAGTCTCTTCTGGCCATCTCGCTGTATGGATGATCTCACCAGCAAACTCTTTGCGGCCCGGCCAATCTGGCAAATTTGGAGCAGTCAGCGCACCGGTTGCAGCGACCACATATTTACAGATGATATGCCCGCCATCGACAGTGCGGACGTGCCAGCGGTCGGCTGAATCATCAAATTGCAGTGAACTGACTGTGGTGGAAAAGCGGATGTCTTTTCTGAGATCAAAGCGATCAGCGACATGGTTCGCATAGCGCTCTAGATCAGGCTGGGCAGAAAAGACTTCAGGCCATTGCCATTCCTGCTGAAGGGCTTCGTCGAAGCCGTAAGAGTATTCGACGCTTTTGATGTCCACACGAGCGCCGGGATAGCGGTTCCAATACCAAGTGCCGCCGACCCCATCGCCGGCTTCCAAGCAAACGACACTATGTGTTTTGCGCAGCTTGTGGATGGCGTAAAGACCAGAAAAGCCAGCGCCGATGATAACGATGTCGATTGTTTCCGGCTGATTGCTCATGTTAATGCTCCCCGCTCTCGGTGTTGCTTGGAACAAGACCCGAGCCAGTTGGCGATCTACGTTCGATGATCATTTTAGTTCGATCTTGTAAAGGTTCGTCGAGCATTTCGGGGTGCGGCGTGATCCAATATTCGCCGCGTTCAATCGCATTGAAGGCAATCTTGGCCAATTCATCAGGGCTCATCCCATTCTCGTCATTCATGCCTCGAAGCATGTCCATGAAGTCGGCTGTCTGCGCCGGAGCTTTCTCATCCATGATCGCACTTTTCACGGGCCCGGGTGCAAGTAAGGAAACCTGGACCTTACTTTCGGCTGCCGCCAGTTCTGCCGCTAAAGACTCTGAGATGGCGACAATGGCAAACTTCGTGGCTGAGTAGGGCGACATGAAAGGAGATGTTAAGAAACCACCCAGAGACGATGTGTTGACGATCCTTGCATGGCGATCCGCTGCAATCAATCGCGGAACGAAGGCACGGATAACATTGACAACACCTCCGATGTTAACGTCCAGAGACCGCTGCCACGTTACTGCATCTATCTCCCAGCTTCTCCCGCTGGAAAGCACACCTGCATTATTGAAAACCAAATCGACCTCACTGAATCGGCTATAGGTAGCTTGTGCTAACGCCTCGACGGCGGCATCGTCACGGACATCGGTTGGAACGACCAGCGTATCAACGGGCAGGCTTTCAGCCACAGCTTTCAGCGCAGCCTCATCCCAGTCCACTAACACCAAATTCATGCCGAGAGATGCTGCATGACTAGCAAGTCCTGCGCCTATGCCGCTTGCCGCTCCGGTGACTACACAGGTGGTCATACCTCGGCCTCCGCTTCGTTACCCAACACGCTGGTATCCAGCCGGATTTCCTTGCGCGCCATCGCTTCCCAAAGGAAGGGGAAACCCAGATCGTCAGACATTTGCGCGACTTTGAGAGTGTCCATATCGGTTATCGGATGCCCGGTGCCGAGCGTTTCGACGTGCCATGCAAGACGGCATCGGTCCTCAAGAGTGATAGCGCGCAGATGGGCTTGGCGGATGTTTTTCCCAACTACGAATACACCATGGTTCTTTAGCAATGCCCATTTCTCATTGCCCAGAGCCGCAGCTGCGGCTTCTGCTTCTGACGTGCCATCAACTGTGCCTTCATATTCGTCATAGAACACCGGATCGCCCTCGACCTGCCCTGATGTTTGGTCATAGATTGGCGGCACTCTGCCGGAGCCTGACCAAACCAAACCCCATTTAGGATGGTTGTGAAGAACGATCTTCAAGTCATTGCGCTCACGGTGAACTGCCAAATGTAACCCAATCGCAGGTGTTACATTCCACTCACCCTCCACCACTGTACCAGACTTATCGACGCGGATAATGTCTGAGGCAGTCACTTCATCCCAAGCAAGCTCCCAAGGATTGACTAAGAAAGTGTCATCAGGCTGAGCCATTGTTATATGTCCCGCGATGTGATCATCAAACCCTTCGCGATGCAGAGTTCGGCAGAGTAGCGCGAGTTCCTGATGCGGTGTCAGTTCGGGCAACAAAGGATATCTGCCGGGATTGGGTGCCAACTTTTCGAGCATCGGATTGGAGCGTCTATGTGCTTCCATCATGTGTTTCCTTGGTTTTCCTGTCTGCAGATTTCAGTCCAAATCCGGTTAGAGACCTTAATCGGGAAACGAAGCAGCATTTGCGCCATCCCCTTAGCCGCTGAGTCCAGTTGGGTGCTCGCGTTGATCCCGCCCTGTAATGCGTCATGGACCACGAAGTTAAGTGCATTGAGTCCCGGTGCATCATAGGCATCGACGCGCGGAGGCTGTTCGCCAGCGCCAAAATGCCGATACCATTCACCTACGGCTTCCAGCGTCAGCGCGTCTCTTAGATAGGGAAGATATTCGGGTTTGCGCGCAATCACCGCAACATTGAATAAATGCCCTTTGTCACCGCTACGTGCCCATGCCAAATCGACGAGATTGGCCTCTTGGGTTGCATCTTTAGGAGCAGGAGAATTAATCGGTTTCGCCGTGGACTTGTCGTGATCTGCCGGCACACCAGCATGCGCTGGCACGTCATGCCTAACCCCATTGATCGTCATAGTGGGCACAAGCTGCTTTTTGTTGATTAGGAACAGGAAAATCCCGGTCATGGGCCAGACATTGGTCGCCAGATTGATCGAAGTGCCAACGGACATTCCAGATATGCCAGCCCATTGCTCACGAGCGAACATGCCAGCGCCCTCTTGCGTCGGGTGATCGACTACCAGTTTTGAAATTACCTCTCGCGCCCCGCCGGGTTCGGCATGCGCGCCAAAGCTCGCCTCGTTTCCAATGAGGACATTTTCGGTATTTGTGAAATCTGCGAGATTTTTTTGCACGGAGCAAGGCCCGTGTGCGGTTGAACAGCGCCTCGGCCTGCCGAGCAGCCTTCTCAGCCGCATCCTCTCCGATGATTGGCTGATATGCTATGGCGCGCCAGCCGCCATCATAGGTGATGCATGCTTTGTAGGTATCAGTTGCCGGGTATCCCTTTGCGCCGGAGACACGAACACGGTTAGTGCCGATTTGATCAAGTTCAACATTGCTGAAGTCACAGCAGACATCGGCGACGATATAATTCGCCGGGTCGCTGACCTCATACAGGATTTGCTCGGCAACCGTTCCGATCGAAACGAGTCCACCCGTATCCTCTGGTTTTGTAATGACCACGCTGCCGTCGGCATGGCATTCACCAATAGGAAAGCCAATATTGGCCCAGTCGGGCACATCGCGCCAATCAGTGAATGTGCCGCCAGTGACTTGCGCGCCACATTCTAGCAAGTGTCCTGCGAGCGTCCCAGCGGCTAGCATGTCCCAATCTTCGACCTGCCAGCCGAATTCATGGATTAACGGCCCTAGCACCACCGCGCTGTCAACAACGCGCCCGGTGACAATAATATCTGCACCTTCCGCCAGTGCAGCGGCAATTGGAAAAGCGCCTAAATAGGCGTTTGAGCTAAGCACTCCATGTGGAAAATCCGTGCCTGTAAACATTTCCGTATACTCGGCAGCACGCAGTTCTTCCTCGCGACCTCTCAGATCGTCTCCCGCAACATAAGCAACGGTGAGGTCCAGTCCGACTTCCGAGATCATCTTCTCAAGCGCTTCCGCTAGGCCTGCGGGATTTACACCGCCAGCATTGGCAACGACTTTGATTCCTTGTGAAGCTATGTCACGCAGGTACGGACCAACATGAACGGTCAGAAAGTCCGAACCATAGCCAGCAGTTGGATCGGCGACCTGCATCCGGCCAAAAATTCCCATTGATCCTTCCGCTAAATAATCGAATATCAGATAATCAAGCTTTCCCGCTTCTAGCAGTTGCGGCACAGACAACGCTGTATCGGAAAAAGATGCAGTTGCGCCGCCAATACGTACAATTTTTTCGCCGCTTGACGTCTCGGTCATATCCATCTCCTTTCCATCCCTTCAGGAAGAGATAGCAGGCACGATTGAACTAAACTGTAACTTAGGTTACAGTTTATAGATGAATCAAAACAAAAAGAGTCTGGCATTGGCGGTTTTGGCTACATCAGACTGGCTCAAGGACTATCCTGAGACTTTACAGCAACAGCTCGTATCTGAGGGCAGAATGGTACATCTGGCCGCTGGCGAGTGGGCGCAGGCGGAGGGAGATGACCGGAGCGGTCTGTTCGTCGTGATCGACGGCTCTCTTCACTCTTACTGTGCGGCGCCTGGGGGGCGAGCGGTGATGATCGGTATCGTCGGCCCCGGTGTTGTGCTTGGCCACACCACGCGCTACAGTGGTGGGCCAAGACTAGTGACGGCAGTTTGCGTTGAACCCAGTCTCCTTCTCGAAATCTCTGAGGCTTCTCTGGATCGTGTGGCCATGAAGTCACCCGAAGTCTGGCGTGCCATCGCCGGATTTGCTTATGGACATACCCGCAGTGCACTGCAGATGGCAGCAGAGGTTATTTCCTTGAAGCCGCGCCAACGACTTGCTGCTCGGTTGCTCGCAACTGTGGATGGCGGAGAGGCCATTGAACGGCCTGTCCTCAAAATCAGCCAAGAACTATTGGGGGAGATGATGGGCCTGACACGCAAGACTATCAACGTTCACCTTTCTGAATTCGAGCGAGACGGCCTGGTCTGCCTCGGTTATAGCCAGATAGAACTTCGTGATATAGAAGGCCTTGATCAGATCGCAAACAGCTGAAAAGATCACAACATTCTCTGCGATCACCACTCCACGTTGGGCACATTTGATCGAAGAGCATATCACTCATCCGAATGATCTCGCAAAAGTCTCGGAAGCTGTTCCCAGGCCAAAATGAACAAACCTGAAGCGCTCGCAGCTCGTCAGCTGACAGTTAACAAGGCATTTCTTGAGGCAACTTTGGCATCCCGCTCGCACTAGTGAGGTTCATACGGGTGTTTCGAAGATGAAATTTACGAAGAGCCATTTATCCCAAGCAGTTCTGCGCCATGGAAAGATAGGAATATCATCCATTCCAACCTTCCTTGTATGCAGACTTGAGTGGCCATATAATTACGCATTCGCTATGGTATAATGGATAAAAATTATGTTTTGCGAAATTCTAATTGACTTATGTTACGTTTTTTGGGAACTGCTTGCCATTGAAATATAGTGATGCGGCTCTGGGAGGATTAAGCAATGCACAACAACAACAAAGTCACAAAGATTCTACTGGCTAGTTCAGCACTTGGAGCGCTGTGCACGCCTGCTCATGCACAAGATGCAGTCGGGGCAAATGACAATGTGATCATTGTGACTGCCAACAAACGTGAACAAAATCTGCAAGAAACACCCATTGCGATCTCGGCTCTGTCGAGTGATGCGATCGAATTGCAGGGTATAACCGAAACCCGTGATCTCAGTGGTTTGGCTCCGAACGTTTCTGTCAACGGCGGCACAACAAATGCAACTGCTTCTGTTATTACAATCCGCGGTATTCCAACCAATGCAGATGAGACACAAGGATTTGATTCTCCAATAGGCCTATATTTGGATGGGGTCTATTTGGCGCGGTCATCTGCCTCTTCATTCGAGGTTGCTGATATAGAGCGGATTGAGGTACTTCGCGGTCCGCAGGGAACTCTTTTCGGGCGAAACACAACCGGCGGTGCGGTTAATTTCATCACTAAAGCACCAAGCGAAGAAGCGAGCGCTAAGGTGAAGTTAGGCTACGGAAACTACAATGCAAAGCAGGCTCGTGTAATATTGAATAGCGGTACGGTTTTCGGTTCCGGCCGTTTCTCGTTGGGATATCTTTACAAAAAACGGAACGGTGTTGTTGATAACATCTTGCAACCCAGAAAAAGCTTGGATCCGGGCGGCAATGAGACACACGGCGCTCGATTGGCTATTGAACTCGACATTACCGACAATCTCAAACTGACCAACATCTCGGATTGGACCAAAATTAAAGGTGTTCCCCATGCAAACCAGCTGTCGGCAGTTGGTGATGGCGTATTCCGCCCCAATGTTACAATTGATGGAAATAGTTTTGCGCAAGTGCAACCATCAAATGTAGGCGGTTACCTGGCCAACGCAACGGCGCTGGAACCACAATGCGGAGCGCCACTTGCTAGCGTACAACGTGCACGACTCGATTCAATTTGTCTAGAAAATGCAGGACTGTCCACCGATACTGTTCGGGGTAATATGACGCGACTGGAACTCGATCTCGATACGATAACCGTGCGATCTACAACCGCATTCCGTGGATGGAAAAATACAATCGGCGGCAGCGATCTTGACGGTTTAGGAACAATTTCCGGTCCAATATTTGCCCAAACAAGCACATTTAATGGATTGCCAGCGTCAATAACGGGTTTCCTTGTTCCACCATTTAGTGGACCAATGAATCCTACCGCACTGTTTTTACAGAGCCAGGCTGTTCCAACGACGACCCAACCTTTGTTTCAAGCAACAAATGATCGGGAACAGAGTCAATTTAGTCAGGAAATTGAAGTTGTTGGCGGCACTGGCACGCGCTTTGAATGGGTGCTTGGTGGATTTTATTTCCGGGAAACTGGCAGTGAATTAAATCCTCAGAGCTTTGGTTTCATACTCGATACCAACCAAGCGGTATTTAGCGATGCAAATTTTGGTCCCGGATTTGGCCCTGGATTGAGAGCTGCCAATACTGCGAATGGAACGCAATTCCGCTCTGTTGTACAGAATTCAACGCTAGGATATAGTGTCAAGGGAGAGTCTTACGCAATTTATGGTCAAGGCACATTCCGTCCTGGCGGCGAAGATGGCGCTCTTGGTATCACTCTGGGCCTACGATATTCTTGGGACAAAAAACAGATGACCGTCTCCCAAAATGGAGCTGTCCCTTTTGCGACGCCAGCGGAACTTGCCTTGAACACAGGTTCAGCGAAATTTAGTGAACCGACGGGTCATTTCACGATTGATTACCGCGCGAGTGATGATGTCAATCTCTATGCCCGCGCAGCACGCGGCTATCGCTCTGGCGGATTCAATGCTCGTCAATCAACTAGCGTTGCAAATAATATTGGCTTGATCCCATTTAATGAGGAAAAAATCACTTCCTACGAGTTGGGTGCCAAGACGCAGCTTATTCCTGGACTGACATTGAATGGTGCAGTTTTCTACAATATCTACGAAGACCAACAGGCAACGGTTCCCATTCCGATCGTTGGAGGGGGAAGCTTCGGCACGCAGATTGTAAATGCGGGCAAGACAAAATATCTCGGCGTTGAGTTAGAAGCACGTTGGCAGATTACTGACGCTTTCTCGATTGATGGTTCCTTCGGTTATGTGGATAGCAATACCAAAGAATTCCCATCCATTGATATCAACGGCGTGACACAAAATATCGCTTCCGCGTTTATTCCAGGGAACTCACCATCAACGACAGCAAATGCCGGTATTACCTATAGCACACCCATCGGTGGTGGAGATACCCGACTAACCGCCCGTGTTGGCGCTAGCCATGTTTCATCGGTCGTGTTTTTCGGGAACCCTCTCACATCACCCTTTCAGCAAGAAACCAGGGGTGGAGCACGCACTTTGGTTGATGCGCAGCTGAGACTGGATGATATCAATCTGGGCGGCACAGAGTTTTCGCTGCAGTTATGGGGCAAGAATATTCTGGATAAAGAATATGTCTCTCGCGGTATTGACTTTGGCCAGTTGGGTTTTGGATCGGTGATTTACGGGGATCCGGCAACCTATGGCCTCAGTGTTGAATTTGAGTTTTGATCTTCCTCCCAGTTGATCAAAAAACTGGACCGGAGAATATTATATTCTCCGGTTCCTATTATTTGCGACCAAACTAGGAAGTTGTTACTGCTCCGCCAGACAACCTAGATCACAGCGGCTTCGGGGCAGTAACAACTGCCTTGCGATCAAGGTCCTTCGAGATCATGGATCCTGTCGGCTACGCGTCCAGAGCGAATTCCAACTGGATTTCGAGGGGCGGATTGATGACGACGGAATGCGTGCGCAATGTGCACGATTGGTATGTTCAACATAGGCAAGCTAAAGAATTGATCGGTTGACAGGGAATTGCACAATGAAACGGGCGCTAAAATGTTTCGGGATCTTGCTGCTTGCCGTTGTCGCAGGTTATGTCATCTATGGATATATCGCAGAAGCAATGGTTGATCGTTCGGATCTCGATCTGCCTCTGGTTCCGAAGGCAACGGTGGCTGTTCGGCCGTTGTCCGAGATCGCAATGCCGCCGGCGAACCCGATGGCTGCCGAAGGCGTCAATCCCCTGCCCCATGGAGAGCCTGCACAGCAAGATTCAACGATCATTTCCGGACCTCTCGACCAATCTCGAACACTCGAGCCGGAAGAGCTCGCCTATGTTCATTTGGGCCCCGGTCATTTCGGAGCATTTAACTCCAGCGAGTATCCCGATGGAAGGCGGCTGCTTTGGAGCAACGGCGTCAACGGGCTCTACAAGCTAGACTACGAAACATATGAAATCTATGATCATTTGCCGACAGACAAGGCGGCAATATTCACCAAAAAATGGGCCGAAGACATAACCACGGATCTGGATGAGGATAACAGCACCGCCGGTCTCTACACTGCCTATAAGGCGCTGACACCACTGATGGATCTATCGGGTATCTATACCGTTGTTGGGCGCAACAATTGGATTTATATTGCCAAAAAAGATGGTTCGATCGTGGCTTATGGCGACAGTGTAAAAGATGATCCGGCATCCAAAATCGAACTGAAGGGAGAGTTCCAGTTACCAAAAGAACTGGCCGGTGCCAGTGTGGGAATGAATATGACATTTGATGGCTGGATAATCTTTCCGATGGAAAGAGGGTATCTCATCGCTGTGTCGGAAGACTTGAAACAATATCGCTCCGTCCGCCTCAAGCATGCCGATTCCGAAAATACCGAAACCCAGAATGTCGGTTATGGATGGGTTCGCAATTCCATTGCGATCGATAAAGATGGTGGGATTTACGTCGCATCCCGTAATCACATGCACAAGGTTGTCTGGGACGGGGATCAGTTTTCAACTGACGAAAAAGACGGAGCCTGGACCGCAAAATATCGCAACGGGACCGGCGAAGGTACCGGCGCAACACCAAGTTTGATGGGTTTCGGAGACGAAGATAAGTTTGTTGTGATTACAGATGGTGACATTCGCATGAACGTTACGTTGTTTTGGCGTGATGCCATTCCCAAAGGCTGGATTGCCCCTAAAGGCGCACCTTCCAATCGGATCGCCGGACTGGCACCCGCATCAATGGGCAAGCTAGACGTCAAAAAGATCCAGTCGGAACAAACGGTCATCGTCGCTGGCTATGGTGCACTGGTAGTAAACAACCGACCGCGCAACATCCCATTTTTCTTTCCCAAGGATGGCAACTCACTTGGTCTGCTAAATGGCCCGCTAGGCGGAAACCCCAAGTTCCAGCCATATGGCGTCCAAAAGTTCCAATGGAACGCGGACAAAAAACGCTTGGAAATGGCCTGGGTTAACGAAACAATGAGCTCACCCAATGGGGTTCCATGGGTTAGCCTAGGATCGGGACAGGTTTATTTGATGGGCGCACGAAACAATCAGTGGACGATGGAAGCACTCGACTGGGCCACCGGCAAACCAACATTCCACTATATCTTGGGCGGGCAAAAGTGGAATAACACCTATTCCGGTCCGACCATCGATGAAAAAGGCCGGGTCTTTGTGGGAACAATGTGGGGCCGCGCCCGCATTCAACCCAACATCGTCGCTGCATCCGATCCATAAAAATATAAACAACACAGTACCCCAATCCGTCTTCTGCTTTTCCAGTTTTTGCAATCATGTGCAATGTATTGGGTATAGAAGAAGTCTAGTTTTGACTGGTTCGTGCTACCACTATGCTCTACTTTGAGGTGACCGATGATCTCGCAAACTGCAAAAGCTCTCCTCTTGCTGAGGCGGATGATGAGTGAAACATATGAATGAGAATTTGAACTTTACGGGCAAAGTTGCCGTCATCACCGGCGCTGCAAGCGGAATAGGCGCCGGACTTGCTCGCTACGCTTCATCACTAGGTATGCGGCTGGTTCTTGCCGATTGGAATGCAGGAACTCTAAAACAAGTCGCGGACAAGCTTGAAACAGATTTTCTGGCCGTGGAGGTGGATGTCCGAAATGAGAAATCCGTACAAGAACTCTGCCAAGCCGCTTTTGATAGGTTTGAAACCGTTGATCTTTTGTTTAACAATGCGGGCGTTCTTTCAAGCGGTTTAAGTTGGGAAATTGATCAAGAAACCTGGCAGCGCTCGATCGATATCAATGTCATGGGCATTGTGAATGTTCTGCGCTGTTTCGTACCGCGACTGATAGAAAGTGACCGCAATGCCCGCATTGTGAACACAGGTTCTGTAGGTGGGTTTTTCCCAACGCCGCTAATGGCCACTTATTCTGCATCAAAATTCGCAGTTACCGCCATTACCGAAGCCCTTGCGCTTGAACTCGCATCCATTGACAGCAAAATTAAAGTCTCTCTGCTTGCCCCTGGGCCTGTAAAAACAGGACTAATGGATGGAAAAACGCCACAACAGTCCGAGGCGTTTATTGATGCCTTACGCAATATGGCTGACAAAAAAGGCCTGTCTCCAGATGAATTTGCACCACTGGTCTTTGATGCCATTGATAGAGGAGATTACTGGATCACTCCGCAACCAGAATCACTGGATGACCGGCTTGCCTCAAGGACCAAGATGATATTGGAGCGGCAAAATCCGGTAGGAGAAAAATAGGCTAAAAACTAATCAGATCAGCACTATGGCCGTGAATGAGCAGATTTGTCTCTATCTAAGCGGATGGCCCAAATGACTAGCATGCCCAAAGCAACCGCACCCAAAAAAGCCGTAAATGCCAATGAATAGCTCCCCGTACTATCAAATGAGTTGTTGATAAATCCGACGAAGAACATGGCCATTATTTGCGTAAACAACGCAGTCGCTCCGAACGCGGTGCCAAAATTTTGCGCACCAAAGGCTTTCGAACACAGCACCGACCATACCGGATAAATGCCGCCCACAGCGGCGCCGAATATCGATGCGAATATCAGCATGCCAAGATACGATGGCTGCAGCAGAAACACACCCAACAGAAGCGCGTGAAACAGCGCTACAAGGCCATATAAAAACCGGATATCAAACCTCTCCGCCAAATATCCAACGATCAATTTGCCGGCAATGGCAGAGCCCGTCATTGCCGTTACAACCGATGCAGCCTGCGCTGCGCTAAACCCGATATCGACCATGAACGGATATTGAGAAGTCAATATGGCCTGATCACTGGCAAGCAGAAGCCCGATACCCAATGTCATCAACCAGAAATTGCGAGATGTCATGAGCCTCCGGAAGGTCCATTCTTCACCGCCTTGCTCGTTATTCTCGGTTGTTTTCAACAGCTCGTCATATGCCGCCAGTTGTCTCTTTTCCGGCCGATCCCGTGCGACGAATAGTCCGGTTAACACGATAATTGATCCGACCGCGATCGCCATCACAAAAAGCGCATCGCGCCACCCATAATTTTCGATCAATGCGGTTAAAGCGGGAACCATCACAAAGCCGCCGGCTGATGAGGCAACGGACGCGACACCCAGCGCCCGACCCCTGCGTCGTTCAAACCAGCGGGTGGTGATGGTATTGGCAGCCAATCCGCCTGCCAGCACCATCGCTGGGCCAAGGCACAATGCTATCGCAACCAAGATGACCGTCAGAGATGAAGTTGATGAGATGATTATAAAACCGGTTGCATAAGCGACCGCACCCGCTGGCATCAGCCATTTGACGGAAAAACGATCATATAGGCGCCCCAAAATTGGCGACCAAAATGCTATTCCAAGCAACATCGCAATAAAGCCGCTGCTCGCTTCGCCCCGTGTAATTCCAAATTCTTCCGTGATCGGAAGAACTAGCAATTGGTAGATATAGATTGTCCCCCCGATGACAAGCATCGCGGAAGTAAAACAGCCAGCCAGCACTATCCAGCCTGGATATAGTCTATGTGGGGTCTGTCTCTCGGTTTGGCTGACGGTCTCTTCGGTCATATATGCGCTACCAAAGTGCTCACCGCCTCATCAGGCATGCAAAAGGCTTGCCGTGCGCCGTCTAAAACTTCTTCGACAATGCGTGCACCGGAGTAAAAATCCGCATTGGTGAAACCGGCATCGAGCAACCTTGATTCCAGTGTTTCCTGGTCATACCGGCTCTTTATCGGCTCACCCATTTGCTCGACAACTTTTCGCAGTTCGGAAATCGAGTCCTCAACTGCATCAGCAAGAACCGCACTTTCTTCGGGCATAAAGTCCATCACCAGTTCGCTTCCGGCGGCAAATGCGCCCAGTGCAGCAAGAGTAGCTCTAACGGCCTCATCATCCAGATACATATGCACGCCAAGCCATGTAAGCATAGTCGGGACCGAATGATCAATCCCGCTTAGCCGCAACGCTTCCGCCAGAGTCTGATTTTCAAAATCAAAGGCGGCGAAAGTCAGATTGGATGGAATATCGATACCAGCGCGTTCAAGCGCTTGATGTTTCAGTTTTTGCGTGTCGGGATGATCGACTTCAAAAACCTTCAGATCACGAAGCAGATCGGCTTTTCGGAAAGCCAGCGTGTCGAGCCCTGCCCCCAAAATCACCAATTGTTTGAGACCCGTACCCTGCCGAGACTGCAGTCGATGCTCAACCAATCGAGAGCGTATGCAAATTGAATGCTCAATCTGCTCCACAAAGGAAGCCGCAACCTGCTTGCCGCCCAATTGGGTAAAACTGTCTATGAGACCATCATTGGCGGCCTTGGCAGCATCGGCATCCGGCAGTCCAGATATGGACAGCGCAAGATGATCTTCTAGAAGCTTTGGTTCCGGCGCAAACAAGAAATGATGCGCCCTCTGCATCGCTACAAACTGGGCGGTTTGGCTTGCTTGACCCGGCGTCACCGGTCAGTCGCCCAATCCGCTCAAGGAACCATACCCTCTGGCGCACCCGGCAATACCGGCTGGAAATATCCGGATGACCAACCGCCATCGACCGCAATTTCGGCGCCTGTTATATAACTGGCCTCATCGGTTGCGAGGAATAACGAAGCCTGGGCGATTTCTTCCGGTTTGCCGATACGTTGCAATGGCACGCGGCCGAACGCTGCATTCAACTCTTCCGGTGGCAAATCGCGCGCATTTCCCATTGGCGTATCGACGCCGCCAGGGTGCACGGAATTGACGCGAATGCCCGACGTACCAAGCTCATAAGCCAGCGACTTGGTCAGACCGCGAAGGGCCCATTTGCTGGCTGTGTAAACAGTCAATCCATTGCAACCGCGAAGGCCATCGACCGAACTGATATTGACAATCGAACCTTTGCCTGCAGCCTTCATCACCGGGCTGACATGTTTGACGCCGAGCATCGGGCCAATGGTATTGATACCAATCACACGTTGCGCATCATCTGCGCTCAGCGCTTCAATCGGGGTGAAATGAACAACACCGGCATTATTGATCAGGACATCAATACCGCCAAGATCGTCTCTGGCAGCAGCTACGACTGCTGCCCAGTCATCATCGGATGTCACATCATGCTTAAGGAACCGGGCGGCTTCACCAATATCCTCGGCAACCGCCTGCCCTTCATCCTCGAGCACATCGGTGAGGACAACTTTCGCGCCTTCACCAGCAAATAGTCGCGCTGTTGCCTCGCCCATACCACGTGCAGCACCCGTGATAACCGCTACTTTTCCATCAAGACGGGCCATCTTCAGGACGCCACCGCTGGGTTGTTTTCATCCAGATCGACATAGAATTGCTTCATATATTCGCGCCATTTCATGATCGGACCATCGCCATCGCAAAGCAACGGTTTTGGACGATATTTTTTGTTGTCCCAAACGATCAGGTCGACCGATTCAAAGCCCTTGGACTCTTCGCCTTCTGCTTCTCCGATCGAGTGATGATAGAGATGGGTCGCTACGGCCATGTCTTCAGAGTCTTCTTCATATTTCTTCCAGGTGAAAGCCATCCGTGTCCGTGTCATTTCCTCATCGGTCGGCGTGGATAGTGCGAACATCAACATCTTTACATCGCCACGACAATGTCTGGTCGCGTTTACGCCCGGACCATAGCCGGTGCCGTAGATATAGCCATTCATGATATCGTAGTTCCATATCGGACCATCCGCAGATGCTTCCACATCAGGAATCATCGGTGCGCCGTGCAGGAATTTCAAATGCGGCGTGTCCACGGAATTCTCGCCAATTTCCTGAATACAGGTTCCAATATCCCACATATGATATTTCACTTCGACGTGATTGTCGGGGTCTTCAAATTCTGGAATTTCGGGCAATTCCCACATGGGCTCTTCGCCCTTTGGATGATACCAGACGAAAACCATTCCGTATTTCTCGACCACGGGAAGCGCCTTCAGGATCGGTTTTTTCTTGGCGATGCCGGGCATGACTTTCCCATAGGGAATTTTCTTGCACCACCCTTCGCTGTCGAATTCCCAGTTATGGAATGGGCATTGAATATTCTCGCCAACCACCTTGCCGCCATGGCCAAGATGCGCGCCAAGATGCGGACAGAATGGATCGGTCATTCCAAATGATCCGTCTTCGCCGCGGAACATAACCCACTCTTTACCAAAGACCTTTTCAATCTTGATCTCACCGGGTTTTATTTCATGCGAAAATTGAACGCAGAACCAGCCATAGGGGACTGGAAACGGGCACCGCTCCAACTCATCGCCGGTCTGAATACGATCAACCTTTCTCATCTCGTTCATGCTGCTTCTCCCAATTCTTCTGCTTTTAGCGATTTGGCGGGATTTCTCTCACCGTTGACTTTGATTTTAAAACTCATGGCCGGTCCAGGTGTTGGCGCCGTCTTGGTTTTGAGGACATAATCCGGCGATTCCAACCCGATGTTCATCCGGTGGAACAGGCGCGCGATGCAAATGCCCATCAAAACTTCTGCCAGACTCTGTCCCAGACAACTATGCGTTCCGCGCCCAAATGGCGCGTATGCTCCGGGCTGCAGATGCTCTCTGCGGTCATAGCGATCCGGATCAAATTTCTGCGGCTCTGGAAAAAACTCTTCCATGAAATGCGGAACGCTTGTGCCAATGAAGATTTTCTCATCCTTGGGAATGATATAGCCTTCAAATTCCAGATCATGATTTGTTGACCGCATCTGCGCAACAGCTATCGGCCAGAGGCGCATGCCTTCCTTCAGGCAGTTCTGGATGTAGTTTAGTCCAAGGACATCGCGTTCGGTCACCGTATCTCTGGAAAACAGTTCATCGGCCTCGGCCTGTACTTTTTCGAGTACCCCCGGTGTCTTCAAAATCCCATAGACCGCTGCTGCCAAAGTATTCGCAACGGTATCAAGGCCGGCAACATAGGGGCCGGTTAAAACCAGTTTCAAATCACGCTTTTGGATTAGTTCCGGATCGTTGAGATGTCCCCGCATCACATCGCCAAGCAGATTTTTGGGCAAGGTTCCTGCTTCGGCATGTGCGAAAAACTCGTCTACCATTTGCTCGCCAAGCTCATCAACCCGCGCACTGGCTTTCTTAAACTCAGGCATGTTCATCATGAAACCAGGACGTTGTTTGGTCACAAGAACATTAAGAATGTAGAGGATATTCACCCGAATATCGCGCACGTAATCAAGCGGCGCATTGCCGGTCATTACTTCGCCCAGCATGTGGACAATCATATATTGAAATGCCTCGACAACCGGAACCTCGGAGTCACTCCAATCGCGCGCAAGCGAGATATCCACAATATCGGTCAGTTCATGATAGCGTCCCGCCATTGCGCCTCGCGAGAATCCTTCCCGCATGATGGCGCGGAGTTTCTGATGTACTTCGCCATCTGCTCCGGTCAGTGTCTTTGAAGCGCCGTGATGATCGACAAAATCCTGCCAGAATTCTTTTGATCGCAATCCATGGCGGGCGGCCTTGGTATTCATAAACTTGCCAGCCTCTGGACCAGCGATAACAATACTCTTCTGGCCAAAAACATTCACTCGATAAACCGGACCATAGTCGCGAAAACAGCGCACAAAAAACGCTGCAGGGTCCTTGGCCATCTCCAGTGTATTCCCAATAACTGGCAATCCACTGACATTGGGTATTGGCTTTGATTCAACTTCTGTAACCGGCTGCGTGGCCATATTCGATCCTCTCGCAGAATCACTTTTCGAACATCGTTCGGTTAATCGCTCAGCTACACCCGACTGTCAACCTTGAATCTCCAAAAATGCGCTGTTTTTCATGGCTTGGAGAGCGCAAGATCGCTTGACTCCTATCCAATTTTCTCTATTTCTGAACGCCGTTCGGAAAATATCGAATCACGGGGATAGGATTATGGCACAAAAGACAGCCTTCATTACGGGCGCAGCAATGGGTATGGGCGCCCTTAAAGCAAAGACATTGGCCAATAGGGGCTGGAAAATTTTCGCTGGCGTGCTGCCTGGAGCGGATACTTCTGAACTGGGCGAGCATGAAAATATTACAGCAGTTGAACAGGACGTTTCATCAGATGCATCGGTGGCAGCAAGTGCAGAAACCGTCGAGAAAGCTTTGAACGGCGGACCGCTCGATCTACTTATTAACAATGCCGGCATCGCCAATGGAGCCGTCGGCGTCATCGAAGGTGTTTCGATTGAACAGGCCAAACGGCTGTTTGAAATTAACACATGGGGAACATTGCGCGTTTGTCAGGCATTCCTTCCGATGATCCGTCGCGGCGCACCCAACTCTCGTATTATCAATTTTGCGTCTGGCGCCGTCAAAGCCAATCCCGCCGCCTCCGGCATCTACAACATGTCCAAACATGCGGTAGTCGGATTGACACGAACCTTGCGCAATGAAATGGCCCCATTCGGAATTGAGGTCACCGCCGTTGAACCTGGAGCGGTCAAAACGCACATGACCGCCAATGCTGGCGAGACCACGAAGGATATCTGGTCCAGTGTGTCACAGGAAATGAATGAAATTTACGGCCCACACCTCAAGCACACAACGACAACCAAAATGGTTGAGGCCATTGAAAAAGGCAATGAGCCACAAGTGGTAGTCGATCAAGTTTTGGGATTGCTCGAGAAGAAGAACTGGAAGCCCTCCTATCTGGTCGGCAATGATGTGAAAGCACTGGGCCCGATGTACAAGATCCTTCCCGAGCGTACCTTTGAAAAGATCCTGCAAAAAGCGGTTGAGATTCCGCAATATAAAGGCTGATCCATGTCCGACATCAAAACGCAATTTGAAAAGCTGCAATCATCCAAACTGAAACTGCGCAATAGCAGTGCCGCGGAACGTGCCGCCAAGCTCAATGCAATCTGGGAAGCGACCAAGGCGCGCAAGGAAGATCTCTTCATCGCCACCCACAAGGAACGCGGTACCCACGATCTGGATGTTGCCGCCGAGTTGATGATGGTCAAATCGGAAATCGATTTTGTTGCCAAAAATACCGCCAACTGGATGAGACCGGAAAAAGTGCGCAACTCTATGGCGACCATGGGCAAGCGTTGCGAAATTCGAAAACAGTCCAAAGGGGTTGTGCTCAATATCGCAGCTTATAATGCGCCAACTGCTGAATCGATTGTTCCTGCGGTGGCTGCTATTTCGGCTGGAAATGCCATTGCCGTGAAGACGTCCGAATATGCTCCGCATAGTGCGCAGATTATTCAGGAAATTTTCAATGAAGCGCTTCCGGAGGATGAAGGTCAGGTTTTCCAGGGTGGCGTCGAAACCGCACAAGAGCTTCTCGCCCTGCCATTCGATCATATCTACTATACCGGCGGCATGGCAGTTGGCAAAATTGTGATGAAGGCAGCCGCCGATAATTTTGCATCTGTCACTTTGGAAATGGGCGGCAAGTCGCCGGTCATTATTGATGAAACAGCCGATATCGAAAATGCGGCAACCAAACTGGCCTGGGGCCGGGTGATGAATGCCGGACAGGTCTGCATCGGACCAGAATATGTGCTGATCCACGAAAGCCGCAAAGACGAGTTCCTCAAACTGATCGTCGAGAAAATCAACGAGCAATATAACAGCGAAGGAACCGGTTTTCAGAACAGCAAATATGTGCCCCGCATCATTAACGAACGCCATCACGGCCGGATCAAAGGTTTGATCGACGATGCCACCAACAAAGGTGCAACGCTGGTTTGTGGCGGTGGATCAGATGCGGCGGATCGCTATATTGAACCGACCGTCCTGACCAACATGTCCGAAGACATGGACATCATGCAGGAAGAGGTATTTGGTCCAGTCCTGTCCGTCATCCCCTGGTCCAGTCGGCAAGAAGTGCTGGATTCTATCGAACGGCGACCCACACCGCTGGCATTGTACATCTATTCCAAAGATAAGGACTTCGTGGAGTATTTCCTGACCAACACGTCGTCAGGATCAGCTGTTGTGAACAATAACTGTATCCAGTCCGGTACCAATCCACGTCTGGCATTTGGAGGCGTCGGCACGTCCGGCATGGGCCGTGTGGGGGGTTATGAAGGCTTTAAGTCCATGTCCAATGAACGCTCTGTTGTCCATCAACCGCTTGATCGATTCCGCGATATCCTGATCAACCTGCCACCCTATTCGGAGCGGTATAACAACCTGATCATGAAAGCGTTGAAATAGAACGGTCAAGCGTCGGGCAATATCAGGGCCTCATCCTGACCATGATCACGAGCAATCGTGCGCAGTGCCGATCTCAAAAGGTTTTTCATTCTCTCACTGGGAGGACTGGTCAACCTCTCCATGGCCTGACTGAATAGCGGAAATTCAGATTTATCAAGCCGGGAGAATTGTCGCCTCGCAATTTCTCTTGGGTCCTCATCCTGCGCCTCAAAATCATTTTGCCGCACTTCTTCCACTGCGCCAGCAAATGCCGCGAAACCAACCATGTTGAATATCTGCATCCCGACATCTGCTGCAAAACCGCGGTCGTGCATCACGGACAGGAACCGTTCAGCCAGTTTGAACTGCACTGGAAAACCATATTCCCGGACATGATTGGCCAATATTATCGACGGATTGGCAGCAAGATGAAGCTCGATACAGCGCGCAAACTCATAGGCATATTGCGACCAGTGCTGACCATTATCCTCTGGCAGATCCATATCCGACAGCGCGTGTACTGCTGCCGCGCGCATCAATTCTTTGCGATTATCCCAATATTGATAAAGCGTCGCCGTACCTACATTCAGGTGGTCAGCGAGCTTTTTCATGGTCAGGCCTTCGAGTCCCAGATCCAAAGCACCCCGAATAATCTCATCATGTGTGAGAAGTCTCGGACGTCCGTAAACAACATCCTTTTTCTCTTTTTTCGTAGCTGTTCCGGACATAATCACCCTTTTCCGAACGATATTCGATTAATCGTGGAATAATTCAATTCTGTCAATCGCCATAACGATATGGCTTTGCTATGCAATGTCCATGAGAATTTTAGATGGGCATGAACTGGACGGGCTGGTCAGTCGGCGACTGCCTCGGGATTGTTTTGGCCCGGAAAGCGACTGGCCATATCTTGCTCTCGATCTTGAGACGGTAACCCGTGATCATTCCATCTGGTTAAAATCACTCTCCTGCCCGGTAATCGGTATTGGCAACGGGCAATTGGCTGAAGCCTGCGACGTTCTAATCGATGATTCCGCTCAGCTAGATCCAATTACCCGCAATATTGAAAGAGCACCGTTGGCGTCATTGGTGTTGATCCAGCATCTTCGAGCGTCACAAACGCTCGCCGTTGAAGATGCGTTGACGACCGAGAGTTTTGCCTATGCAACCTTGCAGCAAGGGCCAGAGTTTCAAAGCTGGCTTGAGGGGCGTGAGAAAAAGCAAGCCGAAAATGCTGTAAGCAATCCGGTTGTGATCACCAACGATCAACAAAAGTTGCACATATCTTTGAATGATCCGGAAAATCACAATGCTATCGGTACCGCTATGCGCGATGCGCTGTGCGAAGCCCTCGATCTTGCGTTCGCTGATTTGAGCGTCAAAGAAGTACATTTGTCTGCCAGTGGACGAACCTTTTCAACCGGAGGCGATGTCGACGAATTTGGTGAAGTGTCAGACCCGGCAACCGCACATTGGATACGTAGCCTGAGGCTGCCCGCCTGGCACTGCGCGCGAATATCCGAAAGGCTCCATGTTCATATTCAAGGGGCAGCGATAGGTGCTGGTCTGGAGATCGCAGCATTCGGGACGCAGGTCACAGCCACCAGCGACGCTTGGTTCCAATTGCCGGAACTCAAATATGGCTTAATTCCGGGTGCAGGAGGAACCGCCAGCCTGCCTCGCCGGATCGGACATCAGCGGACAGCGTTTCTGGCGCTTTCGATGAAAAAGATAAATGCTCAGACGGCGCTTGAGTGGGGGTTGGTTGACGATATCGTGTCGTAGACCAGTTCGCCAGCGACCCATGTTGCTTTGACAGTTACCGATGCAAAACCACTCTTGGCCGTCCCCCAGCTTCTATCCAGTAAACAAAGATCCGCCGGTTCACCGACCGCAATTTTCCGGGGCATCGCACCGGCATTATCCTTTGGCTTGGTATAGAGGGCAAGAGCGGTTTCGGGGCTAATGGCTTCATCTTGGTCAAATCCGTTTGGGCGTTCCACAGCGCTGGCCATAGCCTTCCATGGATTTAGTTTACCGAAAGGCGCATCGCTTCCGGCTGCCAGTTTTACACCAGCTTCCGAAAACGATTTTAATCGCCACAAATTGGGTTTTTCATAAGGTTCCACATCCCGGCGATACGCTTCCTGACGTTCGGTGATAAAATGAGGTTGCGTTACTACTGTCAGATTGAGTTTCGCGATCTGTCGGATAATATCTACATCGGCAATGGCCGCATGTTCAATGCGATCACCCACATGAACACCAGCTTCTTCAATTGCTGCTAGACTAAGCATCATCTCGGCGCGGGTAACACAGTGAATTGCTACCGCGCGATCATGGCCATGCGCATCGGCGATCTGACCAGTGAGTTCTGCAAGCGGGGGCAGGTTGTAGTCGTGATTGTGAATTTTCAGCGGGCCGACATTGGCGCGGCCTGTATTTTCTATCCCATGTAAATCCTCGCTGCCCATTATGTTCATGTTGAGAAGCAGAGCTTTGTTGGAATAATGCGCAAAATCATGTCGGTCATTTCCGGGTGTGACTTCGGTTACCCCGGTGATGCCGTGGGAATGGAGCATTGCGATCAACGATCCCAGATCGGGTCTTTGCAAACCAAGCTTTTGGCGAAGCTCTATATCCCCATCCACCAAGCACCCGTTTTCAGGAATATCCATTTCCAGAAAATCAATGGCCTCGCTGTTCAAAACCCACATTCGACCACCACGATGTTGAATACGTATGGGACGATCTGGCCCATTTTCATCAAGCCAGTTACGATCAATCTCCCCGGCAACCGCATGATGGTAACCAATGCCCCGGATCCAGCGTGTACCGGGCGCATTTTGCAAAGCCCCAATTAATTGTTCGGCGTTGTCAACTTGTGGAGGACCACAGTGAACCGAATGCAATGCGGCAGCTGAGGCATTCAGATGAATATGGTGATCATGCAATCCCGGTAACAGCGCGCATCCCTTTCCATCGATAAACCGTTCTTCTGGTTGAGGGGCAAGATTGGAAGCGATATCCGAAATCATGCCATCCCGAATACGCACGGCGCAGATCAGGCCTTCAACCTCGGCGTTGCCAATTAGCATATTGCCTCCATCACAGAAGCCGTACTCGCGCCCGATGGCTCCGCTTCACCAGAGCTAGTTCGCATCTGATAGAGGTCAGCCGTGTCAGCCACTGCCAGCCCCAGCCACTTCTCCGCACGTCCAATGTAATCGGTTGACGCATCTCCAATCCGTGCCGCCTGACGGACGATGTCGACCATCGATAGATTTATGAGTGATCCTCCACCCTGCTTCCATTTCGCCCAGGCCGTGAGAGCTCCATATATTCCGGCGATCGGATCAGCAATTGCATCACCCACGAAACACGGTTCACCCCAAGCCTGATCCATAACTGTGCATAATCCGGCTGAAACGCCAATATCGTCTCCAAATCCAATTCTGTTTTCATCCCCACCATATGCCATCAAACGAACCCATATCTTGCCTGGCATTTCCGAAACCAGTTGCTCCGCAATTATACCCAATTGGCGCAACGCCCGCGGCCGCGAAGCTTCGATCACAATATCGGCAACAGAAACAAGCTTTTTCAAATCGGCACGGCCTTGGCGGGTTGCAAAATCTAACATGACAGATTTTTTCCCGGCATTGAGCAGATTGAAGAAGCCGATATCACCGCGCCTTGCACCATCGGGTCTGTTGATGCTCTCCACCTTGATCACCTCTGCTCCGGCGAACTGTAACAAGCTTCCAGCCAACGGTCCTGCCCAAAGACCGGATAGATCAACCACCAATGGTTTGTCATGATTATGTGCAGATGTGCCAATTAAATGCTCGTCAATCCATGGTTCATTCGCACCCAAGGCATCTTGCGCAACCGGGAGCCCCAGTTCGATACCTTGTTGGAGAAGTGCATCCACAGGATTCCCGGCCACGATATCGGCAAGTGATTCCCAGGAAGTGGCTGCCCTACCCAACCATGGTTCGATCAAATCCCAATCTTCATCGCGCGCCAGGTTTATCGCGATCCGACCGTCCAGCGTCTCCAGCAATCGACAATGCCCGCCGGTGCTGGATTTTCCAGCCCGTCGTAACCCCATCAATCGCGAGCGCTCTCCCAACAGAAGAGATCCGTTCGCCGGTAGCTTGGTCGGATTGTCAACCAGTGCTTTCAAAGCCAGTAAGGCACCGTCAACGGACGCAGCCAACGGCAAAGGCGGCATCAATGGTTCACCATTCGGCTCACCACATAAGGGAAGCAGCCCGCTGCGCCGCCAAGCCAATGCAGGATGATCCGCCGTTCCCTGAACTTCTGCTGACACGCCCAATGTATCGAGCAGTTGCTCCGCAACTTCGGGTGCCGTTCTAAACTTCGGCAAGTTGGTCGCGCAGGACACGGCGCAAGAGCTTTCCGGTCTCGTTATAGGGTAACGCATCCACAAACATGATCTTGGACGGAACGCGACTTGAGCGGAGCTTGTCTTTCACCAGCGCACAAAGCTCTTCTTCATCGGGGGCATCTGCTTTGCAAACAATCGCTGCACCAACGGCCTCGCCCCATTGCTCATCAGCCACCGCGACAACCGCAACATCTTTGACGGCTTCATGTGTGATCAGCACATCTTCCACTTCACCTGGCGAAATATTCTCACCACCGCGAACGATCACGTCATCCGCGCGACCATCCAGAAACAGATAACCTTCGAAATCGACAAACCCGACATCTTTGGTCGGGAACCAGCCTTCCGCATCAAGTTGCGAT
>Ga0316204_10003195_pt1 | contig 33836 bp, 24 predicted proteins | sample 6monrhotite_MG_2_FD_205661 | JGI IMG/M metagenome (GOLD analysis project Ga0316204, IMG submission 205661) | Microbial mat bacterial communities from mineral coupon in-situ incubated in ocean water Damariscotta River, Maine, United States -... | ecosystem: Environmental > Aquatic > Marine >... | reverse complement strand
ATGGTTGTATTTGAATAACTTGAAATTCAACTTAAAACTTAAAGGAACAAACAAATGAAAACTTTAAAATCTACTATAGCAGCATTAACGATGGGAATCATCGGATTCGGTGCTATATCGATCAGCGCCGATGAATCTGAAGAAAAGAATGTCATGGTGCAAATCCATAAGTTAAGCGATAGCAATACCAAAGTCGATTTAGACGTTAATGGTCATGCAGAAGTATTTAATCTACCCGATTTGGAAGTTGGTGAAACTAAAGACATCGTTACAGAATCGGGAAGCACTATCTCCGTGACTAAAACTGAGTCAGGCGTTTCTGTTTCCATTGATGGTGAAGAAGTTAATTTGCCTGCAGTTGGCGGCGATATGGCTGCTCATTTTATGAAAGGTGGTATGCCTCTTCATGAAGACACAAGTAACAGCGTTCAAGTAGTAGGTGATTTAACTGAAGAGCAAATTGCTATTATTACAGATGCGTTTGCGGCTGCAGGCGTAGATAAAGAAGTTAAATTCACCAAAGGACATCAAATGCGTTTTATTACCATTGATGGTAATAGTGGAGAGGATGTTATTATTAATGGAACAGATCTTAATTTTGAATTTAAAAGCGACTCTAGTCACTCTTGGACATCTGACGATGGCAAGAACGTTAAGATAATTAAAATGGGTGATGGGCACGATAAAATTCATGTCCAAAAAGAAGTTATTGTCATTAAATCCAAAGAAGAAATAGAAGATTAGAAGTACAATAGCTTAAATGCAATCGCGCCAGTTAATTTAATTATCTAGTGCGATTTTTCGATCATTAATTGTATTAAGCGTTAATTGATTCCTTCAGCCAAAGATCCTGGTCTACGAGTATCAGAAAACCCATAAAACACACCGTTTTTATATTCAACACTTTGCAAACTTCCCCACGGATTATAAAATTTTATTTTATGACCTTTTTGTTCCAATAACTTTGCCGTATCAAGAGGAAATCCTTTCTCTAACATCAATACTTCAGGATACCATTGATGATGAATTCTCGGAGCAACTGTCGCGCTGGCTATATTCATTCCATGAACCATTTTATTCAATAAGAAATTATAAACAATCGTAATAATTCGACTTCCACCGGGGCTACCCGTCGCGAGCCAAGGTTCACCCTTATTCAAAACCAGAACAGGTGTCATAGAACTTAATGGACGCTTTTCCGCCTCAATCGCGTTAGCATCTCCCCCTAAGAGACCATAACCATTCGGCACACCAGCTTTTGATGAAAAATCATCCATTTCGTTGTTTAACAGAATGCCTGTTTCCGGCACAGTAATGCCTGACCCAAAACTAAAGTTAAGTGTATAAGTATTTGAAACCATATTACCGTCTTTATCAATCACAGAAAAATGGGTTGTTTGAGGGCTTTCATCCGAAATATACATGCCGGGTAAAACATCTTTAGAGGGCAAAACTTTATCAAAAGAAATTTTCCCAGCGATGGTATTAGCATAATCAACCGACACCAATTTATTTACTGGCACTTCAACAAAGTCAGGATCGCCAAGATATTTACTCCGATCGGCGTAAGCAAACTTCATTGCTTCAGTCATCATATGTGTCGAATAAACTGTATTGTGACCTGCTTTTTCGATTGGGAAATTCTGAATAATATTGAGCAATTGAACTAAATGAATACCACCCGAACTAGGTGGCGGCATCGAGTAAATAGTCGCATCACCAAACTGTGCTTTTAATGGTGTTCTCCATACAGGTCGATAACTAGCGAGATCGTCTAGTGTCATCAAGCCATTCTCTGATTGAATAAAATCTACAATCTTTTTTGCCGTATCCCCCTTATAAAACGACTTACCATTCGTTTTACTGATAGCTTTTAGTACTTTAGCCAAATGATTTTGTTTGATCGTATCGCCAATACTCCAGCTTGAGCCGTCAGGCTTATAGTATGTTTTTTGGGAAGCTTCAGAATGAGATAAATACTCGCGTTTGCGATTCAAAGATTCAGCCATAGCGAAACTCATTGGAAGGTTTTCCGCTAATTTAATCGCAGGAGCTATTAACTGTCTTAATGGTAAACGACCATATTTTTTATGAGCTTCTAACAATCCAGCAACCGTCCCAGGCACGCCTGCAGACAATACTGAAAATCTTGCTCTATTTTTATCGACATTTAACTCGCTATCTAGGAACATATCTCGAAAGGCCGCTTTAGGTGCTTTTTCTCTATAATCTAACGCTTCGACTTTTTTAGATGTTTCATCATAAATCATCATAAAACCTCCTCCACCCAAATTTCCAGCTCGTGGCAGAGTAACTGATAAAGCAAACCCAACTGCGACCGCAGCATCGACAGCGTTCCCACCATCTTCTAAAACCGCAACTCCAACTTTAGTGGCTCTTGACTCTTGGCTTGCGACCATTCCTTTAGTGGCTAAGTTCGGCAAAACTCTTGCGTCAAAGTTTAACAGTGGTGCACTGTTAACTGCTGCTACGTAACTAATATTAAATGTCAATAGTAAACAGAAAAGACCATTTAAAGTTAGCAAGATTTTATTTTTCATTTTAACTGTACCCCTTTACATATTTCAAATTAGCCACTTATTCTTATTTAGTTGTTTGTTCTGACTTGGCGCGTAATGATACGAAGTATTCGTCACAATCGACTTAGTAGCAAGTGACCATTTTTTTGTAATAAGTTTAAATCGATTTTTGAAGCATTTTTTACAAAATAATCCGCCTCTTTATTTACACGCATTTTGACACTGGATTGTTCATTCTTTGTCACACTAAATCGATGTGACTGAATAATTAGCTCTATCATCGCCATCAATCCTGCTTTTGTTTGAACATTCGACTCAGTTATATCCATGATTGAAAGAGACACTTTACTATTTGCAGAAATACCATTAGCCACTTCGAATTCGCTGCGAATAATTTGATAACGTAAATTGACCATACTATCAAGAAAGGACTCAGTATCCTCTTGATTGCTCAAAATAAGAAATAATCCGTTTTGGATACAAAATATCTGAGCCTCAGAACTAGTTTTTTGACGCATAACCATAGAAACTTTAGCCACAAATTCTGCTGAAGCGAGAGCGCCTAAATTATTGTGAATTTTGCCATAATCATCCATTTCAAAAACAACAAGTGTTGTATAACCGTCAAAGCCAGATAAAATTTCCATATCTTTCCCAATATCAGAAGATTCATCATTGATTTGATAAAGATAACTTAAACGATAAAATCCGGTAGTCGCATCTCGATATTTTTCCACACTTAACTTTCGCTCTCCTAATTCAATTTTTCGATTGAGAGATATCACTTGGCTTTGTTTCGCCTGAAGTTCAAATTTCAGCGCTTCATTATCTGCCCTTAATTCTCTTGTTCTTAGAACCTCGATTTTCATTTTTTTGTCTATTTTATTTATCCGGCTTTTATAAATCTTAGCTACAAAAAACAAACTAAGAAGAACTAAAATAAATATGGAAAACGCAATAATATAATACGCTTGAGTACTACTCCAAAAGTCAGTGTTGACAATAATATTCAAACTCTTTTTTTGACCATGCCATTCTTGACCTGGTTGTTGAGACTCCACCTCTAATTGGTAACGCCCCTCAGGCAATCCTGCAATAAACATATTATGCCGGGTTCCCAAGTAGATCCAGTTATCGTTTAAACCTAAAACTCTATAGCGGTACCTCTGTGTGCCAAGCCGACCAAAATTAATATTGACAACTGATATATCGATTGCTGATTCACTACTTTGTTGAGTGATACTTGGAGTTTCAGAATGATTAATCTGGTAGGTGTCAATATTTCTATTCCCTATTTTAATGGAGGAAAAAAAGAGGTTCCCCCCATTGCCCTTTTCAGGACTGGAAATACCTTTGACAATTGTTATTCCATCTACACTTCCAAAATAGAGATTTCCATAACTATCTGAAAAATAGGCTCCTGTATTGAACTCGTCACTCGACAACCCATCGACACTATGAAAAACATCCATATTAACCGCTTTATGCGTATATTTAACTAAACCTTGTGTTGTACTCATCCAAAGTTGATTTGCATCATCTTCCAAAATGCCATAAATAGCATTATTGGGTAAGCCTTCGTATGTTGTGATCCGTTCAAAATAGAATGTTTTATCATCAAAATTAGAACGAACTACTCGATTTAATCCATCCGCCGTCCCCACCCACAAAAAGCCGAGTGCATCTTCATATATAACTTGAACACTATCATTGGATAGACTTTGTGGATTATTTTTATCATATTGATAATGGTGCCACTCATCATCTTCCACTATATAATTAACCAATCCAGCTTTTCCACCGAACCAAAAATTACCTTTTTGGTCATGAGTAATTGCCAACATAGCGGTGCTAAAATTAGTAAACGTATGTGGTAATTTATGGGTCATATCACTTATATCTATTTGCAATATATCACCTATAGATTGGACACTGTTGACTTTTAAAAGACCCGTTCTAGAGCCGATCCAAATAGTACCTTGATGGTCTTCATGAATACGAACGATATCTAAAATTTCTTTTTCCAATATACCGTCTATTAGGATACGTGTTTTAAATACCCTCTGGGTCTTTAAATCGATTATTTTTAATTCGGATTGTGCTCCTACCCAAAGTCGATTGGAATGATCAATTAATAAACTATAAACATATTCATCGTAGTCCAAACCTTCCAAAGGGCGTATTATTTTACCCGTTAGTAGATTATAACTAATCAACCCTCCGCCATAACTCGCCAACCATAAATTTTCGTATTTATCTTTTTCAATACCGTGAATGGTATTATTATCACCAATTCCAACAACATCCGAACGACTTAAAATATGCTCAAACTGATGCTGGCTCGGATCTAAAATATTAACGCCACCTCCGTATGTGCCAAGCCATATAAGCTCTTGATGGTCAATGTAAAGAGAAATAACATCGTTGGATGACAAACTATTCGCTGAAAAACTGTGGTGAGAATAATGTTCAAATATACCCTTATCTTCATTATACAAATTAAGTCCATTTCGAGTGGCTACCCAAAGCGATAGATTTCGATCAACCGCTAAGTCATTAATTACATTTCCACTAATTGAGCTCGGATTATTTTTATCATGAGTAAAACCAGATAACTCCTTTGATTTCATGTTGTAACAATATAAGCCTTTTGTAGTACCTACCCAGAGAAATTCTTTTTTTATCTCTATAGCTGTAAGAACCGTATTGTTTGGCATTTTCAATTCTTTCTTATCACAGAAATTTAATAATTTTTTACTACTTTTTTCTATCCGGTAAATGCAAGACGAGGTTGCAGCGTAAATAAAATCGTCTGATTCTTTTAATGTTCTAGTTTCATCATCGATAGTCACACCAGTGTCTGAAACAAATGGCTGCACTTGATTAGTTTTTCGATTAACATAAAACAATCCATTATCAGTTGCGAGCCACACAACTGAATTCTGGCTATATATAAAACTATGAATCGTCGTTTTTAAGTCAGCATTAGAGTCGGTATAATCGGTAAAAGATTCATCGACAGGATTAAAAAAACTAAGCCCCGCTACGGTACCAACCCAAATTCCAAAACCAGGTTCTTCTATCAAGCTGATGACCCAATTTTCATGCAATGAATTTAGATTTTTATGGTCATGCCTATAGGTTTTAAATTCGTAACTATCAAACCGATTTAAGCCATCTTCTGTAGCCAACCATATATAACCATCGCGGTCTTGGATAATGTCATTAACGACACTTTGTGATAAACCCTGAGATAAAGAAAGCCGTTGTACTTTAAATGCTTTTTGGTATCGATAGTCTTGTGGGTTTGCATGGATATCAAAACAAAAAATCAAACTCACAATCAGTAGGTAAACGTTCAGTAAATAGATAGTTCTTGTGGGTATTGGTTTAAAACGATTCATCGATCAGAATGTTTAAAAGTTATTTTACTAAAATTTTCGGGTTTGAATCCTTTTTTAGCTGAATAAAACGACGCGATTTTCTTTAGGTCAACATCCCTGTTATCTGTAAGGTAAAACAAAGATCCCCAGCCAACTTCCTTACTTCGGGTATCTAAAAATGCACACTGTACGGGTACATTGGCTTTTTTCGCAATATAATAAAAACCACTCTTCCAATGATCAAGATAACTTCTGGTACCTTCTGGAGACAAGGCAAAAACCATTTTATCTCTTTCAGAAAACTCTGTCACAATGGTATCTACAACATTGTGCGCTCTGGTGCGCTCTACAGGAATTCCCCCTATCTTACTCAAGAACACACTAAATGGCCAAATAAAAATTGCGTGCTTACCAATAAAAACAATTTTTAACTTAAACGCCAATTTAACTAAAAGAAAAACAACAAAGTCCCAATTCGATGTATGCGGTCCGATAATAACGACATATTTATTCAGTTCAGGAGGTTTGCCGACTAAATGCCAACCAAAAAGCTTAAACACAAAACGTGAAAATTTTGACAAAGTTATCAGCCGCCTACGTTATGTAATTCGATATTACCATCAGATGCGTTAAGTTCTTCGTTATCATCTTCAATACCGGTTATTCTTCCAGCAACTTTCGCAAAATCATTTCTTTCATCATCTAGTTTTTTTAAATAAGCATCATCAATGTCTCCAGTGACATATTTACCATCAAACACGGAAGTGTCATAACAAGTAATCGCTGGATTGCCCTCCCGACAAGTGTCTACTAAATCCTGCAAATCCTGGTAGATCAATTTATCTGCACCTATCAACTCTCCTATCTCGTCAATCGTTTTTCCGTGGGCGATTAACTCTTTCGATGAAGGCATATCAATCCCATATACATTCGGATATCTAACTGGTGGAGCAGCAGACGCAAAATAAACTTTATTTGCACCAGCATCACGAGCCATTTCAACAATTTGTTCACTCGTTGTGCCTCTTACAATTGAATCATCAACCAATAGAACATTTTTCCCATGAAACTCTAAGGCAATGGCATTAAGTTTTTGCCGAACAGATTTTTTTCTTACCTCCTGACCCGGCATAATAAAAGTTCGACCAATGTAACGATTTTTTACAAAACCATGTCGCAATTTTACGTTCAACTTATAGGCTAATTGCATTGCACTGGTCGCTGAGGTGTCAGGAATTGGAATAACTACATCAATATCGTGATCCGACCATTCCCTAAGGATTTTAGCAGCTAATTTCTCCCCCATTCGCAAACGTGAACGATACACCGAAATCTTATCCATTATAGAGTCTGGACGAGCTAAATAAACATGCTCAAAAATACAAGGTGCTGGCTGTACCACTTTAGTACACTGTCTGGTATGAAGATCGCCATTTTTATCGATAAATATTGCTTCACCTGGTCTGACATCTCTTACTAATGTAAATCCCAATGCATCTAACGCGACACTTTCTGATGCAACCATATACTCATTAATACCATTAACAACTTTCTTCCCGAAAACTGCTGGACGAATACCGTAAGCGTCCCGGAAACATACCATTCCGTAACCCGCGATGAGCGCAACAGCGGCATAAGCGCCTTTACATCGGGTATAAACATTTTCGATAGCGTCAAAAACAACATCTGCAGAGAGAGTGTCCGGTAGCTTTCTTTGCAATTCATGAGCGAAAATGTTCAACAGAATTTCTGAGTCAGAACTGGTATTGATATGACGGTGATCGCTCTCACAAAGCTCTTTAGTTAATTCACTCTTGTTGGTCAAATTGCCATTGTGCGCCAAGACAATACCGTAAGGTGAATTAACATAAAGCGGTTGAGCCTCGGCCGAACTGGCACAACCTGCGGTAGGGTATCGGACATGGGCTATCCCAATATTACCTTTAAGTCGTTGCATATGACGAGTATGGAACACATCCTTTACCAACCCGTTCGCCTTACGTAAGAAGATTTTACCATCCTTTAAAGTGACAATTCCCGCAGAGTCCTGACCTCGATGCTGTAATACTGTTAATGCATCATACAAACTTTGATTAACCGGTGAAGAGCTATAAATACCAACAATACCGCACATCTTCTATAACCTTTTAAAGTTAACTAATAACGATTTCAAAAAACATAAGTTTGATCTTCGAACATGATTAATCAGGCTTTCCTTTAATAGATATTTGGGAAGTCACTTCAGGTAGCACTCCATCAAACTTTCCATAAAACCAGTTTCCTAACTGCTCGACGTGAGGGATCAACTGAGAATGTCTCCACCAGTCGTCTTGTTCGACAGGAGTAAACTCTCTCAGTAATAAAGCCGCTACAGAAACCAGTAAAACACCTCGCAAAGCACCGAAAGCCATCCCCATAATCCGATCCATACCACTCAAACCGGCTTTTTCGATTAGCTGACTTAAAATATAGTTGATTAAACCACTTATGGTTAGTGTCAACACAAATAATGCCGCCCAAGCAATTGCATACCGTAGGCTTGGTGTCTCAATATGGGTGTCTAACAACGTAGAAAACTCTTGATAAAAACCTTTCGCAACAAAAAAAGCCAGTATCCAACCTGCTAAAGATAATGCTTCGCGGACGAAACCTCGTAACAGGCTGATACCTGCTGAAAGTCCGATGACGATTAATATAGCCCAATCTATCCACTGCATAGGAGGTAATATTCTGGCGGTTGGTAATTTGCCACAAATTCTAACAAATAAGCATAAGATTGGTAACTGATTTAAATATTTTATCGAAAATCAATTGACCAAAATTAATGTTCTACGGGATCGAAAGGTTTAAGCATGGCGCTACTTTCACTGAGTTTACTAATCTTCGAAACAACTTTTTCAGCGTCTTTCCTGTGTATATAGGGTCCAACAAACACTCTAAACACGGTTTGACCATCTGCCAAAACCTTTCGCCTATAGGCTTTATATTTTTTGTCTTGTAATTTCTTAGTCAAATTGACTGCATTTGCCTCTTTCGCAAAACTAGCAACTTGTACCACCCATGCGGCATCAGTAAATCTTTCACTGATTTTAGTTTTTTCGTGAATTTCAGCATCAACCGATTGAACCTTAACCTTCTTACTACTCGCCTTCGCTTGTTTTGATTTAATTTCGTCAGGGTTGTTTAATTGATCTGCTCTTGGATCGGGTTGACTTGATTTAGGTTTTGACAGGTTACCATTATTAATTTCAGCATTCGCTTGATTGCTGTTTTCATCCTGTGGTTCGACTTTAGCGGCAATGTCAGAAGCCATTAGCTCATCAATTTTTTGAGTATTGATTCTGTAGTTTTCTAATTCTGTCGGTTTTGCAGGAATTTGGCTTTTAAAAGTACCATTAGAGATTTTTTCTTTTAAGATCGTAGGCAAGAAGATGATTGCTAATGCGATCAATACAATTGCACCAATAATGCGTTGTTTTAGACTATTTTCCACTTAAATAACACTCAACCAACCGAATAGCTAAATAGATTAGTGATTTTGCACAAGTATTCAACTCAATTCAATCATAATTAAAGTAATTACACTGAGAAGAGCCGCTCATCACGCTTATGTAAACTTTAACAGCGCTCATTGCAAATTTTTTTTCAACCACTTTTTTGCTTCATCCATGCTTCGTACCACTTTTGTTGACCAACCAATATCATCTGCGTATCCTTGCCAAAGTCGTCCCATACCATAACCCAAATCATCAGGATATACACCCACTAATAAAAGGTTCTTATTCATAAAAAAAGCCTTTTTTGAAATAGCCGCATTATCGATCATTCCTTGCGCGCTTACGTCAAATTTTTCTACGTCGACACACACTGTGATTGCATAGCGATAAGATGCAAGCTTTTGGGGAGAAAAGCACTTTTCACGAGCACTTTCTATAATGTCTTCATCGGTAACAATTCCGAAAAAAGTCGTAATAACGCCACCATCCTCGACATCGGTTATTTTGTAGGGCATCGAGTAAACATTCCTATCTATTCAATACATTGAAGCATTTCTGCGACTGTAATAAATGAACCAAAAACAAAGACCTGATCGGCTTTTGATAATCTATCATATATGTTTTTGTAAGCCTTTTGTACATCAGTTTCTACATTAACTGGTGTATCTGGAAACATTTGACTATACAAACCTCTCAAATCTTCCCCGTATGCGGCGCGCTCAATCGGCAAGTCTACGAAATACCAATGATCGATGACTTCATCCATTATTTTTAAAAATTGACTTATTGCTTTATCAGCCATTAAACCGCAAATAGCGTACCTTCCCCCTTTACACGGAAGATTTCTAATTTGATATCGCAAATTGGTCGCCGCCTGAGCATTGTGAGCAACGTCAACGATAACCAATGGAGCACTCGATATTTGCTGGAAACGCCCTTTGATATCAATGTTGGAAATAACATTTGGCAAATTAATACTAGAGTATTCTTGCGAAAATAAAGACTCAAAAACTTGACTTGCCAACATAAAATTCTGAAATAACAATCGATAAGGATTTATCTCTTTATCTGATAGCCACTTCGAAATATTTATAATGTGGTCATTCTCACTATCTTCATTTTCTATTAGCATTAAATCTGCCACTAATTCAGAACGAACTTCTAAAATTAAATTGTAACTTTTTAAATCCCCAACAAAATTTTTGATTTTCTTTCGACAAATACCTGATTTTTCAAACGCTATATTTTTAAGAGAATGACCCAGCCAGGAGAGATGGTCATAATCTATGGTTGTAATAATGGTCGCATCAGGCTTTACAATATTAACGGCATCTAATCGTCCTCCTAGTCCAACTTCCAATACGATTAAATCAAGACTTGCCTCTCTGAATATCAAAAAAGCGACTAAAGTAGTGAACTCGAAAAATGTGACCGCTATATCATCCCTCGCTTTTTCAATAACTTTGAAGGCTGCGACCAGTCGCTCATCTGAAATATCTTTACCGTTAACTCTTATCCTTTCATTAAATCTGATTAAATGAGGGGATGTATAGCAACCTACCGAGAGGTCGCTTCGAAGTGCAAAGGACTCTAACCCAGCCACACAACTTCCTTTGCCATTGGTTCCTGCAATTATGATGACTTTACCACAAAACTTTAACAGATCGAGTTTACTGGCAATTGTTCTTATACGGTCTAACCCCAATTCGATTTCATCAGGATGAAACGATTCGATATATGCAAGCCAATTTTGAAGGCTACGATTGTTGGTAATCATTTAATAAAACGCTTCTATCGTTAGTTAAACTCGACTAAACACATACTTTAAAACCATTAATATAAAAAACCATATAAAAAAACTTCCGAATCCAGATCCTTTTACTTTGTCGTCTGCATCAATCATTTCAGAGTCGTTAATTGGCTTAGCATAAAAAGTTGAAAGCAGTTGCATTTGCTCGTGAGAAAAACGTTGAGATAGGAGTAACTCGGTATTTTCCCAATCAAAATAGATGGCATAATATTTAATGACTTTATCTATGCCTGTTGGTAGTTTGTCAAGCATTTCTAACAAACTCTTTCTTTCCGCATTACTTGTTTCGACTATTGCCAAAAAAAAGGCAAAGGTTTCAAAACGCAATATGTCATTGACTTCGAGATAATGAAGTTTGTCATCATCTAAAATAGAAATCCATTGATTCAAAGACATCTCAGATTGCACGTTATATAAATTGCCTAAATCTTGAATAAATTCATCGACAATATCATCAGAATCAAAATAACCATTTTCAGAATGAAGCGCATTAACCTCTGTTCCTTCGGCTTGAATATTAATCATCTGAGATGATTGGTTTTCCTCTAACGAAGATAAAGGTTGCTCAAAAACGTCTTGTGTTTCAGAAACATTCTCATCAACACCATCTACTTCATCATTACAAACAGAGTCTTGCTCACCGCTATCGTCATAATTATATTCATTGTTAACGTAATACATTCCATAATTGATTAAGTATTCATAAGCCTCTCTGACTTTTTGAAATTCTTTTGGCGATTTAGATGGATCGATTGTTTTTATCTTTCTCGCGTAGGCGCGCTTAATCGACTTAATATCATCAACTGGTTCTAAACCTAAAAGCGACCATTCGTTCATTCAAAGATGCTCTCATCCAATTCGTTAAGGATTTGTTCGAGCTCTTGTCGTTTTTCGTCAATCAATTGAACATTTTGACTATTCATTAATTTTTCGAACTGCGATGCTAAATGTGCTATATATTGACGCTTTTCGCCCAAATTTTCTTCGTACATCCTTTCAGCTCTAGCCAGCAATAATTTATTATTGGAATCTTCTCTTGGGTGTATTTTAATATTGGCTAAACGCTTAAAACTTTCTTCGATTTCTTGTTCACTTAAGTTACATTCTGAATTATTAATCACTTTTTTGTTTGTTTTTTGGGTTGAATTGACCGTCACTTCAACTTCCAAAATCCCATTAACATTGTAAGTAAAACGAATATCCACACTTTCTTCGCCTGCTTTATTTTTTGGCACGGCAACTTCAATCGAACCCAAAAATACATTGTTTTTTACTAAGCGACTTTCACCCTGATAGATATTGCAGTTCAGTTTTTTTTGTTTATCCTGGATCGTATTAAGTGTATCCATTCGACTAATCGGTATAGTGCTATTTCTTTCGATCACAGGTAGAAAGTGCCCGCTCTCAAACTGATTATTTTGAGACTCCACACTCACCTCAACGCCGAGTGTGTAGGGACAAACGTCAGTAAGTACGATGTCATCCAAAGCTTTATCTTTATCGAGTAAAGCTGACTGAACGGCTGTTCCTAAAGCAACGACTTCATCGGGATTGATTGTTGACGATGGTAGTCGTCTGAACATTCGGCTGATTAAACTTCTGACTAGTGGCATCCGAGTCGCACCGCCGACCAGTATAATCTCATTCAAATCATTGAGTCTTAATTTGGCATCTCTTATGGCACGCTCAACGGGATGACGGAGCTTTTGAATAAGTTGTTCACAAACTTTTTCAAGTTCTGCCCGTGAGCATCGCCAGTTATAATTGGTACCATCAATTTCGTGATTAATCGTAAAACTCTCTTTTTCGGTTAATTGCAATTTTAATACATTTATTTTTCGAGTAAGTTGACCTTGCTCGATCTTGGTTAAAGTATGTCCTTGAATATCGTTAGCTTTGAGAAAATAGCTAATTAACGCATTTGTGAAGTCTTCGCCACCCAAATAGTTATCTCCCGCAGACGCATGAACTTCCATAACGCCTTCAAACAATTCTAAAACCGAAACATCGAATGTGCCTCCTCCAAGATCAATGACAATAATATTCGATTCTTTGTATTTGTCGTGGAGACCATAAGCAATTGCCGCCGCAGTTGGCTCATTAATAAGACGATCAACTTTTAAACCTGCCAACTCGCCAGCTATTTTTGTCGCTTTACGTTGCGCATCGTTAAAGTATGCTGGAACACTGATAACGGCGGAGCTGATCGTTTCACCTAACACAGTTTCAGCATCTTGTTTTAGCTGCTTAAGAACTAAACCAGACAATTCCTCGGGACTATAAAATTTCTTACCCAATTGGATCTGTGCCTTACTTCCCATCTTACGTTTAAAATTTGCTGCACTTAATTCAGGGTGAGAAACCAATCGTTGTCTAGCAATTTCACCCACATAAACTTGACCTTTATCATCGAGACTAACGACAGAAGGGGTTAGATTGTCACCCAAAGCATTAGGGATCAACTCAGGTCGTTCACCATTCCAATAACTGACCAAACTATTTGTGGTACCAAGATCGATTCCAATTGTTACCATTTCAATTTATTTCCGTTTTATAACTTAAATCTGACAGATCCAAACTCACACAAAGGACAAAAAAAAGCACCCAATGGGTGCTCTTAATTTAAAGCAAGTATTTTGGATTAGATAATACTATCCAACATAAAACTTATTCTCAACCGGAATTGTGACCATCGCCGCTGATTTTTTGAAGTCTTCTATTTCATGGAAGTTCAAATAACGATAAATTTCTTCACTCATAGTATCTAAATCAGCGGCATAACTCATATATTCTTCGACTGTTGGTAATTTTCCGAGAATAGCCGCAACTGCCGCTAACTCGGCCGAGGCCAAATAGACATTGGCACCTTTACCTAATCGGTTCGGAAAATTTCGGGTTGAGGTTGAAACGACAGTTGAATTTTCCGCGACACGAGCCTGATTTCCCATACACAAAGAGCAACCTGGCATTTCGGTTCGCGCTCCAGCGGTTGCAAAAATATTATAGTAACCTTCTTGCATTAACTGGTATTCGTCCATCCTAGTAGGTGGTGCGATCCACAAACGTGTAGGAATAGAATCGGTTTTTTCTAATAGTTTTCCTGCTGCACGATAATGTCCTATGTTAGTCATACAACTTCCAATAAAGACCTCATCTATTTTATCACCCTGTACGTCAGATAATTTTCTTACATCATCTGGATCATTCGGGCATGCCAAAATCGGCTCCTTAATTTCATTAAGATCGATCTCGATAACCGAGGCATATTCTGCGTCAGGATCCGCTGATAATAGCTCGGGATTGTCCAACCATTTTTGCATATTCTCGATACGACGACTGATTGTGCGTGCATCACCGTATTGGTTCTTAATCATCCACTTGAGCATGGTGATATTAGAATTTAAGTATTCAATAATAGGCGCTTTATCCAATTTAATAGAGCAACCTGCAGAGCTTCTTTCTGCTGAGGCATCAGAAAGCTCAAAGGCTTGTTCGACTTTCAAATCAGGGAGTCCTTCTATTTCCAAAACACGACCTGAAAAGATGTTCTTTTTACCCTCTTTTGCTACCGTCAACAATCCTTCCTGAATAGCAGCATAAGGGATCGCATTAACCAAATCTCTTAGAGTCACACCTGGTTGCATCTCGCCTTTAAATCGAACCAGCACTGACTCAGGCATGTCCAATGGCATAACACCGGTAGCGGCCGCAAAAGCAACTAAACCTGATCCGGCGGGAAAAGATATGCCAATCGGAAAACGAGTATGTGAATCACCGCCAGTGCCGACTGTGTCAGGTAATAACATCCTGTTTAACCAACTATGAATAATGCCATCTCCCGGGCGTAATGACACACCGCCGCGAGTCATAATAAAATCAGGGAGCGTGTGTTGAGTATCAATGTCGATCGGCTTTGGATAAGCAGCAGTATGACAAAATGACTGCATGGTTAAATCCGCCGAAAACCCGACACATGCCAAATCTTTCAACTCATCGCGAGTCATTGGACCGGTAGTATCTTGAGAGCCAACGGTCGTCATTTTAGGCTCACAATACTGCCCCGCCCGCACGCCTTCTAGTCCGCACGCTTTGCCAACCATTTTTTGCGCTAAGGTATAACCTTTATCTGATTGTGCAACTGGATCGGGCTGCCGAAATAAATCACTCGGTTCTAAACCAAGAAAATCTCTAGCGCGAGTCGTTAGTCCTCGACCAATAATTAACGGAATACGCCCACCCGCCTGTACTTCATCAAGTAAAACACCTGTTTTTAGCTGAAATTCCGCGATCAATTCACCGTCTTTTTCAACTTTTCCAGCATAGGGATAAATATCAATCACATCACCCATTTCTAATTTGGATACATCAACTTCAATGGGTAAAGCGCCTGCGTCTTCCATAGTATTAAAGAAAATTGGTGCTATTTTTCCACCTAAACAAAATCCGCCGTCCCGCTTGTTAGGAATATAGGGAATATCGTCTCCCATTAACCATAGAACTGAGTTAGTCGCCGATTTCCGCGATGAACCTGTTCCGACCACATCACCTACATAGACCACCGGATGTCCTTTCTCTTTGAGTTTTTCAATCACTTCAAGAGAATTACCTTCTAACCCGGGCTTAGGATTTTTGAGCATTGCAAGAGCGTGTAGAGGAATATCAGGACGAGACCAAGCATCTTGCGCTGGGGATAAATCGTCAGTATTGGTTTCACCGGGAACCATAAATACGGTTAAAGTGACCTTATCTTCAAGTGCATTCCGGCTGGTAAACCACTCGCCATCTGCCCAACTTTGGATTACATTTTGAGCGACTTGATTGCCAGCCTTTGCCTTGTCAACAACGTCATGAAATGCATCGAACATTAATAACGTATGCGTTAATTGCTCACCTGCTAATTCAGCTAGATCAGCATCGTCTAAAAGATCAACTAATGTTTTGATATTATAACCACCTAACATCGTACCCAATAACTTAACTGCGTGAACCTTGTCTATAATCGGCGATGAGTCCTCAGCTTTTGCTATTGCTGATAAAAACGCAGCTTTAACATAAGCAGCTTCGTCAACTCCTGCTGGTACTCGATGTGTGATCAAATCGAGTAAAAAATCGGATTCGCCTTCTGGTGGATTTTTAATGAGTTCAACCAAATCTTTCATTTGTTCGGCTGAAATAGGCTTAGGAACAATTCCTTGCTCGGCTCTTTCTTTAACATGGTTTCGGTAGGCTTGTAACACGTTAGAAATCCTCATTTTCGATGGTATTTTGGATGGATTAGAGTCTATATAATCAGGGTTATATCATTCGATTTTAATTTAGATAAATATAGACTAGTTCATTAGCACCGATTATACAGAATAAAAAGGACTTAATATATAAAACGGAGATGACAAATTGCTTAAAATCAATTACTTATTTCTAAGAAATTATCCACCACAAAATAGGATATGATTAATTTTGTGGTGGATGTTTGAACCTTTAAAGTGCGTCATTTAACTCTGGAAGTACGTTAAACAAATCGGCAACTAAGCCATAATCAGCGACCTGAAAAATAGGCGCTTCTTCGTCTTTATTGATAGCGACAATCACCTTACTGTCTTTCATTCCGGCTAAATGTTGAATCGCACCAGAAATACCAACAGCGATGTATAAATCAGGAGCAACAATTTTACCGGTTTGTCCTACCTGATAATCATTAGGTACAAATCCCGCATCAACCGCAGCACGGGATGCACCTACCGCAGCACCCAATTTATCAGCAATCGCTTCAAGCAAGTGGAAATTATCGCCACTTTGCATGCCTCGACCACCAGAGATAATAATATTGGCAGCAGTTAACTCAGGTCGCTCAGAAACTGTTAACTCTTGAGAAACGAAAGTTGAGCTTGTGGATATTTGTCCACTTACATCGATTGTTTCGATACTCGCACTTCCACCACTGGCTTCAGCTGCGTCAAATCCTGTACCACGAACGGTGATGATTTTAACAGCATCGCTCGATTGAACTGTTGCAATCGCATTACCCGCATAAATCGGACGTTTAAAGGTATCTTCACTTTCAACGGCGGTAATATCTGAAATTGGTTGCACATCTAACTTAGCGCCGACTCTTGGCATAAAATTCTTACCTGAAGTTGTCGCGCTCGACAAAATATGGGTATAACCATCTACATTTGCGACAACGATTGCCGATAAACTTTCGGCGGTGGCATGTTCAAGAGAGTCTTTATCTGCATGAAGGACTTTTTTAACCGATGCACAAGCTGCTGCCTGCTCCACAACACCTTGAGCATTATGCCCCATGACTATCATGTGTATTTCAGCGCCGGAACTTGCACTGATTTGTTCAGCGGCTGTAAGTGTCGCTAAAGTCGCCGCATTTAAATCTTGGTTATTATGTTCTGCAATCACTAAAATAGACATTAGATCACCTTCGCTTCATTTCTAAGTTTTTCAACTAATTCTTCAACAGATGCCACTTTAATTCCAGCTTCTCTCGCCGCAGGTGGTTCGACTTTCAGAGTTGTCACTCTAGGAACGATATCCACGCCGAGTTCTTCCGGTGTTAATGTGTCGAGAGGTTTGCGCTTAGCCTTCATAATATTCGGCAGTGATGCAAAACGAGGCTCATTTAATCGAAGATCGGTGGTCACAACAGCAGGCAGATTAAGTGAAACGGTTTCTAAACCGCCGTCTACTTCTCTGGTCACAGCAACTTTGCCATCGGTAATATTGACTTCCGATGCAAAAGTCCCTTGTGGCCAATCCAATAGCGCCGCAAGCATCTGACCCGACTGATTGTTATCGCCGTCAATCGACTGTTTCCCCATAATAACTATTTCCGGTGATTCTTTGGTAACCACTTCTTTTAATAGCTTAGCAACTGCCAAGGGCTGAATTTCATCGTCAGCTTTCACTAAAATCGCGCGGTCAGCGCCCAAAGCCAAAGCGGTTCTCAAAGTCTCCTGAGATTGAGTTGATCCGATAGAAACGGCAACAATTTCAGTCGCAATCCCTTTTTCTTTTAGTCTAATTGCTTCTTCGACCGCGATTTCACAAAAAGGATTCATGGACATTTTCACATTCGCTGTTTCTATTCCAGAATGATCATCTTTCACCCGAACTTTGACGTTATAGTCAATAACTCGCTTCACCGTAACCAGTAATTTCATGCACACACCTGTGTTTTCTATTGCGATTAGTAGATATCGCTTGGATCTTTTAAGAAGTAGCGGGATCTTGCCGTTTTATGCGTTTAACGTCAACCAAAATCGGGTATAATGCCACACATAAAAATCGGATAAATTCTAATTAACTAACCGCATTGGAGCAATAATAATGGAAACGACTACCATTGAAAGAGAGTCAATGGAATTTGATGTAGTGATCGTCGGAGCAGGTCCTGCTGGATTATCAACGGCAATCAAGCTTGCACAACTCGCTAAACAACAACAAAAACAAATCACTATTTGCGTAGTCGAAAAAGGCTCAGAGGTTGGTGCACATATTTTATCTGGTGCAGTTTTCGAAACCAAAGCATTAACTGAATTATTTCCTGATTGGAAAGAGAAAGGTGCGCCAGTTAATGTTGAAGTGACCAGCGATGATATTTATTTAATGAAATCGGCAAGCAAAGCGCAAAAAATTCCTAATTTATTTGTACCAAAAACCATGCATAATCATGGCAACTATATCATTAGTCTCGGCAATTTATGTCGTTGGCTCGCAGAGCAAGCCGAAGCGCTTGGCGTAGAAATATTTCCAGGATTTAGCGCCAGCGAAGCGTTATTTAATGACGACGGTAGCGTGAAAGGTATTTTAACTGGCGATATGGGCGTTGCTGAAGATGGTTCGCAAAAAGACGGTTATATGCCAGGTATGGAACTTCACGCAAAATACACTGTTTTTGCAGAAGGATGCAGAGGTCATATCGGCAAACAATTAATTTCAAAGTTTAAATTAGACCAAGGAAAAGAACCACAACATTATGGTATAGGCATTAAAGAAATTTGGAAAATTCCAGCAGAACAACATCATCAAGGAAAAGTCGTCCATAGTGCTGGTTGGCCAATGTCAGAATCAAAAAGCGCGGGCGGCGGTTTTCTTTATCATATTGAGGAAAATCAAGTCGCAGTTGGTTTTATCGTTGACCTTTCTTATTCCAACCCACATCTTAGCCCGTTTGATGAATTCCAAAGGTATAAACATCATCCCAAAATCAGCCAATATTTAACCGGTGGCGAGCGGATCTCCTATGGTGCTCGAGCGATTGTAAAAGGTGGATTACAGTCGCTACCAAAAATGGTATTTCCAGGTGGCTTGCTAATTGGTGATGATGCTGGAACGCTCAATTTCGCAAAAATCAAAGGCTCCCACACCGCGATGAAATCAGGAATTCTCGCAGCTGAGTCGATTAGTGAAGCGTTAGGACAAGAACCTGCATCCAAGGAGCTCGAAAGTTTTAGTGTTAATTACAAGAAATCCTGGGCTTGGAAAGAGTTACATGTTCAACGAAACTTTGGTCCCGCACAGCATAAATGGGGCAATATTTTAGGATCAGCCTACTGTTTTATTGATATCAATATTTTCAATGGTTCATTGCCATGGACGTTGAGCGATCCTAAACCAGACTACGCTCAAATGAAAAAAACCTCTGAATGTAAACCGATCAGCTATGCAAAACCTGATGGCGTATTATCTTTTGATAAATTAAGTTCGGTATTTATTTCCAATACCAACCATGAAGAAGATCAGCCAGTTCATTTACAACTCAAAGATAAAAATATTCCGATAGACGTTAATTTAAAAGATTTCGATGAGCCAGCCCAACGTTATTGTCCAGCCGGGGTGTATGAAGTGATTAGAGATGATGACGGTAATAATCCTCGTTTTCAAATCAACGCACAGAATTGCGTGCATTGTAAAACCTGCGATATTAAAGATCCGAGTCAGAATATCACATGGATAACACCAGAAGGTGCTGGAGGACCGAATTACCCTAATATGTAGTTTTTATTAAATTTTTGTTCGACGTTTAAAACCGAATAAAATAAGTAATGTAAGAGTCAATACCGGTATAGAACCACTATCAGAACTATCATCTTCGACTTCGCAAATTGGCTTGTTGCCAGTTTGTGGCGTTAGCATAAAAGCTCTTTTTTCTCCGTTTAAAATCCCTGTTCCTACAATCATCCCTGTATCATTAATAGAGCGAGCCTCATTCAATATCCATCCTGAATCACAGGGGATAAGCTCATTTAGATCTTTTAAGGAATCATTCTCATATAAAAAAGCGTGATAGCCAGTAGGCGTATTCTGGATCTGAGAAATGCCAACCACTTGATCGCTTTCATTGATGTCGAACGCCTCAGAATACTTAAAATTATTGTTAAGGAAACCAAGTCCTGTTGTCGATTGATTTGAATAGATAAATGCTTGTGGATCACGGTTAGCACTTGAGTTGGCAACACCCACTATCTTTCCTGCGTCGTTTACTGCCCATGGCTGTTGCTGTGTCCCCCCCCAAATTTCTATTATTTCTACTTCAGTGGGCTCATTTACATTTACGCCGATCACATGGCGAGCAATAAGATTTCTATTAGCATCTATTGGGCTACGACTTGACGAACTAATACCAACAGCGTATCCATCTTCATTTACATCTCTAAGCGATAAATATTGAAAACTCTCTTGATTTTCAGAAACGATTGGGTCAACTCTTGTTAATATTTCGGTATCAACATTATAAAAGAAACCACGGTCATATATTATTTCTAAAGAATTGCCATCATCATCTACATCGTCGGTTGGATTAAACTCTCCAAAACCAACAACTAAATTATCATCATTTATCGCGTTTGCACCACTTTGTAATTTTGTATCCAAAGAAAACGCTGGGATTTTAGTTACGGTCAAATTATCAATACCATATAATACCGCAAATCGCTCAACTAAATTAACATCATTAACCATTTCCTCCAAAGTTTCAACAGAGTATCCAACAGCTACGTTATTGTTATTGATATCGAATGAATAACTCCTACCTGCGTCTATAACTTCGCCAGTTGTGAATCCCAAATCTGTCAATTGTCCATTACTATGAACAACAGCGTGAGCGATAAAATCTTCGCCACTGGAATTACCTGCAATAATATTACTATCATTGATTGCAAATGCCTCAGTGGATCGCCCCGAGACCGTATCAGGTGCTAGACTCCCCAAATCTGTGATTTGATATAAATCTGCAGCTTGAATTGTGGAAACTAAACCAATAAATGTGACTGACAATGTAAATTTAATAATTTTGTTAGAGGTAAAGATTGTGTTCGTAATAATGGGCATATTTATATACTTCTTGTTTATTTTCTGACTATTTAATTTGTTTATGATTGCGTTGCTTACAAAGCGTTATCTTAATCATTCAGCATCCGGCTGGTTTTCAGGCATTGCATCTCGAAAACGGGTCAATTTCAAGCAGTTTTGATTGATCTGATTTAACCTCGGATAGGCATCCATAGAAAAACCAAAACGGTTGGCATTATATATTTGCGGTATCAGACAAACATCGGCTAGAGATAGTTCCCCACCAAAGCAATAAGAATCGCCCGAATCTTGTTTTTCTAGCAAGCTATCAAAAGCTTTAAAACCTAGATCCAACCAGTGGTGATACCATTTTGTCTTTTCATCATCACTCACCTTTAAATCATTTGACAAATATTTTAATACTCTTAGATTATTCAGAGGATGAAGATCACATGCAATAACCTGGCATAATTGACGTACCAGAGCCCTTTCTGCAGGCGCTGAAGGCAGGAGTGGGCGTTGTGTATATTTTTCCTCAAGATATTCTAAAATAGCTAACGATTGACCTATCGTGACACCGTCATCAACCAATGTCGGAACCAAGCCTTGCGGGTTAAGGGAACGATAATCAGGCTGATGTTGTTCTCCACCATCTTTAACCAGATGAACGGACTCTTGTGAATAAGAAATCTGCTTGATATTTAATGCTAGTCGAACTCTATAAGCTGCCGTTGAGCGCCAATAACCATACAATTTAATCATCTGTTACTGCCCGGTGTTTTATATTTTCAAAGGTTTTTACCGCTAAATCAGCTTCAGACTCGGGAAAATATTGTTTAACCTTTTGATCTATCGCACCAAAAATGGACACGCCTTTGCCATCAAACATTTCAATTCGTACTTGATCACCAAATTGCATAAATGGAGTGCTCGGCTTACCTGACTCAATTATTTCTAACATTCGTTTTTCTGCTAAACAGCTAGAGCCGCTACTGCGATCGACATTAGAGATTGTCCCAGAACCTATAATCGCTCCTGCACCTAAGGGTCTAGTTTTAGCGGCATGGGCGACAATGGTCGGGAAATCAAAGGTCATATCAACCCCACAATTCGGTTCACCAAATAACTCTCCATTCAAATGTGTCACCAAAGGTAGATGCAATTTTTTACCATCCCAGCTATCGCCCAGTTCATCTGGTGTCACAGCAACCGGTGAAAAAGCACTAGAAGGCTTACTTTGAAAAAAGCCAAAGCTTTTAGCTAGCTCCGCAGGGATCAGGTTTCGCAAAGAAACATCATTCACCAACATTAACAATCGAATTTTTTGCTGAGCTTGCTCAGGCGACGCCGCCATCGGCGTATCATCGACAATAACCGCCACTTCAGACTCCATATCAATACCAAAATCCGTTGACTCAACCGCAATATCATCACGAGGTCCGATAAAAGCATCACTTCCGCCTTGGTACATCAAAGGATCAGTCCAAAATGTTGCGGGCATTTCCGCATTTCTTGCTTTTCTAACAAGTTCAACGTGATTCACATAGGCACTGCCATCAGCCCATTGATAAGCTCTTGGCAGTGGTGATTCACAATTGCTTTGCACAAATTCAAATGCTTGAGCTGCTTCATTGGCGTTTAGCTGCTGATAAACGGCTTCCAATTGAGGTGATAAAACACTCCAATCATCCATCAATTGCTGCATGGTATGCGCAATTTCTGGAACAATGACCGCCTGACTTAAGTCCTGCTTTACAACAACTAACTGCCCGTCTCGGGTATTATTTTTTAAACTGGCTAGTTTCATTTTATGCCTATTTTTTCAATTTATTGATTGATCTTCTATTCAAGATACGACTTAAAACCCATCTTTTTGATCTGCGAGTATTATCCCCTTTAGAAAGGCAAATTCCAACCAAGACTCATTGGTTTTATCCCTTTTTTGCCTCTAATTCATCCCAATCAGAATACGCCTTATCGAGTTCTTTTTTGACTAGTTCAAATTGATTTAAGATTTCAGCTGATTTGTCAGCATCCTTATAAAAATCAGATGCAGACATTTGTTGTTCAAAGTGACTGGCTTTCACCTCTAGATTTTCGATAACGGACGGTAACTCATCCAACCTTTTTTGGTCTTTATAGGATAATTTCTTTTCTACCTTTTTGTTAACTATTTTCGCTGACGCTTTTTGAACGGCTTTGCTAACTTTAGGCAACGCTTCTTCAGAATATCGTTTCCAATCTTGATATCCTCCAGTAATTTCAATCACTTGGTATAGATTATTAAAGTCAGTTCTCACATTATTGCCCAATGGCGGTAATTGATTATCAAACACTAATAACTCACTACAGCAGTTGTCTAAAAACGCTCTATCGTGGCTAATAATGATAACCGTAGCCGTTATTTCGACAAGCATCTGCTCTAAAATTTCTAAGGTTTCTACATCAAGATCATTAGTCGGCTCATCCAAAATAAATAAGTTTGCTGGTCGTGTAAACAACTTGGCAAGCAATAAGCGATTGATCTCACCACCGGATAAAGAATGTGCAGGTGATCGAACTCGATCAGGAGTGAAATTAAAATCAGCCATGTAACTAATTACATGACGCTGGTTACCGTCGACCATCACAAATTCTTTACCGTCAGTAAGATTGTCAGATACAGTTTTTTGCAGATCAATTCCATCACGAAGTTGATCAAAATAGGCGACTTCAATGTTTTCACTTGTTTCCAAACTACCGTTAAAGGGTTTAATTTGACCTAACAAGGTTTTTATAAAAGTGGTTTTTCCACAGCCGTTATCACCTAAAACACCAATTTTATCGCCCTTTTGAATAATGTAGGTTAGCGGCATAATCAGTGGCTTATCAAAACCAACTTGAATGTTCTCCATACTGGCAATAATCTTACTGCCTTGCTTGGCTACACTCGCTTTAAAATTAGCATTGCCAATGACATTACGGCGCTCAGAATGTTCTTGACGAATTTTTTTTAAAGCTCTCACTCTACCCTCATTTCGGGTACGCCGCGCTTTTATTCCTTGCCTGATCCATTTTTCTTCATTCGCTAAGCGCTTATCAAATTCTGAATTGGTCTTTTCTTCATCTTTTAGTTGTTGCGCTTTTAGTTCGAGATAAGCCTGATAATTTCCTGGATACAAACGTAAATGACCTCTATCTAACTCCATAATAATATCGGACACTTTATTTACAAAATGGCGATCATGAGATACAAATAACAATGCCCCTTTGAATTTAAGCAGTTCTTCTTCGAGCCATTGGATACTAGTGAGATCGAGATGGTTAGTTGGTTCATCTAAAATAAGCAGGTCAGGTTTTTGCACCAAAGCCTTGGCAAGGGAAGCGCGTCGACGCCAACCGCCAGACAAATTAGCCATTTTTAGATCACCATCAAGCGACAAACGAGATAATGTTTGCTCAACACGCTGATCGATCGTCCAGCCGTCGTACGCGTTGATCATTTCTTCCAAGGATTCCAGTTTAGGCGACATACAGTCTTCAACAATCAGCGCCTGATATTCATCGACTGCGTTTTTCACGACAGCCAAACCAGACTCAACAAACGCCCGGATAGACTGTTCGGTTTTTTCCGGCAAAGCTTGAGGTAAAAAGCCAATGTGGTGATGTCGCGATCGATTAATCAGCCCGTCATCAGCAACCACTTCCCCGCTAATTAATTTAAGCAAAGTCGATTTTCCCGTGCCATTTCGACCAATCAAGCAAATCTTTTGCCCTTCTTCGACAACAAAGGAAGCATTGTCTAACAAGATCTGTGAGCCAAAAGCCAGGCTGAGATTATCGCCTCGAATAAGTGACATAACAGTAGGTTTTTTCCACAAAGTTAAAGGAGCGCTATAGTAACAACAAATTTGCTCAAAATCTCATTGTGACGCTTATATGATGACAATAAACCAAACAACCACTACATTATTGTTCTTGCGTAATAGCTATCACCTCAAGCTACTATTAATGGGTATGAATATATAAATGACGCTTTTTATAAATTTCAGCAAAAAACACCACTTATTTATAAAAAGTCAGCAGATCTTGGCTATATTTAAAAAAGGACTTTGTGTTGTCACCTTAAAATGTATCGCCTACGAGACACTCTTATATGAAATCAACCAGTCAATCGGGTTTTTCTGTCGAAAATAAGCTATTTAGCGAAGCGTCAGATCCCAACCCGTTTGTGCCTTCAACTGATTACGATCCTTGGAAAGTCATGATCATTGACGATGACACAGTGGTTCATGATGTCACCGGAATGGTGTTACAAAATTTCATATTTAAAGATCGCCAATTGAAGTTGATTCATGGCTATTCAGGTGAAGAAGCCCGAAAACTTGCCGAAGAGCATCCGGACACTGCCATTATATTCCTAGATGTCATGATGGAAACCGACACCGCCGGTCTAGATACGGTAAAGTATATTCGCGAACAACTTCATAACAGAGCAGTACGTATCATTATTCGTACTGGTCAGTCCGGTCAAATACCCGAGCATCTTGCCATTAATTTATATGATATCAACGATTATTTAGATAAAAGCAAACTAACTTCTCAGTATCTTCAGGTTGCTTTAACCACATCGCTTCGATCTTTTGATGATATCTGCACAATTAGCCAATTAACGGCAAGCAACGACACGTTAGAATCTAAAGTCAAAGAGCGAACACAAGAATTATCTGAAGCAAATAAGAAAGTCCAGCAACAAATGGAAGATAAAATTGCCGCTCAACGAGAGGTCCTACATGCTGAAATTCAGACAATGCAAGAAAAAGAGCGTTATCACAAGCTAGAAATGATCGCCAAAGAAGAGGAAATAGCAGCGAGAGAAGAAATTTTATCAACTCGGGCTGAAAGTGCCGCTAAAAGCGAATTTATGGCTGTAATGAGTCATGAAATTCGTACCCCTATGAACGGTATATTGGGTATGGCAGAAATACTAAAAGACACCCCATTGGATGGACAACAGCAAGACTATTTACAAATAATCGAAAATTCGGGGCGCTCACTTCTCAATATTATCAACGATATTCTTGATTTCTCCAAAATAAATGCTGGCAAGGTAGAACTTGAAAAAATCGATTTCGACTTAAAAAAACTATGCGACGAGTGCATTGCTGGATTTTCTATTCTCGCTAAAAATAGATCGCTAACGCTTTCATTAATAATTCACCCCGAAACCCCATCAGAGCTATGTTTAGATTCAGAGCGATTAAAACAAATCATACTCAACCTACTTGGAAATGCGTTTAAATTTACACATCAAGGAAATATTCATCTTCTCGTAAGCGAAGACATCGACTCATATTGTGCTGATTTGGGTCATATGATTCGATTTGAAGTGAGAGATACAGGAATTGGAATAACTAAAGAAGCTAAAGACAAATTATTCAAACGTTTCTCTCAGGCCGATAGTTCGACTACTCGACTATACGGAGGAACCGGACTTGGTCTAAACATTTGCAAGCAATTGAGTCAATTGATGGGTGGTGAAATTGATGCAGAAAGTGAAAAAGGTGGTGGCTCTACTTTTTGGTTTACAGTACGAGCAGCTAAAGCGAACTATTCAATTGAAAGCCATACAAAACAAATAAATCAAAATACTCCGAACATATCACTTAAAGGAAATATTGCGCTAATCGCCGAGGACAATCAAGTTAATCAAATAGTTATCAAAAAAATGCTAGAAAAGCTTGGGGTTAAATGTATTTTTGCAAAAAACGGGAAACAAGCGATAGCACTGGCAAAAGAAAATCATTTTCAGTTAAGTTACATCCTTATGGATTGTGAAATGCCGGTAATGGATGGGTATCAGGCATCTCAGAAAATTCGCCAATGGGAAGTTAAAAACAACCACTCTCAGATACCAATCATCGCAGTTACGGCTCACGCACTTCAAGAACACTACGAAAAAACAAATAAATCGGGTATGAATTCACATCTATCCAAGCCAATATCTTTCCAATCACTTAGCAAACTTTTGGAGACTTATTCCAATGATTATCAAACTAAAAATATTTAAGATGTGTCTTTTGATTTTTCTCGGAATAGCATCAAAAAGTCTATAGTTAAATAGTATAAACAAGGAAACGAATTCATGACCGCCAACACTAATCCCATCAGTCCCGATGAGCTATTGTTTAACCAACAGCCGGTTTTATCTGATAGACCTGCTAAAAAGGGGAGCGCTGATGAAGGTTGTTGGAAAATTATGGTCATTGATGACGAACAAATGATCCACGATGTTTCCCAAATGGTTTTAAGGAACTTTTCCTATAAAGATCGTCAATTAGAATTTGTTCACGGCTACTCCGGTCAGGATGCAATAAACCTCATTAAGGAACACTCTGATACCGCCATTATATTATTAGATGTGGTGATGGAAACCGATACAGCTGGATTAGATGTCGTAAAATACATTCGTCAAGAATTAAAGAATAAAACCGTTCGGATCATCCTTAGAACTGGTCAACCTGGTCAAGCACCTGAGCATGTTGTCGTTAGGCTATATGATATTAACGACTATCTCGACAAAAGCAAGCTGACCTCACAATACTTGGAGATCGCTTTAATAACCTCATTGCGTTCGTATGATGACATTCAGACTATCAGTCAACTGACAGAAAACAATGACACCTTAGAATCTCTTGTCAGTAGTCGAACGAAAGATCTCTCAGAAGCTAATGCCCTGTTAAAACATCAAATGAAAGAACAAGCTATCGCGCATCAAGCACTTCAACTAAGCGAAGCGAGACTTGCAGAAGCGCAGCGCATAGCCAAAATTGGTCATTTTGAATGGAACCATGAACATGACAAAATGGTTTGGTCAGAGCAAATTTATAAAATTTTAGGTGCAACCCAAAAATCTAGCCATCACTCTCTGGTTGATTTTTTGAAATTTGTTAGTGAAGATGACCGTGCATTTGTCGAAAAAAGTATGAAATCAGCGATAAAGACCAAATGTAATTACGAGTTTGAGCATTGCCTGCAACGCGAATCTGGTGAAACTTGTTATGTGCACCAGCAAGGTGATATCTCCACTGTTCGAGAAACAGGAAAATCGATCCTTGTTGGAACAATTCAAGACATCACAGAGAAACGTCTTGCAGAACTAGAAATGTATAAACTGTCCACCGCTATAGAACAAGTAGCTGATAGCATAATGATCACCGATACTGAAGGTGTCATAGAATATACTAATCCGGCAATGTCTAAAATGACGGGTTACTATAAAGAAGAATTAGTTGGTAAAACACCTAAAATTCTCAAGTCGGGCAAACAAAGCGATATTTTTTATACTCGTATGTGGAACACCATACAACAAGGTTTGGTTTTTTCAGAGATCATCGTCAACAAACACAAGAATGGGCATTATTACTACGAAGAAAAAACAATAACGCCTCAACAAGACCGCCAAGGCAAGATCATCAATTATATTTCGAGCGGTAAAGACATTACTGAACGCATTGAAGCGCAAGAACGATTACATCACTTAGCCCATCACGATGCGCTAACCGGACTTCCTAATAGAATTTTACTACAAGATAGGTTAGAACAAGCGCTTGCGCGAGCAAGATGGCGAGATCGAAAAGTCGCTGTACTATTTTTAGATCTTGATCGCTTTAAAATAATTAACGACACTTTAGGACATAACGTTGGTGATATTCTAATTAGAGAGCTTTCTCAACGGCTCAGCCGTTGCTTACGAGAAGGCGATACAATCGCGCGGTTTGGCGGTGATGAATTTGTCATCGTTTTAAACGATATACACCTTACTGAAGATATACCAGTCATTATAGAAAAGATGTTGAGGTCTCTAACCTCACCGTTCGACATCGACTCTCACGAGTTATTTGTGACCAGCAGCACGGGGATAAGTCTGTTTCCGGAAGATGGAGACAATGGTCAAACATTGTTAAAAAAAGCAGATTCTGCAATGTATCTTGCGAAACGTCGGGGTAAAAACGCCTATCAATTTTATTCCGAAAAAGATGAATATCAAAGTATAGAAAAACTCACACTTGAATCGGAACTACGACGTGCGCTTGAAAGAGATGAGTTTGTTTTGCATTACCAGCCTCAACTCAGTTTAACCACATGCAAAATAAAAAGTTACGAAGCCCTAATTCGCTGGAATCATCCCAAACAAGGGCTTATCGCACCCGTCCATTTCCTGGAAATATTAGAAGAAACGGGAATGCTCATTAAAATTGGTGAATGGGTATTAAATACCGCCTGCACGCTGGAAAAATCATATCAACAAGCGGGTCATGTACCAAAACGCGTAGCCGTAAATATTTCTGTTAGTCAATTTAAACAAAAAAACTTCGTTGAAATGGTTAAACGCACTCTCAATAACACCAAACTAGAAGCAAAATATTTGGAATTAGAAGTAACAGAAGGAATATTGATCGACCACATTGATGAAACCGCTAAAAAACTAGAGACATTACATGCCATGGGCGTATTTTTATCTATCGACGATTTCGGTACAGGCTATTCATCGATGAACTATTTACGCCGCTTACCCTTTGATCTACTTAAAATCGATCGCTCTTTCATTACTGAGCTGACGACCAATAGCGACGATGGTGCCATTACTGCAGCGATAATCACTTTAGCACATTCTATCGGGCTAGAAGTTATCGCCGAAGGTGTCGAAAAAATGGAACAACTTCAATTTCTAGACAACCTTGGCTGCGATTCAATTCAAGGCTACTTATGTAGCCCCCCAGTTCCCGCAGACTCTTTCGGATCAATGGAAGAAGATCTTTACACCAGTTGGAAAAGCCAATTAAAACATTTTGACTGACACTTACAAGGAGAACTAACATGACTGCAATTAACTCTGGTTTAACAGATACACAACAAATTGACGTAAAAAATCTCGATATTCCCTTAGAGCGAGACATGTTTTCAAGATCGCTCATTCGAGAACTCTCCGGACTACTCGAAGAAATGATCGGTCTGGAAGAAGCATCTGGATATATTAGTGTCGTCGGACAACGTATCGGTAACCAGATAAATGACTTGTACAAGGACTCGCTTCAAGTCGACCATTTAAACAAGCAACAGATCGGTGATGTTTTAGTGGATCTTAAAGCACGTATCAATGGTGATTTTTACGTTATTGAAGCAGATGAAAATAAAATCGTTTTAGGAAACAATACCTGTCCTTTTGGAGATAAAGCGAAAGACCGCCCATCACTTTGCATGATGACTTCCAATGTTTTTGGTACCATCGGTGCTGACAATAATGGCTACGCAAAGGTTGTTCTCGACAAGACCATCGCCAGAGGCGATCCTTCATGCCATGTAACAGTGTATTTCAATGAAACTGATGAAGCAAAACAAACGGACGGCAAAGAATACTATAAAGCCGGAGAATAACTGAATGCCAATTGACAGTTTCAAAACAATCATCAATTCGTTAACCGATCCGAGTATCCTATTGAGCAGCGATGGTACCATCGTTTTTTCGAACTCGGCAGCTAACAGAAAGTTTTATATTCGTCCAAGTGACGATAAAACTCGTCTCGATTCACTTATTTCTGACGACAAAAACAAGCTAACACAGCTAATTCAAATGTGGTCCGCTAGTAAATCTCCTTTACCTGGGCGCATCACATTTAAATCAAAAGATAGTGACAAAACCTCCGTTATCGAATGTCTGTGTAAAGGTAATCTTGTGAGACCCCGAAGTAAACATGAATCAGCGCTCATTATGATTCAATGCACTGATAAACAAAAAAGTAGTCTTTCTTTTACAGCTCTAAATGACAAAATAGAACAACTGTCAAAACAGGTTAGAGTCAGAAGATTGGTTCAAGAAGAAATTAGCGAACTCAATAAAAACTTAGAAAAAACTGTCGAAGAACGAACAAAGGAATTAAAAAAAGCCAATAAAGTATTAAATCGCTCGCTCAAAGAACTAGAAAAAGCACAAACGCAAATTGTTCGAACCGAAAGACTCGCCTCGTTGGGTGGAATGGTTGCAGGTGTCGCCCACGAAATCAATACGCCTGTTGGCGTGTGCGTAACGGCGGCATCATTTCAAGAAGAACAAGTTAAACATTTTAGGGAACGTTATAATAATAACACTCTCACTCGCAGCGATTTCGAATCATTCTTAAACATCACATCGGAATCTTCAGGCATAATTTTAACCAATCTCGACCGGGCAGCTGAACTGGTAAAAAGCTTCAAAAATCTAGCCGTCGACCAAACAAATGATGGGTGCCGGGATATCGAGGTAAAATCCTATATCGAAGAACTACTGATCAGCCTAAAGCCCTACTTCAGAGACAACGCACACCGTCATGAATTTAACTGTCCTGATAATATTAAGATACACAGTTTTCCAGGTTCAATTGCTCAGGTCATTAGTAATTTAATCAGCAACTCTATTCTTCATGGCTTTGAAGGAGTTGAAAATGGTCTAATAAAGATTGATGTAATTAAAATCAGCAAATGTATTAAAATTATCTACAGTGATAATGGCAAAGGGATCCTGCCAAAAAATCGTAAAAAAATATTTGACCCTTTTTTTACCACCAAAAGAAACCAAGGTGGAACCGGGCTAGGATTAAACATCGTCTATAATATAATATCGAATAAATTATTGGGTAATATCAAGCTCAATAATGAATCAAACACCGGAGTTCATTTTGACATTGAGCTTCCTTTTAGCGTGATATCGAGTTAATAAATCTGACTAACCGCAAAATATGTGGTTTTAGCCGCACTGTCAAATAATCAAACGCAAAATATATTTTATCCATGTTGCATGGTATATGTAGGCTGCGCCTATTGACTAAAACTCATTCCGAAGATAACCTGCCACATCGAAACATACGAACAGACAGGAAAGTATTTTATGGCGACTGCCATTTTGATTATTTTAGACGGTTTAGGTATTGGTGGTGCTCCAGATGCTGAATTATACGGTGATGCTGGTAGTGACACTTTGGGAAATATGTCCAGAGAAGTTGGCGGATTAAATGTGCCTAATTTAGCATCACTAGGACTCGGTAATATTTCATCCATTCATGGTGTTCCGGCTTCCGATGCGCCAAAAGGAGTATACGGACGCCTGCAAGAAATTAGTGAAGGCAAAGATTCAACCACGGGTCATTGGGAATTAATGGGGGTGATAACTAAGGTCGCGTTTCCAACTTATCCCAACGGTTTTCCTGCGGAGCTTTTGCAAGAATTTACTAAACGCACTGGCTATGAAGTAATAGGAAATAAGCCTGCCAGCGGTACGGCAATTATTAAAGAGTTAGGCGACCAACATTTAGCGTCTGGAAAATTAATTGTTTACACATCCGGCGATAGTGTTTTTCAAATAGCCGCACATGATAAAGTGTGTGACATTGATGAGTTATATAGAGTATGTAAAATAGCTCGCGAAATGTTAGTTAAACCGCACGCCATTGGACGAGTTATTGCTCGACCTTTTACCGGTGATTCAGGAAACTATCACCGAACTCCATTTCGACATGATTACTCAATTCATCCTCCCAAAGAAATGCTGTTACCAACCTTGAAAAGTGCTGGCGTTGAAATCAGTTCAATCGGCAAGATCTACGACTTATATAACGGTTCAGGGATCGACCATTCCCATACATCTCTCAACAACTCAGAAGGCATGTTTAACTTAGAGCGTCTATATTCTGAAGATAGAAATAAAGATCGTTTATTACTACTTAATCTTGTAGATTTTGACATGTTATGGGGACATAGAAATGATCCTCACGGAATGAAAAAAGGACTCGAAGAATTCGATATTTGGCTAGGTTCGTTTGTTGACCATTTAGCTGAAGGCGACCTGTTATTGATGACCGCCGATCATGGTAACGATCCGACCACTCCAACAACCGATCACTCACGTGAACATGTGCCTTTATTGGCGTATTCTGGCGGATTAAAAAGTGGATCGGCTATTGGTGTACGACAAGGATTTATGGATGTCGGCGCAACCATTGCTGAATATTTTGGTTGCCCCGCCCCAATCAATGGACAAAGCTTTTATAGCCATTTCTAAGCACTAAACTTTTGAGAAACTCTTCAACCTAAAAAAGCCTCGCTAACATCGGTTAACGAGGCTTTTTATTTGCTTACCCATATTTGGAATAGTTTTCCAAACAGTTAACAAAATAGGATAGGTCGCGCGCAGCCGCGACTTAATCCAATGTTGGACAAGCCCAAGTTGTGATGCTTATTATAGGAAATATATTTTGTCTAAAGGTTAAGGTGAGATGATTTCAATAAAAAC
>Ga0316204_10003193_pt1 | contig 33851 bp, 33 predicted proteins | sample 6monrhotite_MG_2_FD_205661 | JGI IMG/M metagenome (GOLD analysis project Ga0316204, IMG submission 205661) | Microbial mat bacterial communities from mineral coupon in-situ incubated in ocean water Damariscotta River, Maine, United States -... | ecosystem: Environmental > Aquatic > Marine >... | reverse complement strand
CGATCAGGAGGCAGATCTCACCGCCGTCCTTGTCGATCTGGTCGTCGAGCATCGGCTCGAGGGCTTCGAACTCCTCGTGGGTGATCGTGCCGGAGAACTGAATGGCGACGAGGTTGCCGTCGTTCTGAGGGAGGAATTGAAGCATGGGGCGCTGCGCGGTTGGAGGGCGGGGCCGGAGTGTAGCGCGCCGCCGAGCGGGAGGGCGAGCTCTCCTGCCCGGCTCGATCGACCTGATTGGGACCGACTGGTTTGCCACGAGCCGATCGCGCCGAGCGCAGGCACCCCGTCGCCATCGATCCCCGCTCAGCCCGGGACGATGAGCCCCGCGCGCGCCAAGCGATCGCGGCAGAGGTCGTCGAGGCTCGGACCCGCCTCCAGCGTGAGGAAGCGCGCGGCCGCGCGGCGGCACTCCGTCTCCAGACCGTCGGTCAGACGCCGCAGCCGACCGAGGTAGTCCTCGACCGCGCGGGGATCGAGGACGAGCTCGAGCGCCTCGCCGGTCTCGGCGTCGACCATGCGGTAGGCGGCGCCGACCTCGGGCTGCGTGTCCTGCGGGTCCAGCACCTGGAAGAGCGCCAGGGCACCGGCGCCCTGGGCCAGGCCGCGGACGAGCGCGCCCGGGTCGTGCGGGCTGAGGAAGTCGCTGACGACCATGCGCAGCGTTCCGGGTCGCAGCAGGGCCTGCGCGGCCGGCACGGTGGCCGCGAGCGGCTCACGGGCACCGTACTCGAGCCCCTCCGCGCGCAGCGCCTCCAGGTCGATCTGGTGTGGCCGATCGGCGAGCGCGATGAAGCGCACGGAGAAGCCCTGGCGCCGGGCCGCGAAGGCCAGGAAGGTCGCGAGGTCGAGCGCGAGCTGCGGCTTGTGCTCCCCCACCGCCATCGAGGCGGACACGTCGAGGACCAGGTCGAGCCGCGGCAGGACCTCCTCGCGGTAGAGCTTGACCGTCAGCTCGCCGGTCCGTGCGAAGGCGCGCCAGTCGAGGTGACGCACGTCGTCGCCCGCGTGGTAGACGCGTCGATCCTGAAACTCGAGCGAGGCGCCGGTCCCGCGGCCCAGGTGCTCGCCGGCCTTGCCGCGCGGAGGCGTCGGGACCCAGTCGAACTGCCAGGTCTCGGCGGCGCGCAGCGCCTGTTCGCTCGGAGTCGGCACCGCCGGTTCAGCCCCGCTCCTTGGCGCTCAGGGCAGTCGCCCGGCGCGTCTCGACCACGAGCTTCTTCAGCCGCGGTGCGTTGACGAGCAGGGTGAGAAGCACGCCGAAGAGCAGCACGAAGACGTACGGCCCGAACACGTTCCGGTCGCTCCAGAGGTCGTCGATGACCATGAAGACGTTGCCCGGGTGCTCGAACTCCGCCCACTGGTCCATCCCGATCAGGAAGCCCAAGAGAGCGGGGAGCAAGATCGAGGCGATGAAGAACACCAGGATCGAGATGCGCGCCGCGATGCGGATCCCGACCGAGTCGCTCTGCCAGCTGAAGATGCCGCTCGGCAACCCGATGAAGACGATCCCGTAGCCGAGCAGGACGAGCGGCACCAGCTGCTCGCCACGCTCGAGATCCGCTGACCCGTTCAGGAAGTCGAACAGGTACATCCAGCCGGTGATCAGCAGCCCCCCGGCGATGAAGAACAGGAGGCCACGCGCGCCACCCGGGTAGAGCGGCGTCGCGAGCCAGGCCACGAGACGGCTCTTCGGCAGGGTCACCTCCACGCGACGCCCGAGGCGCTCGGACTCGGTGGCGAACAGCAGCGAGGCCGCGCCGAGGACCGAGAAACCGAGGACCGCGCCGGCGACCATCGGGTCGTCCTGACGCGAATCCCAGAAGGTCCACATCATCCAGCCCAGCCCGACGAGCAGGACGACGAGCGCGGTCAACCTGAGGCCCGTCGAGCGGTTCTCTTCCTCGTGCGCGAGGCGCGCCGTTGCAGCAGCGAAGAAGAACGACGACACCGCGAGCCCGATGGTGAGTGTGCCGAGGATCGCATCCTGGACCTCGCCGTCGTGCATCAAGCCGGGCTGCATGACCATCGTCGCGGCCCAGCCGACCGTCCCGCCCGCGGCCCAGACCAGCACGACGGCCAGCAGGACCATCAGCACGACGCGCGCGAAACGCCCGCGGCTGAGGCTGCTCATCGCCGTGGCGAGGCAGGAGAGCAGCAGCGACACGACGAACGAGACCGCCAGAGTCACCAGGACGATGTTCACGTCGACGCCGCGTAGCAGGAACGCGAAGACGAGGAACGGCCCGAACGCGGAGTAGTAGAGCAGCGCCTGAACGCCGGCCGAGAGGACCTTCCCGAGGACGATCTGACGCGGTTTCAGGTTCGAGAGGACGAGGAGGTCCCACGTGTTCTCGTCCCACTCGCCGCCCATCGACAGGAATGCGGAGAAGGGCACCAGCACGTGCGCGGCGAGCGCGAGGCAGGCGAAGATCGCGATGAAGAACGCCGGACCGAGCATGTCCTCGTCGCCGTTCATCATCGTGACGAGCAGCACCGACAGCCCGACGAGCGTCGCGACCGTCAGCGTGAACCAGAACGAGTACTTGAAGTACCGCCCGCGCATCGCCTGGCGAACCTCCTTGAGGAGGATCGGGTTCAACGCGTCCGAGAGGCGCTGAAGGCGCGTGGACTCCCCTTGCGGAGCGTCGGCGTCGACGTCGATCGTGGTCATTGCACCTGCCCCTGGGTCAGCGAGAGGAAGACGTCCTCGAGGTCGACGGCCGCCGGCGAGAACTCGATCGGGTCGAGGCCGCGCTCGACGAGGCGCTTGAGCAGCCGCGCCTGGCTGTCCTCCTGGCCCTCCAGCTCGACGAGGACACCCGCGCGATGGATGCGCACGTCGTGGACGTCCGGCTCCTCGAGCAGCGCCTTGTGAACGGCGTCCGGAGGAGCGATGGCCCGGATGAAGACGCGCGTGCGCTTCGCCTGGACGCCGCGCACGACATCCTCGACGGTGCCCGTCGCGCGGATCTTGCCGGCCTCGATCACCGCAACGGTCGTGCAGATCTGCGAGAGCTCGCTGAGGATGTGCGACGAGATCATCACCGCCTTGTCGAGCTCGGCGAGCGCCTTGACGAGCTCGCGCAGCTCCACGCGCGCGTGCGGGTCGAGGCCCGCGGCGGGCTCGTCGAGCACGAGGATCGCCGGGTCGTGGAGCAGCGTCTTCGCGAGGCACAGCCGCTGCTTCATGCCCTTCGACAGGCTCGTGATGAGCTTCTCCTCGAGCGGCCGCAGCGCCGTGAACTCCTTGACGTAGTCGAGCATGCGCGTGCGGCTGCGCCCGCGCAGCCCGTACGCCCTCGCGTAGAAGTCGAGGTACTCGGCGATCGTCGTGTGGACGTACGCGCCGTAGCTGTCCGGCATGAAGCCGAGCCGCTCGCGCGCCTCGCGCGGGTGCGTCAGCACTGAGCGGCCATCGACGAGGACGTCGCCCTCGTCGGGCAGCTCGAGCGTCGAGCAGATGCGCATCGTCGTGGTCTTGCCGGCGCCGTTCGGCCCGATGAAGCCGAGGATCTCCCCGCGGTTCACCTCGAACGAGACGTCGTCGACCGCCGTCAGCTTGCCGAAGCGGCGGGTCAGGTTCTGAACGCTGAGTGCGGTCACTTCCACGCCCCCTCGTCGCCGTCGAGGAGGCCGAGCACGATGTGTTCGCCCTCCACCTCGGTGACCTCGATGCCCAGGTCGTCCCTCAGCGGGTGCGCGGAGAGTCGCGCGAGGTAGGTGCCGCGCGGCAGGTTGCGCTCGGAGGCGCCGGTCCAGAACCAGGGCAGCTCCTTCGTGACCTCCATGCCGCGAGCCGACGCGCCGCCCCAGGTGAGCGACTCCGCCGCGCCCTCGGCGACCGTGTCCTGCAAGTAGTGGTACTCGCCGTCGGGCGTCCGCAGGACGATCTCCTCGATGGTCGCGCCGAGGGCGTTCGTCACCTCGATCTGGTCACCGAGCCGGCGCGCCTCGAGGCGCAGCCGTGACGCGCGGTCGCTGAGCACGAGCTGACCGACCGGGCGACGCACGGGGACGTAGGTCCCTCCGAGCAGGCGACCGTTCGTGTAGTCGCAGGTGAACAGGCTCTCGTCGCGCCAGGAGCCCCACCAGTAGCTGTCCTCTGGAACGACGGCGGTGCCGGTCTCCGGCCGTAGCCCCTCGCCCGGCGAGCTGCCTGCAAACAGGTTGCGCACCTCGGCCGAGGTCGACTGCTGAGTGCGCTGATCGATCACCGACCAGGACTTGGTCAGGATCTTCACGTCGAGTCCCTCGGCGAGGATGCCGTAGGTGAGCAGGCCGATCGACGTGACGAGCGCGATACCGGGGACGGTCGCCAGCAGCAGCAGGGGCTTCTTGGTGCGGCGCACGTAGAGGAAGTTCACCGGCCCCATCACCATCGCGAAGACCAGCAGCAGCACCATCAGCGCGCGCAGCGGTAGCGCGTCGAAGGTGCCCAGCAGTGCCTGTGCCCTCGCCTGGCGGGAGTCCTGTCCATCCGAGGCGCGCGACCAGGCCGCGCCAGCCGTGGACCGATCCGCGATGAAGGCGAGCGGCATGCTGCCTTCACGATCTCCCATGAGGCCTTCGGGGGGCGTCGGGCCCGTCTGAACGACGATCCGGCCGAAGCCGCAGGTGTAGGCCTCCAGCCCCAGCTGATCGAACGGCTCCGCGTTGGGGATGGCGGCCTCGAAGCGAGCCTCGAGGTACGGAGCGAACGCCGGTAGGTCGCGCAGGGCGCCAAGCGGTAGGCCGAGCGCGTGCACCGTCCCACCCGCGCGACACCAGGCGAGCAACGCCGCCAGGTCCTCTTCGGCGGGCGCTCCGTTCGCGAGGTCGAGGATGACGCTGTCCAGGCTCGTGTACGCCTGCCAGTTGGAGGAGAGCTGGGTGAACAGGCTCGGCGTGACGTACTGATTGCCGTAGCTGGCCCCCCAGGTCCCAGTCTCGACGGCAGCCTGCCACTCCTGGCTCCAACTCTCACGACTGCCCGCGGGCGCCTGCTCACTGGCCACGTACAGGACGTCCCGGGAGTTGCCGCCGCTCGCGCTCTTCGGGCCGCAGTCCCGGATGCGCACGTCCTCGCCGTCCGCCTCCAACATCACCGTGTACTGGTTCGCGCCGTTCTCTCTCGCGCGCAGGAGCAGCTCCATATTCGAGGTCTGGCCGGCCGCGAGAGTCAGCCGCTTCGAGATGAGGTCCTCGTTGGCCCAGCGGGTCTCCGCCTCGATGCGCACGCCGAGCGGCTCTGCGGTGCCGTTGGTCAACGTGACCTCGACCGGGTACCAACCCCGGCGCAGCTCGGCCGGCCAGTTGTAGACCACCTCGTAGCTCAGCCCGGTCTCGGCGAGCTCGCCCGACCGGACGACCACGTTCGAGCCGGTCGGGCCGGCCGAGCGCCCCTGCAGGCTGTTGGCCAGCGTGATCGCCTCCTCGATCGCCCCCTGCGGAGCGCCAGCCGGAGAGGCGCTGACGCCGAGCGCGAGAGTCACGAGCGCGAGTCCTCGCGCGAGCCAGCTACGCGACAACGTCGTCGACCTCCTTGGGGAGCGACTCGTCGAGCTCCCCCACTTGTTCGAGGACGGCGCGCACGAGCTTCGCGCCGTCGAGGCCGTCGAGCTTCGCGCGGTAGTCGAGCACGATGCGGTGCGCGACGCAGGGGACCGCGACCGCGTAGACGTCCTCGAAGCCGACGCCGGGCTTCCCGGCGAGCAGCGCGTGCGCGCGCGCGGACTCGACGATCGCGATCGCGGCCCGCGGTGAAGCCCCGTGGCGCACGTAGTCGCGCACGATCTGCGGCGCGAGGTCCGAGTCGGTGTGCGTCGCGTCGACCAGGCGCGCGACGTAGGCCGCGACCGCCTTCGGCAGGAACACGCGGTCGACGAGGTCGAACAGCTCGAGGAGCCCGGCGCCCTGGGTCACGGTCTCGAGCTCCGGCGTCTGCCCCGCGCGACGCTCGGTGACGATGCGCTGCAGCGTGTCGCGCCCCGGGCGGCCGACGTCGAGCTTGAACAAGAAGCGGTCGAGCTGGGCCTCGGGCAAGGGATAGGTGCCCTCGAGTTCGATCGGGTTCTGGGTCGCGAGGACGCAGAACGGGACGTCGAGGGCGCGCGTCTCGCCCAGCACCGTGACGCGCCGCTCCTGCATCGCTTCGAGCAGCGCCGACTGCGTCTTCGGCGAGGCGCGGTTGATCTCGTCAGCGAGCAGCAGGTTCGTGAACACCGGCCCGGGGTGGAACACGAGGTGCCGACCGCCGTCCTTCTCTTCGAGGATGTGGCCGCCGGTGACGTCACCGGGCAGGAGGTCCGGCGTGAACTGCAGCCGCTTGAAGTCGAGGCCGAGCAAGCTCGAGAGCGCCTTGACGAGTTCGGTCTTCCCGAGCCCCGGCAGGCCTTCGAGCAGCACGTGGCCGCGCGCGAGCAGCGCCGTCACGAGGAGACGGGTGAGCTGGTGCTGCCCGAGGATCGCGCGGTCCAGCCCCGCCAGGATCGCGTCGGCGACGCGCTTGCCTTTCTCGACCTCCTCCGGAGAGAGGAGACCGACCTCCTTCGATTCGGTCATGGGTGCGATGCGTTGCGGTGTGGGCTAGCCGATCACAGAGGAACGACTCTCGGAGCAGGATGCCGGAACAAGGTCCGGCTCCGCCACGGGAACTGCGAGCGAAGACGTAGAAGCGTCGGGGACTCGAGGCGATGCGGCGCGATGGGAGTCGCCGCGCTGCGACGGTGAGAGTTCGTCACGCGGGGCTAGCGTTCCTCGCCGCTCGAGAAGAACTCCTGGACGGCGTCTCGGTGACGCGGGGAGAGGCGACGTCGCCAGGCGGCTTCGCCCTCGGCGCCAGCGACGTCGACGCGGCCCGCGTCCTCGCCGATGGGCGCCACCTCCGGCGCGTCCTCACCGACGGCGAGGGTCGCGGAGTGCTCGATGTCGAGGAAGCGGCTGGACGGCAGCAGCTCGGGACGGAAGCGATCGTGGTCGCCCTCGCTCTCGTCGCCCCACAGGAGGCCCGTCGAGGAGCCCCCGCGCGAGATCCCGCCGATGCCAGGTCGGACGCCCACGGCGCCCGCTCTTCCGCCGGCCTTTCATGTCCCGCCGGGCTTCGTGCAGTCCTCGTCGTGCTCGTGGAACTGCTCGATCAGCTTGGCCAGCGCATCGCGCGGGTCGCCCGCCATCAATCCGTCGAGGTTCGCGAGCCCGGCGAGGCTCAGCTCTCCCAACTTGCCTCGCAGCTGACTCTGGGCCAATCGGCTCAGCGCCTTCAGCTGTTCCGGCGTCAGCTCGATGCCCTTCGGCAGCTCGAAGCCGCCCTGGCCGAGGCGCTCGGAGAGGCCTTGCAGCTCGGGGGCCACCTTCTGCATCTCGCTGAGCAGCTCGCTGAAGTTCGTCGAGGTGGCGAGCTCTCCGAGCTGGCCCTCCAGGAGCTCCTGCGCGAGGGCGGGCGTCAGCCCGGACTGCTCGGCGATCGCGCCGAAGCGGTCGAACATCTCCTGGGCCTTCTCGCCGGCCTGCTGGCCCTCGCGGCCGAGATCCTTGCGCAGGGAGTCGATCGCCTCCAGCATCGCTTCGGGACGATCGGGGTCGACGTTCTCGGCGAGCTCCTGCACGCGACGCTCGAGCTCCCGCCCAACCGTCTCGTCGAGCTCCGCCACGTCGGCCAGCGTCTCGACCTGGCCCGCCAGGGCCTCGATCGCGCGGTCGAAGAAGCTCGTCGATGCGCCGGGCTCGGCCCGGCTGATCGGAACGAGGAGCGCCAGAACGGCGAAGCCGAGCGCCGGCAGGACCGGGCGCGTGAAGGCCTCGACCCGCATCGACGGGAGCTCCGGCAGCCGATCGAGCTGGCGATCGAAGCGCGGCGCCCAGCGCTCGTCGGCGCGTTCGTAGTCGGCCAGCAGCAATCCGCTGGCCCCGGAGCGCAGGTCGAGCCAGGCCGCGGCGCCCTGCTCGCTGGGCACCCGGTCGCGCACGCCGATCCAGGCGAGCAGCGGGAGCACCGCCAGCGGCGCGAGGAGCCAGAGCGCGCGTTCGGCCTCGACCTCGAAGGCCACGCGAGCGATCAGGATCGCAGCTCCGGAGACGGCCAGCCCGAGGGCCAGCCAACGGGCGGAGCGCCCCAGCCAGATGGCGAGGGTCAGTTGGCGGCGCAGGCGCCGCAGGGGCCGGTCGAGGCGGGAGGCCATGGGTCCATGGTAGTCCGGAAACGCCCCGAGAACATTTCTCGGGTTCCGTCTCCGTCCACGGACGCCCCAGGGGGAGCTCACTTCCCCTGGAATGTGGCCCCGGCCGGCGTCGGGGACGACGTCCGCGAGCGGAACGTCGCGCCCGGGCTACTTCGCGGCCGCCTGTTGGGCCAGACGCGACTTCATCCGCGCGGCGGCGTTGTCGTGAATGATGTTCTTCTTGGCGGCCTTGTCGATGAACTTCATCGCCTTGGGCGTCGCGGCGACGGCGGCGTCCTTGGAGTCGGCCTCCAGCACCTCACGCACGGCCGAGCGCATGCGGCTCTTGTCCGCCTTGTTGCGCTGGCGCTTGATCTCGTCGTTCTTGAGTCGCTTGGTCTGCTGCTTGTTGTTCGGCATGTCTTACCTGTACTGCTCCATCTTGGCGGCTACGTCTCGGTAGCCGATGTCCACTTCAAAAATACGGGCGAAGAGCGTGCGGGCCTCGTCGACCTGCCCCTGCTCTTCCGCGATCGATCCCAAGTTGTAGAGGATCTCCTTCGAGCGCTCGTCGGAGCCGCTGCCGCCCTCCATGGCGCGCTCGTAGTTCTTCCGGGCGAGGTCGGCGTAGCCCTTCTGCTGGAAGGCCTGGCCGAGATGGTAGCTCGCCTCGCGCCCGAGGCGCGGGTCCTCGACCGCCTTCTGGAACTCGGAGGCGGCCGCATCGACCTCTCCGAGCTTCAGGAGCTGCTGACCGAGCTTGAGGCGCAGGGCTGCGTCCGAGGGGCGCAGGCGGACCTGCTCCCTCAGCGAGCTCATCTGGATCTCGAGCAGCTCGCCCTCGAGGCGGTTGGCCTTCTCGGTGTCGCCGTCACGGTCTGCCCGCGCGACCTGCTTCTTGAGGACCTTCTCGTGGAGCTGGTCCTTTCGGGCGCGCAGCTCGAGCGAGTCCCGGCGGTATTCGCAGGCGCGATCGATCATGTCGAAGGCCGCCTCGAAGTCGCGCAGCTTCTCGTGCGCCGTCGCCATCTTCTCGAGCAGGTCGACGTCGCCGGGCGCGTCCGCGTAGCGCTCCTCGAGTCGCGTGAGGTCGTCGCGCCACTCGTCCTCGGTCTTGTGCAGACGCTGCGTGCGCTCGAGGTCGCGCGCCTCGTCCTTGTTCTTGATCTGGTCGCGACTGTGCGTCGCGCCCTGGGCCTCGCGCTGGTTCAGCGCGGTCTCGGCGGCGAGGTTCTTGCGCTGCTTCAGCGCGTCCTGATCGCGCGGGTCGACCTCGAGCGCGAGCTCGTAGAACTCGAGCGCGCGGTGGTGCTCGCCGAGCTGGTACATCATCGCGCCGGCGCGTTTGAGCCCCTCGGGGTTCTTCGGGGCGATCTCCGCGATGAACTCGTAGACGGCGCACGCCGACTTGTAGTACTCGCCGGATTCGAGCGCCTCGCCCAGGAACAGGTTCGCGTCGACGTCGAGCGGGTTCGACGCGAGGTACTGCTCGGCCGACTTGATGCAGGCGTCGATGCGTCCCGCCTTGCGCATGGTCTTCGCGACCGCGAGCGGACCCGCGCCCGACAGCGCGCGCAGGAACTTCGAACCCTTCTTCGCCTCGGCGCGCGTCTTCAACGCGCGGCGCAGCCCCCCGCGCGCTTCCCCTTGGTCGGGGTCGAGCTCGAGTAGCTGTTGATACAACTCGACGGCGAAGTCGTAGTTGCGTCGGCGGAAGGCTTCTTCGGCCTTCTGAATGTGCTTGGCGAAGTCCAAGGGCTAGGAGGGGGGGTCCAATACGCGACCTCCGGTCCGATTCGTGGAACCGGCCGGACAGCGTAGTGGGCGGAAAATCTTAGGGGCGGCCCCCTGAGCCGTCAATGCGCCCGATAGTCTACCGGCCAAGTCTCCCCGGCCCGAAGTGACCCCGAACCGGCCCCGAGCGGCCTTTCCGTCGATGGCGAAGTCCCTGGAATTCGAGATCAGCGTCTACCCCGACCCCGTCCTGCGCAAGCCGGCCGAGGGGATCGAGTCGTTCGATCAGGAGCTGCGCGACACCGTCACCGCGATGTTCGAGCGCATGCGCGAGAGCGAGGGCGTCGGCCTGGCTGCACCGCAGGTGGGCCTGAAGCGTCGCATCCTGGTCCTGAACCCGACCGGCGAGCCCGACGACGACCTGACCCTGGTGAACCCCGAGATCCTGAAGCTCTCGGGTCCCCGCTCGACCATGGACGAGGGCTGCCTCTCCTTTCCCGGCATCTTCGGACAGGTGACGCGCCCCGAGCGCGCCCGCGTCCGCGCCCAGAACCTCGATGGCGAGGTTTTCGAAGAGGACTACGACGGCTTCGTCTCGCGCATCATCCAGCACGAGATGGACCACCTGGAGGGCGTCCTGCTGATCGATCGCATGTCTCCGGCCGACAAGGTGCGCAACAAGGCCGCCTTCGAGGACCTGGTCGAGGACTACAAGGCCGCCCGCGGGAAGGCCTGAGGGCCTCGCCGCGTCGCCGATGAGGATCACCCACGACCGGAGCGCGATGGGCCCGCCGCCGGCGCGCGGCGCCGTGACGTCGATCGGGGTGTTCGACGGGGTCCACCTCGGGCACCAGGCGATCCTGGCCGCGAACGTGGCGCAGGCCGAGACGCTGGACGCCGAGGCCACCGTCCTCACCTTCAGCTCGCACCCGAAGCAGACCCTGCTCGGCAGGGCCCCGCGGACCCTGACGACCCTCGACCACCGGCTGGAGCTGTTCGAGCGGGCCGGAATCGCCCACACGGTGGTCCTGCCGTTCGACGAGGAGATCCGCCACACGCCCGCCCGCACGTTCGCGGAGGACTTGTGCGTGCGAGAACTGGGCACCCGGCACTTCGTCCTGGGCTTCGACAGCCGCTTCGGCGAGGGGCGCGAGGGCGACGCCGCCTTCCTCGAGGCCCTCGGCCACCCCGTCACCGTCGTCCCGCGGGTCGAGGTCCGCCAGCGCGGGGTCTCGAGCACCGCCATCCGCGAGGCGGTCGAGCTGGGAGACCTGGTAGGCGCCGAGGCCATGCTCGGGCGACCGGTGGCGGTCCTCGGGACGGTCGTCGAGGGCAACCAGATGGGCCGAAAGCTCGGCTTCCCCACCGCAAACCTCGATCTGCAGCACGAGCTCCACCCGCCGGTCGGCGTCTACGCCTGCACGGCCTGCGTGCTCGAGGGGGGCCGCGTCGGCAACCCGGAGGGCCGCTGGAACGCCGTCTGCAACATCGGCTTCCGGCCGACGGTGGACGGCTCTCCCGCCCCGCTCCCGGTCGTGGAGGCCCACCTGCTGGACTTCTCGGGCGATCTGTACGGCCGGCGCATCGAGCTGGCGTTCGTCGCAGGGCTTCGCGGAGAGCAGAAGTTCCCGAGCCTGAAGGCGCTGGAGGACCAGATCCGCGCCGACATCCAGACGGCCCGGTCGCTCTTCGGCGCCGAGACTTCGACCCCGCCCGCGCGATAACCTCCCCGCGCGAATTGACCTGGGCGGCTCCAGGGGCATAATTCGCGGTCCTCGCAGCGCGCCATGCGTGCTGCGTCGGGCGGGTAGCTCAGTTGGTAGAGCACTTGACTGAAAATCAAGGGGTCACCGGTTCAAGTCCGGTCCCGCCCACCACTCTCCCACGGCGCGGCTGTTCGCCCCCGTGACCCGGCCACGGCGTCTCGCCCAGGGCCCCCGGAGATCCGCCTCCCCCGCCAGGCGCAGGACCGGTTCTCCGGCCCGCCGCCGCACCTCCGCCCCCAGCGCCGACCCTCCCCGTCGCCGCAGCCGCAGCCGACTGATGCTCAACACGCAGCCCAAGGTCATCGAGAGGAGCCATCCCGGGAAGGTCACCATCGAGTGGGCCGACGGGGAGAGCAGCTCCTTCACCGCTGCGGAACTCCGCCGGGTCTGCCCGTGCGCGGGCTGCGTCAGCGAGAACACCGGCCAGCGGATCCACGACCCGGCCACGGTCCCGGACGGCCTGGAGCAGTCGAACCTCAAGCTCGTCGGCAACTACGCCCTCGACATGCAGTTCTCCGACGGCCACTCCACGGGCATCTTCACCTTCCAGTTCCTGCGCGGGCTCCACGACGAGCGCGCGCGCCGCTGAGGTCTGCCATGGAGGCGCTGCCCATCACGAGCCGCCTCTCGATCCCGGCCGACGAGCTCGAGGTGAGCTTCGCCCGCTCGGGCGGCCCCGGTGGGCAGAACGTGAACAAGGTCGCCAGCAAGGTGCTCCTGCGCTGGAGCGTTCGCGACAGCGGCGCCCTCAGCGACGGCCAGAGACATCTTCTTATGCAACGTCTCTCGGCCCGACTGGTCGGAGACGGCGAGCTCCTCATCCAGTCCTCGACGCACCGGGAGCAAGCCCGCAATCTCGAGGATGCCCGCGAGCGCCTGGCCGAGATCGTTCGCGGCGCGCTCCACCAGGCGAAGAAGCGACGGGCGACCAAGCCGACTCGGGGCTCGCAACGGCGGCGGCTCGAGACCAAGCGACAGCGCTCCCAGATCAAGAAGGACCGCCGCAGGACCCACGAATGAACGACCCCCGAACCGACCTGAAGGACGCCCTCGCCGAGCTCGCCCGCCGCAAGAAGGCAGAGGAGATCCCCGACCGTCACCTGGTGCGCCTGTCCCTCCTGAGCCTCGGGCGCCTTTTGATCGATGGGGCCGAGGAGGAGGCTGCGGAGCCGGCCCGCGAGCTCATGGCCCTCGTCGAGGCCCACGGGGACCACTGGGTCGAGGCCTTCAACTCCGAGATGGCCCTCGCCGTCGCCGAGCACGTCCACGGCGTCGACCCGCACTACCTCGACCTGCCCAGCTACGACTTCGACTACACCGTCGCCGCGCGGGAGCGGCTGGAGGCTCGGCTGCGCGCGGCGGACGCCCTGCACCTCCCCGTGGCGGAGGCGCTCCTGGAGCAAGTGGCCGCCGCGGACGAACGGCTGGCCCCCTACCTGAACCGCGAGGCCTAGCGCCCAGGTGCGCGGCCGCCGCGGGGCCAGCCCCGTCGCGTGCCGGTGTGCAGCGACGCGTCCGTCGGATGGGGATTCGTAGACGATCCCTCCTGAACGGGCGGATGGAGGGGTCGGAGGCCCCATCGGTCGCCGCTCCGATTCGAGCCCAGCGCACAGCCAGCGACCCACGGCTGGGAAATCAGGCCAGATTCCTGCCCCATCCACGTTCGGACTCACGGAAAGTCGGCGCCCGGAGAGGCCCCGCAGAGCGACTTCTTACCCACCCCGCGCCCTGACCGGCCGACCCTCCCAAGCCGCTGCCCGCAAGCCACTTACGGGCCTGCACCGGGGAGGGCGCAAGGAGCCCCCCGGGCTAGCCTGAGCGCCCGGAGACCCCGCGAGCACCGAGCGGACACCCGGACCCAAACCACTACGGGGAAGGGGCTTAGCGCGAATGACCCCTGGAGGCCGGCTTTGCGGGACGCGTCCCGGACTCCTCCGCCGATGGTCCCTTCGGCACATAGTGAAAACCGTAGCCGGCGCTTGTTCTGGCTGCTGGAGCGCGGTGGAGTCTCCGCCCCGCTCTGCACCCCATCCCATTTCACTTAGCGGTCTCCCTCTTTGGAGTGCACAACCCAATGAACAAGATCCTCTTCGGCGCGCTGGCCACTTCGCTGGTCGGCGCAACAGGTTTCGCCTCGGACACCGAGTGGTCGGAGCTGGACAGGGAACTCGCGGCGTACAACAGCGCCGCCCCCCTGACCCAGGACTCCACTGGCCCCTTCGTTTCCGGTTGGCTGATTGGCGCCATCACCTCGGACGACACCCCGGACGACAACGTCAACGACGTCCTGGGCACCGGCGTGGCGGCCTCCCGCATCAACCTCCAGGGCGACCTGGGTAACAACTACAGCTTCAAGCTGGGTTTCGACTTCACGGACACGGCCGAGCTCTGGAAGGACCAGAACGGCACTGACGTGAACGGTGACGGCATCGGCGACCCCGCCGCTGCCCCCTCCACCGCCGGCCTCACGGACGCCTACGTCAACGTGGGCTTCTCCGAGGGCGTCTCGATCACCGTCGGCGGCTTCCGCCCGACGGTGCTCGCGAGCTCGAGCGTTCAGCGTAACCACACGCTGTTCATCGAGCGGAGCTACCTCGGCCGTCAGTACGCGTACCGCGATGCGGGCGCCGCGCTGAACTTCGGCTGGGATCGCATCAACGCCCAGATCGCCATCATGAACGGCAACAGCGGTTCGTTCGATGACCTCGCGTACTACCTGCACGCGGACATCGACCTGCTGGGCACCGGTTCGGACTACGAGGGTGGCTACGCCGCGCTCGAGGGCACGAACCTCAACATCGGTGTCACGTACACCGACGACGGCTCGGACGTCACCGCGATCAACGCGGCGGGCGGCGGCGCCACCAAGGCCGCGGGCGACTCCCGCGATGCGACTCAGCTCGCTTTCTACGCGACGCTGGCCACGGGTGGTTTCACCCTCTGGGGTGAGATGGTCGACCAGGACGACGACGTCGTCGTCGCCGGCGGCATGGGCACCACGCCCTACAGCGTCGGCCTCGGCTACATGTTCGGCGAGCAGTACGAGGTCGCGTTCCGTTGGGACGACTACGACACGATGGACAGCATCACTCGCTACAACTTCGGCCTGAACTACTACGTCCAGGGTCACGACATCAAGTGGCAGCTGAACTTCGCCTCGGGCTCCGACGACGACCTCACCAACGGCAACTTCGAGAACGACGTCATCGCTCTCGCCATCGCCGTCGGCTTCTAGGTTCGACACGAGCTCTCCTCGCGCGCGTCGCGAGGAGAAACGATCAAGCAGGGCCCCGCGCGCGTCGCGGGGCCCTGCTCTTTTGTAGGTCCTCGACTTCGTGGGCGCATCCGATGGGCGGAGCGAGTCGCCCCGGCGCACTGACCTGAGAGACAAAGCAGGATCTCCGCGCTTTATCGGCCGTTTCGAATTCGCGAGACTTCACTGCGAGCCGGTTCGAACTCGGCGTTCTGCCGCGAGCGTCGCTCCCTCGAGATACTCGAACGATGATGATGATCCGACAGCTCAAGCCCGCCCTCTTGACGACGCCCCTGCTCCTCGCCTCTCCTTGGCTCCCCCACCTCGAAGCCGCGCAGGAGACCGAGACACCCGAGCAAGCGACCACCGAGACCAGCGCCGGTGACGAGTCGGAAGCAGCCGACGCCGAAGCCGACGGCTTCGTGCCGGCCTCCGGCGAGACCGGCTTCGAGGTCGAGGAGGACGAGTGGGCGGCACTCGATCGCGAGCTCCAAGGGCTCAGCATGGCGGAGCTCGACTTCGGGCCTCGGGTAGACGTCTGGACCTACATCCGCTCGAACGCCTTCTGGCTGAAGTCCGACGCCGCCGGGGTGAACCTGGACAACGTCCGCCTGAACTTCACCGGCCAGACCGGCTCGTACAGCTACCGGCTCACGGGGGAGTTCGCGTCGGGAGAAGGGCAACTGCTCGACGCGTGGCTCTCCACCCCCGTCGGCGAAGAGCTGGCCTTCACGTTCGGCCGCTTCCGCCCGCCGTTCCTGCGCTCAGGCCTGATCGAGGCCCGCGACCTCCTGTTCATCGCGCGCACGCGCAACGGCATCTTCTACTCGAGGCGCGACGACGGCCTGATGGTCAACGGCGACCACGGCCGCCTCCACTGGGCGTTCGCCGGCCACAACGGCGCGAGCGGCACGCTCGACCGGCACCTCCTGACCGGGCAGGTGAAGGTCAACATCATCGGGGAGCCCGAGCTCCCGTGGGAAGGCGCGTACCGGGCCGGCGAGAAGACGCGGCTCACGCTCGGCGCCGCCATCTCGAACGACGACGCGGCCAGCGACGGCACCGCCTACGCCGCGGAGCTGTACCTCGTGCACAAGGGCGTCAGCGTCGCCGCGGAGATCGTCGACTACGACGCCGACTACTCCCTCGACCTGCCGCTCGAACAGCGCGGGAACACGACACCGTGGACCGTGACCGCGAGCGTCATGATCGTCCCGGAGAAGTACGAGGTAGCGCTGCGCTACGACGACTTCGACGACACGGACTCTCCGCTCGATCGAGATCGGCGCACCGTGACCCTGGGGTTCAACCGCTACGTGAGCGGCCACGACCTGAAGTGGCAGTTCAACTACGCGGCAGCGCACAAGGGCGGTGACCAGGACGGCCCGCACGACGCGGTCATCGCGCTCGGCCTCACCGCCTCGTTCTAGCCCCACGCACCGAAGATCCCAGGATCGGGAGCTCCGATTGCGAAATCCTTGGAAGGCTTTTCCTCCAGGGCGGATCGGCTAGGCTACGAAGAGAGCTGACGGGGCACTTGGGTCTCCTGCCCCCCAGCAAGCCAGACGTTGGCGAGACTCACGAAGACTCCAAGGAGGTGATCAAAATCGACACTAGTCACAGTATCAACAGGCCCCTGGTTCAGCTCGGTAGCCTTCCCCTTGGAGGCAATCGCTGAGACTCGGACCGGGGGCGCGGGTAGGCCCGGCTACAAGGGCTAAGTCGTCCTGCCCCCCGGCTCTGTCCAACTTGGCAGAGAGCACACTCGCGGCGGGTCGCTTCGCGCGGCTCGCCGCGAACTCATGGATGGAGGGCGGCCGCGCCGCCTCAGCGTTCGAGTCCGAAGCAGTCGACGTAGCTGTCCGACCCCTCGTAGACGCGGATGCGATGAAGGCGACAGCCGTCGTAGTCGACCAGGCGCGCAGCGAGACGCTCCCAGAACGCGAGCGCGATGTTCTCAGCGGTCGAGATGCGACCGGCGAGGAACGGCACGTCGAGGTCGAGGTGCTTGTGATCGACCTGCGCGAAGATCTCCTCGTGCATGATCCCGCGTAGGACGTTCAAGTCGATGATCATCCCGGAACGCGGGACCTGGCCGCGCACCGTCACCTCGTAGACGTACGTATGCCCGTGCCCGTTCGGGTTGTTGCACGGTCCATACAGACGCGCGTTCTCCTCGTCGGAGAGGTCCGGGTCGTGAAGTCGGTGGGCCGCGGAGAACTCCTGGCGGTGAGTCAGTTCGAGTTCGGGAGGCTGCATCCCTGAGGGCGTAGGGGTCGAAAAGAGGGGTGAACGGGCCAGGAGCGGCCCCTGGGGAGCCTAACCGCGCCTCCTGGAGTCGAACAGGGCCCCGCACATCCGGAAAGGAATTCAAGACTCGACTCGAACCGGATTGCGCTCATAGATCACGGGTCGAGAGACCGATCTCTCTTCCAACCCGGCTTAGGGCCGGACCCCCCCCCCCCAATACTCGTCAACTACGGGAGAGCCAAGCATGACCAAGTCCTACGACTACACCGGCGCCGAGAGCTTGATCCCCCTGCTTCGCGTCATGAATCGGGAGATCAGCGAACGAAGTGAGGCCATCCGCAACGCTTCGATTCGGATCAAGCAGCTCCGCAGCGACACCTCGCTCACCATCCGCGAGCGGCGCACACAGGAGGGCTTCCTCCACGCCGAGATCGCCAACGACAAGCGCGAGATCCGCCTGGCCAACAAGGAGCTCTCGAAGCTCGGGTGCCTGGTCGACGAGTCGGACCCGTCCACAGTCCACATTCCCGGCCAGGACGGAGCCCTCGACAACGGCTACATCTGGCGCGTCGGCGAAGCACAGGTCCACGAGATCTGATCCCGTCCGAGAGACGAGTTCGCAACGACGAACGGAACAGGAGCGCGGCCCGCACCCAGGTGCGGGCCGCGCTTCTTTCGTGAAGCGAGGGACTCCCGTGGGCCCGGGGGACAGCGCGCTCACGCCGCAGAGCACGGGCGCTCCCCCGAAGCCCGCGGCGATACCGCCTTCGTCCTGGCCCGCGCTGCGCGGACCGCTGCGGCTCGCGAGGTGCGGCTCCGCACCGGAATGGGATTCACCACGGGCTGCTGGAGGTGCAGCCGGGTGCGATTGGCCCCGCTTCGATTGCAGGCCGAGGGCGCGCTCTGTACAAACGCTGTCGACGTTCGAGGCCGGGCCCCGGTCGCCAGATCCCGCAGGATCTCGGCGCATCCGCCGCCCTCCACAAACCCTGTCCCACCGTCGGTCCAGTGAGCAGAACCTTGGAATCCCCTCCCATCAAGCAAGTCGCGACGCGCGACGCCTACGGCGAGGCGCTGGCCCAGCTGGGCGCCGAGAACGAGAAGGTCGTCGTCCTGGACGCCGACCTCTCCGGCTCCACGCGAACCAAGGCCTTCTCCAAGGCCTTCCCGGAGCGCTTCTTCAACATGGGAGTGGCCGAGGCCAACATGGCCGGCACCGCTGCCGGACTGGCGTCGAGCGGGCTCACCGTGTTCATGAGTTCGTTCGCCATGTTCGCCGCGGGCAAGGCCTGGGAGCAGGTCCGCCAGACGGTCTGCGTGCCGAAGCTGAACGTGAAGATCTGCGCGACCCACGCCGGCTTGACCGTTGGCGAGGACGGCAAGTCTCACCAGATGCTCGAGGACGTGACCCTGATGCGCGTCCTGCCGAACATGACCGTCATCGTCCCTGCGGACGGGCCGGAGACGCACCAGGCGATCCGCGCCGCCGCCGCGCTGGACGGCCCGGTCTACGTGCGCCTGTCACGCGCCAAGACCCGCGTCGTCTTCGACGACGACCATTCGTTCACGATCGGCAAGGGCGACATCCTTCGGGGTGGCAGCGACCTCGCGATCGTCGCCTGCGGAGTCGCGGTCGCCTCCGCCCTCGAGGCCGCGGACCTGCTCGCTGCCGACGGCATCGACGCACGCGTCATCAACATGGCAACGGTCAAGCCCATCGACGGCCCGTTGATCGAAGCCGCCGCTCGCGAGTGCGGCGCGGTGCTCACGGCAGAGGAGCACCAGGTCGCCGGCGGGCTCGGCGGCGCGGTCGCGGAGCATCTGGCACGAACCTGCCCCGTCCCGATGGACATGGCGGGCATGCACGACACCTTCGGCGAGAGCGGCGACGCCGACGAGCTCCTCGCGAAGTACGGCCTCGACGGCAAGTCCCTCGCAGCACGCGCCCGCGAACTGATGAAGAGCCGTGATTCGATGAAGAGGGAGGCCTGAGCATGGCACTCACCCCCGAACGAAAGCAGGAGATCGCGGAGGTCGCGAAGCAGATCCGCGTCGACTCGGTCCGCATGGTCCACGCCGCGGCCTGCGGTCACCCCGGCGGGCCCCTCGGCATGGCCGACTTCATGGCCACGCTCTGGGCCGAGCACCTCAACATCCACAAGGGCAACCTGCACGACCCGAAGCGCGACCGGTTCGTGCTGGGGAACGGACACACCTGCGCCGGCTACTACGCCGCGCTCGCCTTCAAGGGCATCCTCCCGCGCGAGGAGCTACTCACGTTCCGCAAGCTGGGGTCGCGCCTGCAGGGGCACCCGCACCGCAGCGCGGAGATGGGCATCGACATGAGCACCGGCAGCCTCGGCACCGGCCTCTCGACGGCCCAAGGCATGGCGCTCGCTGCGAAGCTGCAGGGCTGGAACGAGACTCGCGTGTACGCGACGTCCTCGGACGGCGAGAGCCAAGAGGGACAGATCTGGGAGTGCGCGACGAGCGCGGCTCACTACGGTCTCGACAACCTGACCCTCCTCGTCGACTTCAACAACATCCAGATCGACGGCCACATGCGCGACGTGATGGACGTACGTGACCTGCGCGTCAAGTACGAGGCCTTCGGCTGGCACGCGGTCGACGTCGACGGTCACGACATCGACGCGATCGACGCTGCCCTGCACGCCGCGCGAGCGGAGACCGCACGGCCGAGCGCGCTCATCTGCCACACCACGCTGGGCAAGGGCGTCTCCTTCATGGAGGACAAGGCCTCCTGGCACGGCGTGGCGCCCAACGACGAAGAGGCCAAGCTGGCCCTCGCCGAGCTCGGGGCCTGACAGGCCGGCGTTGGCGCGATCCGCGCCCACCGAAGTCCGATGAGAGGGCGGCGCTCACGCGCCGCCCTCGGTCATGGGTACACTGTGCGCTCACCCGTACCCATCGCCGTGCAGGACCCCAGCAGCCCCCACCCCAAGCCGTACCGCCACGACGACGCGAGCGCCCGCTTGGCGTCCTTGCTGTTCGTCACCGGGACCTTCTTCGGCATGGGCCTGATGTTCTTCGTGCTCCAGTTCTGGAGCCCCGGATCGCAGGACGACGTCGAACACTATCGCGAGGTTCGCGACCTCGTCCTCAACAGCTACGTGGGCGAGGTCGATGAAGAGCAGCTCCTCGAGAGCGCACTGCGAGGCATGCTCGGCGAGCTCGACGACTACTCGACCTACTACTACGCGCAGGAAGACACCGCGGAGGTCGACCGGGACACGACGGGTCAAATGACCGGGATCGGCGTCGTGACCACCGACATCGACGGACCTGTGGTCCGATTCCCGGTCGAGGACTCGCCGGCGCTCGCCGCCGGGGTGCGCGTCGGAGATCGCATCTTGAGGATCGACGGTGTCGGGACCGAAGGGATGGCTCCGGAAGACGTCAGCGCTCTGATCCGTGGGCCCGAAGGCTCGACCCTCACGATGCGCGTCGAGGGCCGGGACGGCAGCGAGCGCCCGCTCGAGATCGAACGCCGCAGCCTGCCGATCCCCTCCGTGCGCCGCGTTCGCTTCATCGACGAGGGACGGAAGATCGGCTACCTCGTCCTCACGTCGTTCAGCAACCGCTCGGTGCTGGAGCTCGACGCAGCGGTCTCGAGCCTCCAGGCCGAAGGCCTGCAGGCCCTCGTCATCGACCTTCGCTTCAATCGCGGCGGAGTCCTGCGTTCGGCCGTCGAGATCGCGCGTCGTTTCATTCCCGAAGGCGTGATCACCTCGACGGAAGGGCGCGGCACGCCGTACTACGAGCTCGCCGACGCCGAGCGCGCGAACCTCGCCGGCCTGCCCCTGGTCGTGCTGGTCGATGGCAACTCGGCGAGCGCGAGCGAGGTCCTCGCGGGAGCGCTCCAGGACCACCGCGCCGCCGTCCTCGTCGGAACACCGACCTACGGCAAGGGCCTCGTGCAGACCATCCGGCGCTACCCCGAGCGTAGCGCCATCGCCAAGCTCACGACCTCGTACTACTACACACCCGCGCACCGCAACGTGCAGCGCGGGAACACCAAGGAGAGCGAGTTCGGCTTGGTGCCCGACATCGAGATCGTCTTGGACAGGGAAACCCACCAGACCATCTTCGAGTTCCTGACCGCCTTCGAGCCTCCCGCGTCGCTGCTCCCGGACCTACGCGCCTGGAGTGACGAGGCGAACCTCAACATCCAGCTCGATCCGCCGGCGGATCCGCAACTCGACGCGGCACTGGCACTTCTGCGCGGAGAGCGGACTCCGCTCTCCTCCGGGGAGCAAGCCGATGACTGAGCTGATCCTCGGGATCGAATCCTCCTGCGACGAGACCGCGGCCGCCGTCGTCCGCGGCGCGCGCGAAGTCGTCTCGTCCGTCGTCCACTCCCAGATCGACGAGCACGCCGAGTTCGGCGGCGTCGTCCCCGAGATCGCGGGGCGCTCGCACCTCGTGAAGATCCTCCCCGTCGTGGATCGAGCGCTGGAGCAGGCCGGCCTCGAGCTCGACGACCTGGACGGCATCGCGGTCACGCGCCAGCCTGGACTGATCGGCTCACTGCTCGTCGGCGTCTCGGTCGCGAAGAGCCTGGCTTTCACGCGCGGGCTCCCGCTCGTCCCCGTGCACCACATCGAGGCGCACGTCTACGCGGCCAGCATGGAGTGCGAGACCCCTCCCTACCCGTGCATCGCGCTCGTTGTCTCCGGGGGGCACACGGCGCTCTACCGCGCCGAATCACCGGTCTCGATGACGCTGCTGGGGACGACCCTCGACGATGCCGCAGGCGAAGCCTTCGACAAGGTGTCGTGGCTGCTGGGAACGGGCTACCCCGGTGGCCCCGCGGTCAGCGCGCTCGCCCGCGAGGGCAACCCGCGAGCCATCGCGTTCCCGCGCTACCGCCCGAAGAGCGGCGAGGTCGGCTTCTCCTTCAGCGGTCTGAAGACGGCGGTCCTGTACCACCTGCGCGGCGGCGACGCCCTCGCAGCCACCCCCGAGCCCTCGGCCATCGAGGGCCGCGCCGACGTAGCAGCCTCGTTCGAGGCCGCCGTCGTCGACGCGCTCGTCACGCAGACCCTGCGCGCCTGCGAGGAGCAAGGTCTCGGGCACGTCCTCGTCGGCGGCGGAGTCGCTTGCAATCGCATGCTTCGCGACGAGATGCAGCGGCGCTGCGCCGAGCGCGACGTCCGAGCCACCTTCCCGAGCCCCGCCTACTGCACCGACAACGCCGTGATGATCGCAGGGCTCGGCACCGAGCTCCTGCGCGCGGGTGCAACAGCCGACTGGTCCCTCGACGCCCAGGCCCGCTGAAGGCCGCAGTGCCATGAGCAAGCTGCGCATCGCCCTCGCGGGGATGGCCGATCTCTCCGAGCCCGACCACGACGAGGCGCCGCTGCGCGAGGCGCTGGAGCGGGCCGGATGCGAGACGCACGTGGTGGCCTGGGACGACCCCGACCCAGCGCGCCGCAGCCTCGCCGAGTTCGATGCCTGCGTTCTGCGCGCGACCTGGAACTACTTCGAAGACCCCGACGGGTTCCTCGACTGGCTCGACGATGCGGAGCGCGCCTGCAGGCTCCACAACTCGGCGGCCGCCGTGCGCTGGAACCTGCACAAGCGCTACCTTCTGCAGCTCGCGGCCAGCGGCGTCCCGATCATTCCGACCGTGTGCCTCGAAGCCGACGAGGGCGCCTCGCTTCACGCGCTGCTGGACGAGCGAGGGTGGGACGACGTCGTCGTGAAGCCCGCCGTGTCCGCCGGCTCCTTCCTCACCCGCCGCTTCGGTGCGCACGAGCTCCGGGAGGGCCAGGAGTTCCTCGACGAGGGCCTCGCGGAGCGCGACATGCTCGTGCAGCCCTTCGTCGAGGAGGTCGACGATGGCGGCGAGCTCGCGCTCGTCTGGATCGACGGCGAACTGACCCACGGCGTCGAGAAGGCCCCTCGATTCGACGGCGCCGACGAGCGCGTCACGCGCCGACCGAGCCTCGAGCCGCGCCACCGCGACTTCGCGGAGGCCTGCCTGGCGGCCGCCGGAGTGGACCCCCTCTACGCCCGGGTGGACGTCATCGAGCGGGCGGACGGCGAGCTGTGGCTCTCCGAGCTCGAGCTGATCGAGCCCTCGCTGTTCTTCCCCCACTCGCCCGAGGCCCTCGAGCGCTTCAGCAGCGCCCTCCTGCGCCGCCTCCGGGGCGCCTGAGGCCCGCGGGCGCCGGAAGCCCCGGGATCCCCGGGGGATCGCCGAGACGGCCGCCTGGCGCGCACGGTAGACTCTCCGCCGCCCTTGGAGCCGCCCCCGTGAACCCCGCCCAGCTGCACGACCTCCTGGCCGCGATCCGTGACGAGCGCATGACGCTCGACGAAGGCATTGCCAAGCTCAGCGCCTGGCCCGTGCGGGACCTCGGCCACACGCGCCTCGATACGCACCGCGCCGTGCGCTGCGGGGCCCCGGAGGTCGTCTACGGCGCCGGGAAGACCCCCGAGCAGCTCGTCGACATCGCGCGCGCACTCGTCGCCGCACACGATCAGCTGCTCGTGACCCGCACCTCTCCCGAGGGCGCGCGCGCCGTCTGCACCGCGCTGCCCGAGGTCGTGCACCACCCGGAGAGCGCCTGCCTGACCTACGGCCTTCCGGACGAAGACGACGGCGACGGCTTCGTGCTGGTCGTCTGCGCCGGCACCTCGGACCGTCCCGTCGCCGAGGAGGCAGCGCTGACCGCGCGCTTGCTCGGAGCGCACGTCGAGTCGATCTCCGACGTCGGCGTCGCCGGCCTGCACCGCCTGCTCGAAACGACCGACCGCCTGCGCGCGGCGAGCGTCCTGATCGTCGTAGCCGGTATGGAAGGCGCGCTACCGAGCGTCGTCGGTGGACTCGTCGACCGACCGGTCATCGCTGTCCCGACCTCCGTCGGCTATGGCGCCTCCTTCGGAGGCGTCGCTGCGCTCCTCGGCATGCTCAACTCATGCGCCGCGGGCATCTCCGTGGTGAACATCGACAACGGCTTCGGCGCGGGCTACCAGGCCGCGCTGATCAACCGCACCGCCCCCACATCCTCCCCCAGATCGAACGGCGCCACGGAGCGCGTTTCCCATGAGTGAAGCCAAGGCATGGATCGGCGTCGAGAACGGCGTCGTCCTCGAAGGACGCGCGGTTGGCGCCAAGGGCGAGGCCGCCGGAGACCTCGTCTTCAACACGGCGATGACCGGGTACCAGGAGATCCTCACCGACCCGTCCTACTGCGGGCAGGTCGTGATCATGACCTACCCGATGATCGGTAACTACGGGGTCGTGACCGAGGACAACGAGAGCCGCAAGGGCTGGGCAGAGGCCTTCGTCATGAAGGAGATGGCTTCCCTGCACAGCAACCACCGTGCGGACAGCTCGCTCGGCGATTGGCTGCGCTCCGAGGGCATCGTCGCCATCGACGGCGTCGACACGCGGCGCCTCACGCGCATGACGCGCGAAGAAGGCTCGCTGCGCTGCATCGTCTCGACGACCGACAGCGACCCCGAGTCCCTCGTGAAGAAGGCTCGCGCCGCGCGGTCCACGGACGGCTGCGACCTGGCCTCCGTCGTGAGCTGTGAGGAGCCCTACGAGTGGAACGAGGGGTACGACAGCTCCTACCCGACCGAGGTCGAGGTGGAGAAGGGCGAGCGCTACCGCTGCGTCGCAATCGACCTTGGCGCGAAGCGCAACATCCTGCGCAGCCTGCATCACTGCGGCTTCGACACCACCGTCGTGCCGTCGAGCTACAGCGCCGAGCAGATCCTCGCCCTCTCGCCCCAGGCCTTGTTCCTTTCGAACGGCCCCGGTGACCCCGCGGCCGTCACGTCCGCCATCGAGTCGGTCTCGGGCCTCGTCGGCAAGCTCCCGATCTTCGGCATCTGCCTCGGCCATCAGATCCTCTCGATCGTGCTCGGAGCGAAGACCGAGAAGATGCCGTTCGGCCACCACGGTGCGAACCACCCGGTGCGTGACTTGACGACGGGCAAGATCGAGATCACCTCGCAGAACCACTCGTTCGCCGTGGTCCAGGAGAGCTTGCCCGACACGCTCGAGCTGACGCACCTGAACCTGAACGATCAGACCGTCGAGGGGATGCGCCACCGCGAGCTGCCCATCTTCAGCGTGCAGTACCACCCCGAGGCCGCGCCTGGTCCGCTGGACTCCTCCCATCTGTTCCGCCGCTTCCACGAGGTCGTGAGCGGCGCACTGCAGTCGAGCTAGCCACACCACTCTGCGCGACGAAACGAGCGGCCCACGGCACCCTGAAAGGGAGCCGCGGGCCGCTCGATTGCGCGGAAGACGCGGGCTAGTGGTGCGCCTTCTGGAGGCGATGGACTCGCGCCCCCAGCCAGGCCAACTCTGCGTGCCGACGCTCGAGGAGCGGCTGCTCCTTCGGATGGATATCCGCGGTCCAGACCTCGGACATGCCGTCCTGCATCGTGTGCGTCTTGGTCATGAACATCCGCGGAGCCCCGTCGGGAAAGCGGCCGTCATGGCTGATCATCGTTCCCAGCGGGATGATCTGCGTCGTGTAGAGGCCACGCTCCATCTTCTGCTCGAGGAAGGCGGTCGCTTCACTGTGCACCACGTAGGCGAGACCCTTGCGCGCACCGATCAGCTCCGGAAGCGACATCTCCCCGTAGCGCACCTCCAGCTCAGCGTCGGTCGGCATGGGCGCCTGCAGCATCTCGACCATCCCCTTGGGAGCGAGGGAGCTGAAGTCGATGTCGGCCTCGACCGGAGTCCGATGGCTCACCGGCTGAAAGCCGCTCGTGGGCGTATCCGGCACCGTCGTGGGGACGGCCAGGTCGCGCCGCGCCATCGCAGCGTCCGCCTTCTCGTCAGTCACTTCGATTCCGCTGCTGGCCTCGAGGCGATTGCCCGCCCCGAGAACGGAGTAGGCGAAGATCCCGAACGTGATGCCCGCGACGAAGGTGAGCGTGTCCCGTAGTCCTCGGTTCATGACTCGTTCCTGGCCCTAGTCGACCGGTTCCGGCGTGATGTCGCAGAAGCCACAGATGAAGTGGAGATCGATCGCATCGGTCTGTCCATCGGGGCACGGGATCGAGTGGGTCTCCCGCGATGCGCACGAGAGCCCGGACTCTCCGGCCACCGTGATCGAACCGCACCCGGTGCAGTTGATGGTCACGGAGTACACGAAGCGGCAGGGCTCGCAGTCCTCACCGCTCGTGGCCGAGACGCTCTTGGTGACGATGCAGGGCTCGTAGTGGCCCGTCTCCGGATCGTAGCAGCAGGAGAAGGACGTCTCGTTGATAGAGGGAGGGCAGACCCCGAACTCTACCGGTGCGGAGGCGGGCAAGAATGCGCAGAGCAGCGTCGGCGCGAGGAGAGGCAGCGTGAAGCCGCGGAGGGAGAAGATTTTCATTGCTCGATACAGGTAGCTGGCGTGTCGAAGCGCGACGTGTTGGCGTCGCTACATAGACATTCGAGAGTACCTCAGATTCGCGGATGGTGGGGACCCGAGAAGGCGGTTCCCTAACGCTTATCCGACCCGGAGCAGAGCGACCCCGAGAGCGCTACAGCATGGACACAGGGTCCACGTCGATCGACAACCGTGGCCTCGGATGCTCCTCGGAGAAGCGCACGAGAATGGCCTTCGCGTGGTTCAAGCCGGCGTTCGCCTCGGGAGCCTTGATCAGCAAATGGCTGCGAAAACGGCCTCTGAGCTGCGCAATCGCGGCAGGCGCGGGTCCGAGCACCAACGCATCCGCGGGCGAAACGTGCGCCCGAATGATCTCCGCGCAGGCCTGTGAAGCCTCGTCGACGCAGCGCTCGTCCTTGTCTTCGAACACCGCTCGGATGAGTCGCCCATAGGGTGGATACCCGAGTTCCTCGCGCAAGACGACCTCCTCGGAAGCGAAGCCTTCGAAATCGTGCTGCGCTGCAAATTGGATCGCTGGGTGCTCCGGCGTTCGCGTCTGGACGACGATCTCCCCCGGGTGCTCGCCGCGACCAGCGCGACCTGCAACCTGGGCGAGCAATTGGAACGTCCGTTCAGCTGCGCGGAAGTCGGGCAAGTGCAGTGCACTGTCCGCCGAGACAATTCCGACCAGCGTGACGTTCGGGAAGTCGAGCCCCTTCGCGATCATCTGCGTGCCGACGAGGACGTCGTACTCACCGGCGCCGAACGCATCCAGTACCTGCTCGTAGTCCTCGGGCCGACGCATCGTGTCGGAGTCCATGCGCGCGATGCGCGCCTCCGGCAGCGCCTTCGCAAGTGACTCCTCGACGCGCTCCGAACCGAGCCCGAGGTACCGCAGCCCCGGACGCGTGCAGGTCGGGCACGCCTTGGGCGGAGCGATCTCCTCGCAACACGAGTGGCAAACCGCGCGACCGATGCGCCGATGGAAGGTCAACGCGACGTCGCACTGTGAACAGGACACCGTCGCCTTGCAGCCCGGGCACCAGAGCACCGGAGCGAACCCCCTGCGGTTGAGGAACAGGATCGACTGCTGCCGTTTCGCGAGCCGGTCGTGGAGCAAGCGCTCCAGGCGCCGGGAGAACAGCTGCGGCACCCCCGCCTCGAGGCCCTTCTCCTGGCACATGTCGACGATCTCGACGTCCGGGAGCTTGCCGGCGCCCACGCGCTCGGTGAGTCGCAGGTGGTGGTAACGACCGAGGCGAGCGTTCGTCCAGGTCTCTAGCGAGGGAGTCGCCGAGCCGAGGACGCAGACCGCATCCGACTTCTGCGCGCGCACGACGGCCAGGTCGCGCGCCGAGTAGCGCGGGGTATTGCCCTGCTTGAACGACGGCTCGTGCTCCTCGTCCACGACGATCACGCCGAGGTCCTGCACCGGGGCGAAGATCGCCGAGCGCGCGCCGACCACGACCTTCAGCTCGCCCCGGCGAATGCGCTGCCAGGTGTGCAGGCGCTGGGCATCGGTCACGCGGGAGTGCATCACTGCGACGTCGCCGAAGCGCGAACGGAACCAGCCCACGGTCTGCGGCGTCAGCGCGATCTCCGGCACCAGCACGATGGCGCCGCGGCCGACCGCGAGAGCCTGCTCGATCACGCGGAGGTAGACCTCCGTCTTGCCGCTCCCGGTGACCCCCTGGAGCAGGAAACTCCCGTAGCGGCGCGCCTCCACCTCGGAGACGATGGCCTCGATGGCGGTCGTCTGCTGCTCCGAGAGCGTCTCGGGGCGCTCCCGCTTGCGCGTCGCGGACTGCAGCGGGTCCGGCTCGCGATCCACGCGCTCGATCGTGACCCACTCGCGGCGCTCCAGGGAGCGCGCAGGCGCCTCCGAGACGTTCAGCTGGCGCGTGATCTCTCGAAGTTCGACGGGCACGCCGACCTCGAGGAGCGTTCGAAGAAGCCGATGCTGCTTCGGGAAGCGCTCGATGACCTCGGCGAGCTCCGTCTCACCGACCCCCTCGCGGACGTGGATGACGAGCTTCTTGCGCACGCCCTTCTCGCGCTTGAGCGAAGCGGGCAGGACGGCTCCGAGCGTCTCGCCCCAGGAGCAGGCGTAGTAGCTCGCCATCCAGCGCGTCAGCTCGAGGAGCCCGGCGTCGATGACCGGCTCCTCGTCGAGCACGAGCGCGACCTTGCGCACGCGCTTCACCTCGAGCTCGCACTCCTCGTCGAGCCCGACGACGACCCCGACCTCGCGCCGGGAGCCGAACGGCACGGCCACGCGCATTCCGACCTGAACCTGCTCGCGCTGCTCCGGCGTCAACGCGTAGGTGAACTCGCGACGAACCGGCTTCTGCAGCGCGACGTGCACGAAGCCGCTCGTCGGCGCCGGTGCGACCTCGGCGTCTCCGAACAGCGTCGGCGGCGTGTCCCCTCTCGTCGTCACCGGCCCCCGTCAGACGCAGGCGCAGGGCGCCGCTTCGCAGCGCGGGCAACCCTTCGCGTACTTCTTCATCGCAGCGGCTTGGAGGTCGATCCCGGACATCGAGGCCAGGGTGGAGAGCCACGCGAAGACATCGGCGAACTCCCCCTCGAGCTCATCCTGCTGCCCGCGGCGTAGCGCGCGCGTCAACTCGCCGACCTCCTCGCAGAACCACATGTGGGTCCCGGAGAGGCCACGCGAGGAGTCGCGCTCGAAGTAGATGCGCTCGATGAGCTTCTGAAAGTCCGTGATCTCCATGCGGTGCGTCTCGCCTCAGGCGTCGCGTCGAATCGTGATGACCGAGATGTCGTGCGGGTAGTCCTCTTCGTCTGCGAAGGCGTCGAGAGCACCCTCCAGACGACCCAGGATCTCCTCGCTGTCGTCCTCCGCGCGGCGCAGCGCGAGGCGGTAGAAGCGGCTCTCGCTGTACTCCTCGCCGTCCGGGTTCATCACCTGGATCGGGCCCGTGTTGCTCAGCATCAGGCGATCCCCGGGCGCCACGACGATCGACACGGTGTCGAGCCGCTGGTTGAACACCGCGCCCTTGTCGAAGCCCAGCGCGAACCCTTCGGGTTGGTAGCGCTTCAGCTGCTTGTCGGCGGCGACGAAGTGCAGGAGCGGCACCTTGTGGCCCGCGCACGCGATCTCGAGGCTCCCGGTCGCGGGGTCGAGCAGCGCGAACAGCGCGGAGACGTACATGCCGGGGCGAATGCCCTTGGCCAGGTGACGGTTGACCTCGCAGAGCCCCTCCTTGACGTCGGCGATGCGCGGCAGGAGCGCCGCGGCGTAGGCGCGCGCGGTGGCGCCGATCAGCGCGCCGGGGATCCCCGGCCCGTTGACCTCGCAGACCAGCATGCCGATGCGACCGTCGGGGTACTCGAGCACGTCGTAGAAGTCGCCGCCCGGAGACGGGCAGCCGACCTGGAGCGCGAAGAGGTCGTAGCCGGGCACCTCGGGCGTCCCGACGGGCAGGAGCGACTCGCGCACCTCGTCGGCGACCTCGATCTCGCGCTCACGCGCCGAGAACTCGAGCTCGGCGTCCTGCGCCTCCTTCAATCCGGCCGCCATCTTGTCGATCTCGCGGGCGAGCGAGGCCACCTCGCCTCCGACGCGCACGTGGGTGCGGTGGTGCAGGTTGCCGCGGGCGATCTGACGCACATCGTCAACGAGGCCCTCGATCGGCGCGGCCACGGAGTTCGCGATGACGAACGACACGATGGCCCCGACCGCGATCACGCCCAGGACGACGACGAAGATCAAGTCGAGCAGACCGCGCCCCGAGCGACTCCCATCGGGCACGAGGACCTGGAGCAGCTCCTCATCCGGGCCGCCGCGCGCTTGGTAGATCTCAGCGGGGAGCGACTCGCCGCGCTCGAGCCCGTAGCGGATCGGGAAGCGCTTGACCTTCGTCCCGGGGACGATCGTCGCGGAGTCCCCCTCCTGACGGAAGTTGTCCGGGCGGCCCTCTTCGAGCGTCAGCTCGATGCCGTGCCCGATGGCCTTCTCGAGCTCGGCCGCCGCGATGTCGGTCGCGCCATGACTCAACAGGAAGCCCCCGGCGATCATGACGAGCGCCAACGAGACGAACGTCCAGAGCGTGAACTTGACTCTCAGCGACATTCGGAGTGCACCTCGGTTCGATCGGTTCCGGTTGCCAGGCCCTGCCTAAACGGTCCAGGGAGCCTCGACGAAAAGTCGCAGGGGGAGCATGACCGCGAGGAAAGCCCACAGCCCGGCGACGACGTCGTCCGCCATGATGCCGTCTCCACCCGGGAGGCGCTCGAACCTCTTCACCGGCCACGGCTTTACGATGTCGAAGAAGCGGAAGGCGCAGAAGGCCGTCAGGAGGGTCAGGGGCGTCGGACCCCCGATCCAGGCGACGGTAACGAGGTAGCCCACGACCTCGTCCAGGACAAACCAGCCCGGGTCGTGTCCCGCAGCCCGCTCCTCGGCCCAGGCGCCCAGGGACCGCCCCACGCCGTAGAGCACGGCCGCTACGAGCAGGACCCAGAGCAGGAACGAATCGGTGCCCGAGAGGGCCCAAGCGATCGCGACGCCACCGAGGGTGCCGAAGGTGCCCGGGGCGACCGGCGCGAGGCCCAGATACAGGCTCGTCGCGAGCGCGAGGCGCAGCTGGTTCATGCTCAGTCCTCCGCGAGGACCTTGGGGGCCCGCAGAGCGTAGGAGAGGCCGGAGCCGATCGTCGTGAGCAGCGTCCCGACGACCAAGGCCCGAACGAGCCAGGTCCAGAAGGTCAGCCACCCCTCGGACCAATCGATCGCCGGGATCCACATCACGCCACCGACCGCGCAGCACTGCACGATCATCTTGATCTTGCCGAAGCCGTCCGCGCCGAACTCCTTGCCCACGCTCTCGACGTAGCCGCGGATGCCGGTGACGAGGAACTCGCGCGCCAGGATCAGGACGACCAGCCAGGCCGGGATGAGCTCGCGCGACCACGGCATCACGATCATGAAGATCAGCGTGCCGAGGATCAGGACCTTGTCCACGAACGGATCGGCGATGCGGCCGAACGCGCTGACGTGGCCGTCCTTGCGCGCGAGGTAGCCGTCGAGGAAATCCGTCGCGGCGATCACGACGAAGATCCAGAAGCAGGCGTGGATCAAGCCCTGCATCGGCCAGTCCAAGCCGAAGACGTCGAAGCGTTCGTCGGCGCCGCGCTCACCCATCAGGGCGAAGACGACGAACAGCAGTAGAGCGCCGACGAAGCGCACGGCTGTGATGCGATTCGGCCAGTGAGCGAAGACTCCGTTCACGCGTCGGCTCCGACGTCGACGGGCGAGCCGACCAGGTTGAACTCCGTGTCGAGAGCGTCGATGCGGACGCGCACCAGGTCACCGGGCTCGTGCTGGCCGCCTTCGATGCGCGTGATCAGATCGACCTCGGGAGCGTCCGACTCGGCGCGACCGAGCGTGCCGCCGAAGTCCGAGCTCTCGTCGACCAGAACGTCGATCTCCGTGCCGATCCGCTTCTCCTGCTCCTCGCGGAGGAGCTGGTCTCGCAGCTCGAGGACGCGAGCGTGACGCTCGACCGCCTCGGCCTCGGGCACGCGCCCCGGCAGGTCGAAGCTCGGCGTTCCGGGCTCCGGCGAGTAGACGAACGCGCCAACCCGCGTGAGCCGATAAGTCCGCAGGAGATCGAGCACGTCCTCGACGTCCTGCTCGGTCTCGCCGGGGAAGCCCATGAGCAGCGTCGTGCGCACGGTGATGCCCGGCACCTCCTCGTGCAGCCGATCGAGGATACGGCGCACCTGGTCTCCGCTACCGGCCCGCGCCATCGCGCGCAGGACCGGAGTCGCCGCGTGCTGGATGGGGATGTCGAGATAGCGCGCCACGCTGGGGTGGTCCCTCAGCAGGTCCGTCAGCCCCCACGGGAAGTCGTTCGGGTAGGCGTACATCAGCCGCAGCCAATGGAGCCCGTCCGTGTCGGCGAGTGCCTCGACGAGTTCGGGGAGACGCTGGCCGTGGTCGCGGCCCCAGGCGGTCGAGTCCTCGGCGACGAGCACGAGCTCGCGCGCGCCCGCTGCGACGAGTTCCTCCGACTCCGACTTCAGCGCCTCGATCGACTTCGAGCGGTGACCACCTCGGATGGAGGGGATCGTGCAGAACGTGCACTTGTGATCGCAGCCGTGCGAGATGCGCAGGTACGAGTACGAAGCGGGCGTCGCCAACAGGCGCGAGCCTTCACGGTCGGGCTCGCGCAGCGCGGGACCTTCGAGGTAAGCCGGGACCGACTCCCCTTCCGCCATGCGCCGGATCGAACCGGCGAGCTTGCGGTAGTCGCTGATCTCCGCGAACAGATCGACGCGCGGGAAGCGCTCCTTCAGTTTGCGTCGGTAACGCTGCACGAGGCAGCCGGCGACGACGACGTGCTTGAGCTCGCCCTCCGCCTTGCGCTCGAGCTGGGCCAGGATGGCATCACTCGACTCCGTCTCGGCCGGGCCGATGAAGGAGCAAGTGTTGATCACGACGGTTCCCGCTTCATGCGGGTCGCCAGTGACGAGTAAGCCCTCTTCCGCCATTCGACCCAGGATCAGTTCTGAGTCGATGAGGTTGCGTGCGCAACCCAGGTGGATAAGGGAGACGATCTTCGGGTCGCTCACGTCGGGAGGGGGGGCTCGGAGGGTGGCCCCCGGTCGGCGAGGGCTACTCCTCCACGCCAACCGCGGCGATCCACTCCTCGCGGCTCATCAGTATATCCCGCTGCTTTCCGTCGATGTACGGACCGATGAAGCCGAGCTCCTGAAGCTCGTCCAAGATGGTGCAGGAGCTCTTGAAGTCGAGCCCCATGGTCTTCTGCAGCATCGAGACCGCGACGCGCGCCTCGGCCAGGATCAGCTCGGCGGCCTTTTGGGCCTCCGGGGTCGGCTCGAGGGTCCGGCGGGGCTGCGGCTCGAGCTCCACGATGGGCTCGCCCTCCGGCTCGGCAGCGGCCTCCACGCTCGCCTCGGAGGCCCCGAAGAGGTCCATCTGGACCTCGTCCTGCGAGTCCTCGTCGGCCTGGGCCGTCACGACGGGTGATTCGGTCGCGACCTCGGCGTCGGGCTCGGCCGTCTCCGGCGCGGCCGAGGCGACGATCGAAGGCGTCTCGGGCTCGGGCTCGGGCTTCGCCTTGGACTTCGACTTGGCCTTGGACTTGGACTTGGGCTTCGCCTTGGACGCGGTGCTGGGCTCCGCGACCGGGGCCTCGGGCTCGACCTCGGAATCCAGGGCAGCCACAGGCTCGGGCTCGGGCTCGGGCTCGACGGGCTCCGCCTCGGCCTCCAGGACTGCCGAGGCCTCCGGCTCGGGCTCGGGCTCGGGAGTCGACTCCTTCGCGAGCATCTCCTGGAACTCGCGCTCGTAG
>Ga0316204_10003192_pt1 | contig 33851 bp, 31 predicted proteins | sample 6monrhotite_MG_2_FD_205661 | JGI IMG/M metagenome (GOLD analysis project Ga0316204, IMG submission 205661) | Microbial mat bacterial communities from mineral coupon in-situ incubated in ocean water Damariscotta River, Maine, United States -... | ecosystem: Environmental > Aquatic > Marine >... | reverse complement strand
TCGTTAAAAAACCGGCTGCCATATTGATTACAGGCGGTGGGGCATTGACGTAAGCGTGCTCAACCTGAATATTGTTGTCATGGTGATGGGCGGTTTCAGCATTGGCTGGAGTCGCTAGGTAAAATAAGGATAAACCCAGGGGGGCTAGGAGCGAAAAAAATAATGTTTTATTCATGGTTAATCCAGGCTTGAATGTGGTTTTTAACGCCATTGTTTGATGGCATGTTTGGTGTTGATAGCGCGTGTCAGTTAAATCCTCGTCTCGAGCTAAACAGATGGCAGATCAAGCCGTTATATCTACTCAGGACGATGTTTTGGATAACCTATGAAAAGGACGCGAGCCATTTACCATGACTCAAGGAAGTATGAAGTTCCCCATCGCACAGAAAGTGAACATTTTATCGCTGATGTTGATTTTAGTCACCTCTGCGGTTTTGGGTGTGGTTTTTTTGAATAACGGGACTCAGGTTCTTGTAGAGCGGGTTTTTGAAAGTATTTCTCAGCGTATTGATGATAAAGGGGATGAATTAACCAATCGAATAGCGTTGGTCCGTGAAGATGTGGTCATGTTATCTACGATGAATGAGGTTGTTGAGTATCTTGCTGCTGAGGCGTTGGGTTCGCCTGGTGATGGGGTGGCTGGCCCTCTTAGGGAGTTAGAGGCGGCACTATTGTCGGTCATGCACATTAAGAAAAACTATCTTCACATTCGTTATATGAAGGCGAACGGTGATGAAATTGTTCGAATTGATCGCGCTCAACGTGGGGATGAGGCATATGCTATTCCACATGATGAATTACAAAACAAAGCGCATCGTAAGTATTTTCAAGAAGCGATCAGCACGCCAGCGGAGCAAATTTATATTGGCAGCGTTGGGCTTAACTTTGAACACGGTCAAGTTGTTATTCCTTATCAAGTTGTTCTGCGATTGGCAAAGCCTGTTTATTACGCTCAAAGCGATCAACTTGCCGGCCTTATTATTATTAACTACGAAATAGGTAATGACCTTGATTTGATTCAGGCCTCGCTGACCAGTGGCCAGCAAGATATGTTTATTAGTAATGCGGATGGCGATTATCTTTATCATCCCGATATGTCGAAACGTTTTGGCTTTGCTTTGGGTGAGCGGTATCGCTTGCAGGATGATTTTCCTGATCTTCCTGTCTTGTTTGACACTCATGTGGTTAGCGGTGGCTTTGTCGATGATAGCGAAACTTTTATGTATATGTTTCGCCACCTGAGATTTGATCCTGATGCACCAGAGCGCTTTCTAATTGTCGGTATTCGTGAACCGTACAAGCAGTTATTAGCCGAACAGCGCGAGAGTTTGTTTGGCAGCGTGTTGTGGATGTTTGTCGTTGTCATTGTTGGCGCTTTTGTTTCGTGGTTTTTTGCTCGATGCTTTACGCAGCCTTTGCAGCAGGTCGTCTCAGCGATTGATGAATACTCAAGCAAGAGCGATCAGGCCCTGGTGTTACCGATAGATCGAAAGGACGAAGTAGGGGTGTTGGCTCGTTCGTTTCAGACCATGGTCCAAAAGGTGGATGATGGACAAGCAGATTTACAGGAGTTAAATCTCAGCTTAGAGCGTATTGTTGGACAGCGAACCCAGGCTTTGCGAGATAGTGAATCGCTGCAATCAGCCATATTAGCGACGATGTACGATGCGGTTTTGACGACGAATTTCTTGGGAGAGATTAAAAGTGTCAATCCTGCTGCAGTTCGTATGTTTGGCTATAGTGAGTCTGAAATGTTGGGTCGAGCATTGAGTGACTTTGTGACGGGTTTAAATGATAAAGATGACTCGATAGCTTTTAAAGAAACCTGGCAGGAAGAGTATCGCCAAGGTGCGCGTAAAGGCGGAGAAACCTTCCCGATAGAGGTTCTTATTAGTGAGGGTGAGCTCGGGAAAGCGCCGTTATATACCGCTGTTATTCGTGATGTAACGGAACGATTTAGGGCTGAGAAACTAAAAACCGAATTTGTTTCTACGGTAAGTCATGAATTACGTACGCCGCTGACAGCCATTAAGGGCTCGTTGGATATCATGTGCGGGGGTGTCGTGGTACCGATGCCCGCAGAAGCTAAACCGATGCTCGATATTGCCTGCAGCAACGCAGAGCGTTTATTGCTAATTATTAATGACATTCTCGATATGCAAAAAATAGCCTCAGGCAAGATGAGTTATTTATTTGAGCCGATGGATGTTGCTGCATTTGTTGAAAAAGCGATCAGCAACAATCAGTCCTATGCTGATCAATACACCGTGTTGTTTAAACTCAGTGCCAATATTGGGGCAAAAGTAAAGGTGATGGGCGATGCTAATCGCTTGATGCAGGTGATGAGTAACTTAATGTCTAATGCGGCTAAATTCTCACCGGAGGGGGCTGATGTTGATATTGGTGTTGAGATAGGTGCGTCACGCGTGCGCATCTCCGTCACCGATCATGGCAATGGCATTCCAGAAGCCTTTCGCTCGCAGATTTTTTCCAAATTTTCACAAGCAGATTCTTCCGACACCCGACAAAAAGGCGGGAGTGGCTTGGGCTTAGTCATCAGTAAATCGATTATCGAAGGTCATCACGGCGAGCTGGGTTTTACTTCAGACGAAGGTAAAGGGGCTTGTTTTTACTTTTATTTGCCGATTCTGAAGCAATAGACGTTTGAACTAGACAACGGATTAGCTCCAATCCGCTGAATCGAGTAAAATGGCCGCCTTTTCCATCCACAGATTCAGGAACCCTCCATGCTTCAATTGCGCGGCAATCCAGCTCTGTCTGCATTTCGTTTACAAAAACTTACCGAGGTCCTGCAAATTCAGGTGCCTACCTTGGCGCATGTGTATGCCGAGTTTGTTCACTTTGCTGATGTAGAACAACAGCTTAGCGATGAAAGTTTAAACCTGTTAGGGCGTCTCCTGGAGTACGGCCCGCAGTTAGAAGTGGAGCAGCCAGAAGGCGAGTTACGCTTAGTTGTACCACGCCCCGGAACCATTTCTCCCTGGGCCTCTAAGGCCACTGATATCGCTCATAACTGCGGCCTGGTGAATATCCAGCGTCTCGAACGGGGTGTGGCGTATTATTTTGCCAAAGACGGCGGGGCGAAATTTAGTGATGATGAAATGGCCAAGATATTGCCGTTGATTCACGACCGTATGGTGGAGTCTGTTCTAGGTGGCTTGGATGAGGCCGAAGGCCTGTTCTCTCATGAAGAACCACGCAGCCTGCGTTCAGTCGACATTTTGGACGGCGGTCGAGAGGCCTTGGCCAAAGCGAATTCGGACTGGGGCTTAGCGCTAGCCGATGATGAAATCGACTACTTGGTGGAAAATTTCACTGCCATGGGTCGTAACCCCAACGATATTGAATTGATGATGTTTGCTCAGGCTAACTCGGAGCATTGCCGTCACAAAATTTTTAATGCCGATTGGATTATCGATGGCAAAGAGCAAGAAAAGTCCTTGTTCAAAATGATTCGTAATACCCATGAGTTAAATTCAGAAGGTGTACTGACGGCCTATTCTGATAACTCCTCGGTGATCGAAGGTTTCCAGGCTGGGCGTTTTTACCCCGACCCTGAAACTGGCCAATATGCCTACAACGAACAAGATATGCACATCTTGATGAAGGTCGAAACGCATAATCATCCTACTGCCATTGCACCCTTTCCAGGGGCGGCTACCGGTGCTGGGGGCGAGATTCGTGATGAAGGTGCCACCGGTAGAGGCTCTAAGCCGAAAGCAGGTTTGAGTGGTTTTACCGTATCTAACTTACGTATTCCAGGTGCTGAACAGGCGTGGGAAACGGATTATGGTAAACCTGGGCGTATTGTTTCAGCCTTGGATATCATGCTTGAAGGCCCGATCGGTGCTGCTGCGTTTAACAACGAATTTGGTCGGCCGAACATCACGGGTTACTTCCGTACTTTTGAAGAAAAAGTTCCTGGCCCGACCGGGGATGAAGTGCGTGGTTATCACAAGCCGATCATGTTGGCCGGTGGTTTAGGCAACATCAAAGGCGATCACGTAGAAAAGTACATCATCCCACCCGGTTCCCAGTTAGTCGTTTTGGGTGGCCCAGCGATGTTGATTGGTTTGGGCGGCGGTGCTGCCTCTTCAATGGAAACGGGCTCCAGTGCGGAGAATTTAGACTTTGCTTCTGTGCAACGTGGTAACCCCGAGATGGAGCGTCGTGCTCAGGAAGTGATTGATCGCTGTTGGCAGATGGGTGATGACAACCCCATTATCTCGATTCACGATGTGGGTGCAGGCGGTTTATCCAACGCCATGCCTGAATTAGTGAATGATGCCGGCCGTGGTGCAAAATACGAATTACGCGCCGTACCTAATGACGAGCCAGGCATGGCGCCGATGGAAATTTGGTGTAACGAATCGCAAGAGCGTTACGTCATGGCCATCGCGCTTGAAAACATGGATATGTTCGCTGCCCTGTGTGATCGCGAACGCGCTCCGTATGCCGTGATAGGTGTGGCTACGGAAGAACAGCACCTCACCGTCGGTGATGGCCATTTTGATAACAACCCCGTTGATATGCCGATGGATGTGTTGTTAGGTAAACCACCTAAAATGCTGCGTGACGTCAAACATCGCACCTTCCACAAAAAAGAATTTGATAGCCAGTCGGTCGATTTGAGTGAGGCGGCTTATCGCATTTTACGTCTGCCGACGGTGGCTAGCAAAAACTTCCTAATCACCATTGGTGATCGCTCGGTGACCGGCCTGGTTGCACGTGACCAAATGGTTGGTCCGTGGCAAGTGCCTGTAGCTGATGTCGCCGTGACTGCGACAAGTTATGACGGTTATAGCGGTGAAGCGATGGCCATTGGTGAACGTACCCCCATTGCCTTGGTTAATCACGCCGCTTCTGCTCGTATGGCGGTCGGTGAAGCCATGACTAATCTCGCCGCAGCCTATGTAGCCGACACCAAACGCATCGTTTTATCTGCCAACTGGATGGCCCCAGCGGGTCACCCAGGTGAAGATGCCGGTATGTACGAAGCGGTGAAGGCGATTGGCGAGGAGCTATGCCCTGAGCTGGGTATTTGTATTCCGGTCGGTAAAGACTCCATGTCGATGAAAACCGTGTGGGATGAAGACGGCGAGCAGAAGTCGGTGACTTCGCCACTGTCGCTCATCATCACCGCCTTTGCGCCAGTGGAAGATGTGCGCGATACCTTAACGCCGCAATTGCGCACCGACAAGGGCGACACGGATCTTATCTTGATTGATTTAGGTAAAGGCCATAACCGCTTGGGTGGCTCGTGTTTGGCACAAGTCTATAAACAAGTTGGCCATCACGCGCCAGACGTTGATGATGCTCGTGCGCTACGGGCTTTCTTCGAAGTCATTCAAACTATGAAGGAGCGTAACTTAATTCATGCCTATCATGACCGCTCCGATGGCGGTTTGTTTGCCACAATCACGGAAATGGCCTTTGCGGGGCATACCGGTGTGCATGTTCGATTGGATGAATTGAATGATGACGATTTAGCCGCCGCGTTGTTTAACGAAGAGCTGGGTGCCGTGATTCAAGTGTCGCATAAAGATACTGATGAAGTGCTGCAATGGCTGCACGATGCGGGCATTGGCAAGCACAGCCATGTCATTGGTGAGTTGACCAGCGATGATCGTGTTGCGTTCACTTACTCCGCTAAAGAAGTCTTGGCCGATAGTCGGGTGAACTACCAGCGTGCTTGGAATGAAACCACTCACGCCATGCAGTCGCTACGTGATAACTCGGACTGTGCCCAGCAAGAATTCGACACCCTCTTGGATAGCAAAGATCCTGGCATGCACGTCGCGCTAAGTTATGATGTTGATGAGAATATTGCTGCGCCGTTTATCAAATCGGGCATCCGTCCAACTGTCGCCGTATTGCGCGAGCAGGGCGTTAATGGCCACATAGAAATGGCGGCGGCTTTTGATCGGGCAGGCTTTGACGCGGTGGATGTGCACATGAGCGACATCATCTCCGGTCGTGTTTCGTTGAAAGATTTCAAAGGCCTCGTCGCTTGCGGTGGTTTTTCCTACGGTGATGTTTTGGGTGCCGGTGAAGGATGGGCAAAATCCATCCTGTTCAATAGCCGTGCTCGTGATGAATTTGCAGCCTTTTTTAATCGCGAAGATAGCTTTGGTTTAGGCGTGTGTAATGGTTGTCAAATGATGTCCAACTTGCATGAGCTGATTCCGGGTGCGGAGCTGTGGCCACATTTTGTGCGTAACGTCTCGGAGCAGTTCGAAGCGCGTTACTCCATGGTTGAGGTGATGAAGTCCCCATCAATATTCCTCCAAGGCATGGAAGGTTCTCGTATGCCGATTGCCGTGGCGCATGGTGAGGGGCGGGCAGAATTTCGTGGCGATACGGGGCCAGCCAAGGCCCTGTCAGCTGGCCTAGTCGGTTTGCGTTATGTGGACAATAACGGCAACGCAACGGAAGCGTATCCAGCTAATCCTAACGGTTCAGCTAAGGGCATTACGGGTTTGACGACCACTGATGGTCGATTTACTGTGATGATGCCGCATCCTGAGCGTGTTTTCCGTGCGGTGCAACACTCATGGCACCCAGATGAGTGGGCTGAAGATGGCTCATGGATGCGCATGTTCCGCAATGCTCGGGTGTGGGTAGGCTAAGTTGTAAACCGCCATGCACAAAAAAGGGGGAGCTAAAGGCTCCTCTTTTTGGTTTTAGAACTTATGTGTCTGATACCGTTTGATTGTATTCCAAAAAGGGTTTGATTGATCTTGTCTTTGTTAGAGCCTAGCTAAACTACTGGCAAACTATCCTTTGGTCTAATTGTGTCTTTTTGCCCTTCTGTTATCGTCTTTAACTACCCAGCGATTGATTTTAAGTACGTATGCATACAGCTATCATCATGTATTTTTATGGTTAATACTGCGAGGGTTTTAATGTCTGTAACTTTGTAGGGTGTTGCTATGAGTGAAACTTTAACAGGTCGCGTTGGGCGACTTATTAGCGCCAGCATAACGGCCTTGTTTGACGAGAAAGACGATTCTTCGCCTGATGCGGTGATGGCAAAGGCCATTGCGGAGGTCGATGCGGTGATCGATGAAGTGCGCCTCGAGCTTGGACGAGTGGTGGCGAGCAGGCATCTAGCAAATAAACGTTTGATGAATGAGCAGCGTAAGCACGAAGCCCTGGCAGTTGAAATTGATTTACTGATTGGCCAAGGTCGTGATGATTTGGCTGAGGCTGCGATTGCCCGGCAAATAGATATTGAAACTCAAATTCCTCTACTTAATGTGGCGATCACAAACGCATCAAATCAACTTGAAGATCTTGAAGCGTATGTGGCAGCACTGCAGGCCAAAAAGCGTGAGATGAGTGTAGAGCTGCAGACGTTTCAATTCGTACAAAAGCAAGAGGTGCAGATTCAGGGCAGCGGGGCGGTGTTGGCTGATAATGCCAATGTGGCGACGGGGCTTGATCGCGCAACATCAGATGTTGATACAGCAAGGGAGTCGGCGACAGATATGGCCAGTTCTGGCGATCTTGATAGAGATAACCAAGCGCTGACGATCAAACTGGCTGAGTTAGAAGAGCTAATGCGAAAAAAGAAAATTAAAGCGCGCTTAAGCTCAATAAAGGGCAAGTCTTAATTGTCATGATAGTCTTTGTTACTACGCCAGAAAATATACTTTTTTAGCGTTGCTCTAGCCGTGATGTTTGGCATTGCTTTGTTAGAAGGCATTACCAGCTTGTTAGGGCTGCTACCTCTAATGTTATCGAAACCTTGTTTCAGATACTGACGGCGTATTGATATTAATCTTGATCGCCCAGAGGCCCAAGCGGGGCCATTTTCAGCGCTATTCAGTTGGTTTTGAGTGGGTGAGGCGCCTGTGCTGATGCTGATGGCGGTGTATCTAACCGCTTTTGGCTTTGTTGCTTGAGTCGCTGAGATGATCTTGGGTAAGGCTGAGGTAGGTAGTTCTGCCGAAGCAAAGTTAAGAGAGGATCATGGTCAAGTTCATTACATGATGGTTGAAACCGATTTTGCTGGTGAAATATTGCCGGCAGGCAGTGATCTTAGTCAATAGTGTCTTAATATATCGAGGCTACGTCCCGCTAGGGGGGCTCTGTTAGCGGATATCGGTTTAAATGCTAATGATATTAATAGATTAACCAAGGTTGTGGCGGCTAAGACAGGGGGTTTATCTTCAGACCGATTGTGTTTAATCTATTCGTCTTGATACTGTTGGCTTCATGATAATATTGGCTGAGGGTCGGCATTGCGTTCGCTATGCCGGCGTTTTATAAGTCAGAATGTGGGTGTTAGCTAATATCCTCAAAAAAGAGTTGAGTTGATTTGCACCGATGTTAATGTTCTTCCGAAAGTTAAAGCCGCAATTGTATAAAAAGTATGTGCACGTGCACTCGACGAAACATCAGCTGGTGCGCTTGTTATTGGTCTTGGGGGCTATTTTAGCGGTACATACTGCGGCGATGGTGATCTTAGAGAAGTTGTCGTTGATGGACGCTTTTTGGTTGACGATGACTTCAGCGACGACGGTAGGGTATGGTGATTTATCGGCGGTTACCCCGATTGGCCGGATGGCGACGGTGGTGTTGTTGTATGTGGCCGGTATTGCTGTGTTGGCACAAGCGGCGAGTATGTATTTTGAGTATCGACAAGAAGTTAGAGCGCGAGTTATTAAAGGTGAGTGTAGCTGGAAAATGAAAAATCACATTGTTTTTTTGAATTGCTCTGAGGAGCTATCGGACGATTATTTTTACCAAGCTATTGCTCAGCTTCGAGGCAGTTGTGTCGATTTGGCATCCACGCCGATCATTATTGTTAGCCAGCACTTTTCTGAGGGTTTACCCCATCGCCTGCAAGCGCTTGATGTTGTTCATGTGAATAAAGCTATCTCAGATGAGGAAGTGTTTAGCGCCGCCAACGTTAATGATGCGCATACGGTGATTGTCATGGCAGCACGCCATTTAGATCCGTTGTCCGATAGCATTAGTTTTGAATTGATTGACCGTTTGCGTGAACAGGGCTTTAAAGGACATATCCTGGCTGAAGCGGTGCGTGATAGTAATCGTTCTCGCCTGATGAAAGCGGGTGCAGATAACGTGTTACGCCCGATTCGAAGTTACCCTGAATTGTTGATGCGAGCTATTCTTGCGCCGGGTGCTGAGCAGGTGATAGAAACTCTATTTAATAGTGAGGGTGAGGAATGTATTCGTTATGAGATCAATTTTAAAGGTGATTGGTTGACGGTTATTCGAGCGCTGTCTGAAGCGGATGCAGGCACCCCGGTTGCCTATGAAAATTCAGCCGGTGGTGTCGTTAATAATCCATCATCAAAGCTTGTCGTTGATGCTAGTGCCGTATTTGTTATTGTTCGTCAGAATGATATTCGAAGCAAGGACGAGGTGAATGGGATACTGAGTTCGGTGACTAGCTAGCGGCCGTAGTGCTGCCAGCCTTTGAGATAATAACCGAGAAGGATAGGTTTATCGAGCATGTTGATCTCAACGTTGTGGGCGATGATGTCTTTGGGAAAATCGAATAGTTTTGAGAGTGTTTGCTCATCCAAAAACTGAGTATCGATGCTTAACCGAGGTGACTCTGGTTGCAGCGGAACTGAAGAAGCAAGTACAAACCCCCATTCACCAAATGAGGGCACGGTAGCATGGTAGGGATAGGTGTATTCAAACCCGCCCGCACCGATAGTCTTAACAATGCTCCAGTATGCCTGTTTGGCAAAATAAGGACTGGTCGCTTGAGAGATGAACATACCCGTCGGGCTAATATTCATGTGTAACAATTTATAAAATTGTTTGCTGTAAAGACGCGCTAAAGCGTTGTTATTTGGGTCCGGCAAATCGCTGATGATTAAATCAAATTCATTTGTATTTTCTCTTAAATAAGTAAAGGCATCTGAGATGATAACTTCTACTTTGTTTGATTGTAGACTCGACTTGTTAAGTTGGGTGAAGTAGGGGTTGTTCGCGGCTAAATCAATGACAGCATCATCCAGGTCGACCAATATAATTTCTTCTATCTCCGGATATTTTAATAATTCACGAATGGCCAATCCATCTCCTGCGCCCAGCAATAATACGCGTTTAACTGTCCCAGGCTTGAGTGCCATAGGTACGTGTACGAGGGCTTCGTGGTAGCGATATTCATCGATTGAAGAAAATTGCAAATTGCCATCAAGAAACAGTCGAACGTCATCACGGTCCTTGGTCACAACAATTTTCTGATAGCGGCTTTGCTCGCTGTGAACGACGCGGTCTTCGTAAAGTGCATTGTCCCAGTGTCTTAAAGCAACGCTAGAAAATATAATCATGAGTACAATTATTGTAGTGAAGAGATAGGTGATTTTTTTATAACGCTTGGATTTATAGCCAACTTGATCTGCAAAGAAGTGCAATACGACAAAACCTATCGACATATTGACTAAACCAAAAAGTAACGAGGATTGGTAAACACCAAAGAGTGGTAGAAGAATGAAAGGAAAGGAGATTGTCGCGAGCAATGCCCCTAAATAATCAAATGAAAGTATATTGGCAATATTGACCTTGAGTTGGTTATACGTTTCCATTAAACGGGTAAGAAAGGGGATTTCGAGCCCAATGAAAAAACCAATGGCGATGGTGAAAAATAAATAGGTTGGAATAAATAGCGGGCTGAAGTAGGCATAAGTAAAATAAAGCGCAGGAATGCTCAGGCCGCCGAGTACGCCTAACCATAGCTCAATAATGATAAACCGTTCGAGAATGCGTTCGTCGATGTATTTTGAAATATACGAGCCTAAGCCCATTGCCGCCATATAGACGCCGATAGTAATAGAAAAGTATTTGACACTGTCTCCGAGGAAGTAGGAGACAGTGGTAGCGATGAGTAACTCATAAATAATGGAACACAGGCCAGCAATAAAGGCCGTGTAGATGAGCGTGGTGGTGCGAGTTTTATCCGAATACTTTTGTGTTGCTAGTGTCGATGTAGTCAAGGTTTATTTACCCGTGCCAGGGCCGCCACCTCGGTTGTTCGAGCCGTTGATACTGCCATTACGGACATCTCGATTATGATAGATGTTGGGCCCACCCCAATACCAAAATGAGGGGCCGTGGCCATAGCCGTTGTAACCCATGTAGCCATAGCCTGCGGAAGCGAAGCTCGTCAGAACTAGAAATACTGCGCCTAGGCCAAGGCTAGAAAAAATAACAGCTTTACGTGTGCGGTTCATTACGCAAACCTCTCTGATGTCTGGCGGCGTGTATGAAGCTGGTTAAGTACAATGGCGATGAGAAGTGTTAGTACGCCAAACCAGAAGTGGGGTAGGGCACTGCCTCGGCTTTTGGTAACCATGACTGAGATGCCACTGGGCATTTTGTTCGCTTCTGATTTTATTCGAAAGTAATAGGTGCCCGCTTTAGGGAAGGTCATGTCGATCGAGTAGGCATTATTATTTTCTGTCCAAGACCCCTCTGAATCATAACCACTTTCGTACCACAGTTCTTTACCAAAGGAATAAAGATACTCTTTGTTTCTATCGAGCACTTCGCCTTCGATGAATGCCCAGCTTTGTTTCTGCAGGCTGCTGCTCATGGAAAATTCGTAGGGGGTGCTGTCTTTGCTAACAATTAATGGACCAATATCAATTTGTTCATTGGGATTGATGTGTGTTTTCAGTTCTTGCTTTGATGAGCCAGAATAAACGCAGGAAGTTAGAAAACTAATTAAGCTACACAGAAAAAAAACTGAGGCTAGTTTTCTAAAATTAATCTTATCGTCATCAATAAGCGAGTTGTTTTGATTTCGCATTAGATTACCGCCTTAAATAACACTTCTTAGTACAAGGGCAAAACTGATCGCAACCACGGCTTCTAAAAAGCCGGCGGCTAAGTTTTGATCTTCTTTTATTTCTCGGGCTAGCTTGTCACCAGGAATGACCAGCTTGTCCATAAAAATACGCACCACGGGTAAAAACACAAATGCCATGATGTTGACGAGAGCAATATCGATAAGGTTGCTTTGCCAGCTAATAAAGTTGACTGCAACGCCGTTCATTATAATGATGCCTAGCGCGATGAGCGTACCGGCAAAGGCAACGCCTGCAGAGGTGTTCTTCTGTTCTAGCTCATCATGGATGCAATAAGGGGTTAGGAAGTCGTAAATGTAGCTGAAGGCGATAAGTGATAGTTGGCCGATTATAAAAAAAACAATGGCGGTTAACACGCCGCCGCCTTGTCCAGTCACTGCACCAGCAGCAATCAAGCCGGTGGCGATGTATACACCACATTGAACAGCGCCCACCGCGACGTTTTGTTCAGTCGATATTTGTTCGACGTTAGAGAATTTTTTTAGAATGAGCTTGTCATTGACGAAGCGAGAAATACTGAGAAATGTTAGCCCTAGTAGTGTGTAGCCACCGACAGTAATTAAATCTTGCATGAGCCCTTCTGAGGGTCCCAGTAACGCGCCGATGAATATGGCAACGGTGGCTAAGTAATAGCCACTGACGCTCAGGCCGACAGCAAGATTGTCTTTTTGGGTGAGGTGCTCATCCAGTTTGTACGGGGTTAGAAAGTCTTTCAGCCATTTGGCAAATAAAAACAAGACGACATACAGCACGATAAATGCGAGGGCGCGGCCCATGTCGTTGAGTATATTGGTTTCAAATTCCATAACGAGTCCTGAGGGTAATGAAGTGTGGCGCTAGCCTTAGCTGACTAGCGCCATAAGTTCTTCCATTATCTTACGCTTTATGGCTAAGGTGTCTGTAGGCGTGATGCCATATTTCCCCCCCAAAACGGCGTAATCGTCGGCAGAAAGTGAGACGGTAAGTCTTGGCCTTTTGGGAGGAGTATAGGATAGACCTATCAATTTGCGAATTTGATTTGAAGAGCTGAGCCCTTCTTGAACAGCAAGCTGCTGGATATGCATAGCGGCTTTTTGTTCGAGTTCAAACGCAATCTGAGAGGCCTTGATGGTTTTGTCTTGCTTGTCCCAGCTGGCTTTTTTTGACATTGCCATCGTTTAGAAATGGTCGTTGTTTTTCTGTGCTGGCCACATTTCTTCGATTTCGTTGATATCGAGATAGATGGTAGCGCTTAATTCTAATTCATTCGTGCCGTACACTTCGATTTCTAGTGCATATTCATCGGAGTCATCGATTAGTGTATGAGATGAAAAGCGTTCTTTTTTGTTTGAATTTTGTACTGCCGGGTCGCGAGCATCACCTTTAGCAAAACTGCCTTTAACGGCATCGTCTGTTTCGGTGTAAGTTTTTGCTAACCAGCCATCAAGTTCTTCAGGCACGGAGGCGACACTGATACTAGTCCCTGTACCTTCGGCGAGTATGGCATCTAAGTCACTTTGTTTGATGACTTTACGGATTTTTGAGCGACCTACCTTTTTACTGACTGCGAGGCACTCTTCACCGTCTTCTTCTTCGATCATGAGATAGACGATGTTACCTTGGTTGTCTTTTAAGACCATTTCGGGATAGATCAGGCCATCGTAAAAGTAGGTGTTGACCTGACTGACTTCAAACTGCTTGGCGCTGATGTCAGTTTGGTCGAGAAAGGGGAATTTAATAATGTCTCCCGCCCTCAGGTCGCGAGGGTGGGAGAGTTTACGGACGCTGTTGGCAGTACTATCACTGCCAAACATATTCTTTAAGAAACCAAACATTGAGTTAGCTGCTCTTTTTAGCTTTAAGTTGCGCTAGTATATCTTGAGCCTTGTTACCGTCGTCAACAATTCCGGCGGCTTTTAGCTTTTCTTCTAAGCCTTTATCACCAAATTCGTCTTGCAATGCATCACCAGCGGCTAGACGATCATCTAAATCTTGCTGTTTTTGCTTAATGCGATCCAGTGATTCTTTGGCGCTTAGCAATTTAGATGAGCCCGACGCATAGTTCTCTGTAATGGCGGTTGTGGCTTTTTGCACGCTTTCCGTTGTTTTCACCATAACTAATTGGCGCTGCATGTCAGCCAAGGAGTTTGTTGTTTTCTTGATCATGCCTTTTAAACGTGTGACATGCGCGGCAAAGCTCGTCTGGGCTGTTTGCTGAATATTAAGGTCACCTTGGATGTCCGATATTTTTTGAGCAACATCTAGGGCAAGTGCTTCATCACCCTTATCTAGGGCTTGGACAGCAAAGCCTTCATGTTTAGTGATATCAGCCTTCAGTGTCTCGATTTTGCGGCTTGCCTGCATTTCTTTGGCCATAACGTCGGTTAAATCGCGCTTGGCTTTTTCTAGGGCATTTTCGGCATCTTTGATTTCTTGCTCGAAGATGCGCACGCTGTTCATATCAACAACAGCTTCGCCTGCTTCGCGCGCACCGCCACGAATGGCTGTAAAAATTTTACTTAATAATGACATGGGTAAATCTCCACTTTAAAAGTTAACTAAACCAAATAGTCGCTCATGACTTCGATGGCTTCGATGGCATTGCTGGAAAGCACTTCAATCTCATGCACGACATCTTCTGCGGATGAATGGGCAGATAATGCACCGAAAATCACATATTGATTTTCAATTTTGGCGAATGACGACAGCGGCATTGAAATACTGGCGGTTAGCATTGAGTTATTCATGTCAGCGATGGCGTCAGCCTGTACTTCGTTCTCTTTAAATAAGTAGACGATGCATAGGATCTGCTCTTCTGATATGGATACGAAGACAGGTAATTCTTCTCTGTCCTCTACCAAGACTTGTAGCACCTCTACGTCACCTGGAATTGGGTTGACTTCAAAAGGCATGCTGCTATCAGCATTTTTACCTAGTGTGTCGAGACGAGTTGCTAAAGTAGTGATATCAACCATGGGTGTTTTCTCCTTGCCGTTATGCTTGAGTTAACTCTAAGTGGTTCGACATAATATGTCAAGACATAATATGTCGAAATTAAATTGTCTTAGTACGAGGTCGTGCTAAATAGCACGATACAGGAGTATTTTGCTTCGACAAGCAATATCTGTAGCGGGCTTTATGAGCTTAGTTCGGCCTTATGCTTGATTGATCTGGCAGAGTGTTGTGTTGGGCTTTTAAAACTGGTGTGCAGGGGGCGAATAAGTAGGAGGGGAAGACTTATCAGAGCGGTGGCCGTCCGATGGCACCGCCCTGCTTGAGTTTAGGGCTTAGTTGTTTTCAGCGCCTTGCTCTATCCATTTGCCGATAACGCGAATCTCATCATCAGACAGTGGTGGTTGGCCGAAAGGCATTCTCATATGGTCTTGGCGTGTCAGCATGATCATAAAGGTACTGGTTTTAGGCTCGCCGGGGATAATTAAGTTTCCGCCCTGCTGAGTGCCGGCCATTACCGCTTGGTAAGTATGTAGTTTAAGTCCACTTCGGTTAGCACCTTCACCTTCTTGCTCATGGCAAGATAGGCAGCGAGCTCCGATAATCGGGAGGATGTCGCGAGCAAAGCTGGCTGTACCGTGGTTGGTTTTTTTAAGTGATGCAAAATAGGCGGATAATTCTTCCAAATCAGTTTTACTGAACTTGGCTAAGACGGCCCCTTTAATGGATGATCTTCTTGCTTTAGCGTCGACTAATTTTTTAGTTAATTCATTGGCATCATCGCCAGCAATTGCAGGCGTGGTAATTGTGCCCATACCGTTATAACCATGGCAATCAGTACAGTAAAAAGCTTTGGCAGCTCCTCGTTTGATTGCATTTTCAGCGTCAGTTGCGTGTGCTGCTTGAAGACCCAATAGTAGTGCTGCGGAGAGGAGGAGTTTCATTTTCATTAGGATTTCACCTTCATATTAATATTCCATAATTACAGTGGGAGTATATCACTTTAAGCATGACGGGTAGATTAACGGATTCGTCTAATTTTGAGTAAACATTTAGGGTATATGAACAATATCGTACTACTAATATAAGGTATTGCTGTGGATAATGGGGTATCATTGGACGGGGTTTAGGGAGTGTTTGGGTGCCTAAGGTCGGGTGGCTCAATACAGTCTCGTTATCCTAAAATGTATTTGACTTCAGAAATAAATCATTTTTGAGGTCTTAACTCTCCCCCATGTTAGTTGAAGATTATTTGTTATGACACGCTTTACGCTTCATTTTTCTCATCTTCCTGTCGTACAGCGTGTGCTGTATAGCTGTGCGCTGTGCGTGCTCGGTTTAGGCTATCTTTTTGCGATGATTCATATTTATTCGTCTCATCATAGTCGAGACGGGGAGCCTATGCTGACAGTTGAGGATATTGCCATAGCCTACGGTGGAAGTAAGACGGGAACTAAGCTTGAGTCAGCACTAAAAGGGCCGATGTCTGGGATGTTGCCAGCAGATGAGAATCTAAAAATTATTGCTTGGGTTCGTGCTGGTGCCAGCGAAAAGGAGTACGGTTCGACGATCAAACCGATTATGGACAATCGTTGCATCACCTGTCACAACAACCGCAACCCGCATTTGCCTAGTTTGCAAGATTATAAGGGTGTTCAGCATGTGGTTGAGGAAGATCGCGGCGCTGATTTATTCACCTTGGTGCGTGTCTCTCATATTCACTTATTTGGTCTTACTTTTATATTCTTTATGTTAGGTAGTATTTTTATCCATGCATATCTTCGTTACGAGTGGCTAAAAATTACGATGATTATCTTGCCCTTTATAGCCATTATTGTGGATGTTTCCTCATGGTATGTGACCAAATATTTTGAGCCGTTTGCTTGGGTGGTCATTGGCAGTGGAGCCTTGATGGGCTTTAGTTTTGCCTTCCAGTTCTTTATTTCAATGTATCAGATGTGGTTTTATAAGCTGCCGGATAGTGTGCAGAAAGGTTTTTATTGTACGACGACGCCTGATTAATAGTCTTCTACGTCTACTTTTGGAGCCTATTGATATGACACGTAATATTCTTATTATATTTCTAGCCGCGTTAGTTCTGGTCGCTTGGGATTCTGCGCCGAACATTACTGCTTCAGAGCCTTCTGTGTCGACTGATGCTCTTGCGCCCCCTGAACCTGGCCAAGTAGGTAATATTGCTCAAGGCAAGTTGGTGGCAGCTCAGTGTGCTGAGTGCCATGGCTTGGATGGCGCGCGGGCGCGTAGTGGCGTGCCTTTTATTGCTGGCTTGGACCAGGAGTATTTGGTTCGTTCGATATTGGCTTACGGCAATGGTGTTCGTAACCATGGCTCGATGAATAAAGCGGCTCATGGGTTGAACCCGCTAGCCTTGGCGGATGTGACAGCCTACTACGCTAGCTTGGATACGCCCTGGAAAGGCGCGGTGGCTGATGAGCGTTCTCGCGCCGTCTTGCAAGACCATCAAGCGCGGGCTGATGCCGAGGCACTGAAGATTGGCTGTATTTCTTGCCATGGGCAGGCCGGTCGTTATCAGCAAGGTGAGGTTGTGCCGAGCCTTGATGGCATGCCGCTTGAGTATTTTATCCCAGCGCTGAATAGTTATTTTAATGGTGAGCGAAATAACGAGATGATGTCGTTATTTAAAGGCCGTTTGACCCCAGAGGATAAGTACAACGTTGGGGCCTATTTTGCGGCTCGTAGCCCTAAAATTAGTGTGACCCAAGAGCAGGGCAGCCCGGCAAAGGGCAAGATTGCTGCGCGAAGCTGCGCAGGCTGTCATGGTTATGACGGCAATAGCTTAAATCCACATATCCCCAATTTGGCGGGGCAACCACAAAACTACTTGGTTAAAACGATAATGGACTATCGTGATGGCCGACGCAATACGCCGTTAATGCAAGGCGTTGTTCAGCACCTAAATGATTCGACGATAGACGATTTGGCAGCTTATTACGCGCGCCAGAGGCCAGAATCTCAACTTCATAAAGATATTTCCTCTGCTAAAGCGTTTAGCCCTTTAGCGGATGGCGGTCGCATCGCTAAGGTATGCGAGGCTTGTCATAGCGATACTAGTAATCGCGAATTTCCTAATATGCCAAGGCTGGAAGGCATGCATGTTAAGTATTTTGTATCTGCGATGCAGGACTATCAAGAAGGTCGTCGCAAGCATGTCGCGATGTCAGAAGTGGTGTCATTTTTGAGTGATACCGATATCGAAAAAGTAGCGTATTTCTATGCGCTGAAAAACCCCAAAGCGGTTCCCGATAGTGGCAAGGCTGACCTTGAAACGGGTCAGTTGTTGAGCAGTGCGTGTGTGACATGTCATGGCGAATTTGGCGTGAGCGATGATCCTGCCAAGGTGCCTAGCCTGGCTGGACAATCAGCCAGCTATCTTGTCAGTGCAACTAAGTCCTATGCTCAAGGTGATCGGCAAAATGAGAGCATGAAGGATGTGGCTATTGAATTAAGTGACGACGACTTAGCTCAGATCGCTATTTACTTCGAACAGCAACCCTTTACACCCGCACTGACGTATTTACCTGATGATCCAGCAACCCTTATTAAAGAACGCTGCAGTCGTTGCCATGGTGACAAAGGCTATAGCACGCAGCCAGGCGTGCCTCGTTTAGCGGGTCAATTAGAAGCTTATCTCATTGTTGCTTTGAAAGAGTACCAAGCTGGGCTACGCCAAGACCCAACCATGATCGCCATGGCGAGCGTCTTAAACCTGCTCGATATCAAAGCAATTGCGGCCTACTACGCTAAGCAATAGCTGATTGCGCCACTGAGGGTTAGTGGTGCATTTAATGTCTACGTGCGTCTTACCTATTCACATTACTCAAGCCGAGGGAATAATGTGAATAGGTTATTTGCCTAGCTCTGTTGGGCAATCTTACCAATCCCTGTTTATAATGGCCCTCTTTTTGGGATAGTAGGAAAGTAGACCCCGCATGAGTGAGATCGAACGACGCCAGGACGACGGCATTGAGCGTATGCCGCTGAAGACTTTCACCGAGAAGGCATATCTCGACTATTCCATGTACGTTATTTTGGATCGCGCCTTGCCGAATATCGGTGATGGTATGAAGCCAGTGCAGCGACGTATTATTTACGCCATGTCGGAGTTGGGGCTATCCGCTACCGCAAAATTTAAAAAATCGGCTCGTACCGTGGGTGATGTGTTGGGTAAGTTCCACCCGCACGGTGACTCGGCTTGTTACGAAGCGATGGTGCTGTTGGCCCAGCCGTTCTCGACCCGCTATCCCTTTATTGATGGTCAGGGTAACTGGGGTGCGCCGGATGACCCTAAATCTTTCGCCGCCATGCGTTATACCGAATCCCGTCTTGCTCCTTATTCTGAGCTGCTATTGCAGGAAGTTGGTCACGGTACCGTTGATTGGGTGCCTAACTTTGACGGCACCTTAGATGAGCCTGCTGTGCTGCCAGCGCGCGTGCCTAACGTACTGCTTAATGGCACTACAGGTATCGCAGTAGGTATGGCGACCGACATCCCGCCGCACAACTTGCGTGAAGTGGTGACGGCCTGTGTTCGTTTACTAGAATCGCCAAATTCCACGTTGGATGAGTTGTTGGAGGATGTCAAAGGCCCGGATTATCCCACCGATGCCGAAATCATTACCTCCAAGGCGGAGCTGCGCAAGATGTACGAAACTGGCAACGGCAGCGTGCGTATGCGAGCCATCTATGAGCGTGAAGAGGGCGATATTATCGTCACCGCACTGCCGCATCAGGTCTCTGGAGCCAAGATCTTAGAGCAAATCGCAGCGCAAATGATTGCCAAGAAATTGCCAATGGTGGAGGATTTACGTGATGAATCAGATCATGAAAATCCCACCCGTTTAGTGATTACCCCGCGCTCGAACCGAATCGACGTGGATGCATTAATGTCTCATCTATTTGCCTCGACAGATTTGGAGCGAACCTATCGCGCCAACTTTAATATCATTGGTATTGATGGCAAGCCTCAGGTGAAGAGCTTGATGATGCTCCTGACGGAATGGCTGGTTTTTCGCACCGATACCGTCCGTCGGCGTCTTGAGCATCGCTTAGATAAGGTCAATAAACGTCTTCATTTATTGGATGGTTTGTTAACAGCTTTCTTAAATATTGACGAAGTGATTCACATTATTCGTACCGAAGACGAGCCCAAGCCCGTGTTAATGGCGCGTTTTGATTTGACGGTCGTGCAGGCCGATTACATTCTCGATACCAAATTGCGCCAGCTAGCGCGATTGGAAGAATTTAAAATTCGGGCAGAGCAAGAAGAGCTGGCCAAAGAGCGCGATTATTTGGAAAAAACTCTGGCGTCCAAACAGCGTATGAAAACGCTAATCAAAAAAGAATTGCTCCAAGATGCTGAAAAATACGGCGATGATCGCCGCTCACCCATTGTTGCTCGCGGTGCCGCTCAAGCGATGGACGAAACGGCGCTGACGCCCTCAGAGCCTACTACGATTATCCTGTCTGAAAAAGGCTGGGTGCGTGCAGCCAAGGGGCATGATGTTGATGCTAAGACTATGAATTATAAAGCGGGAGATAGTTTTCTGGGGGCGGCGAATGGCCGCAGTAATCAGCAAGCTGTTTTTCTGGATTCAACGGGGCGCAGCTATGCCTTGCCAGCGCACACCTTACCTTCGGCACGTGGCCAGGGCGAGCCCTTGACGGGCCGTTTGAATCCACAGCCAGGGGCGGTCTTCACCACTGTGTTAGCCGGTAGTCCTGACGATTTGTATTTATTGTCGACCGATGCGGGCTATGGTTTTGTGATCAAGCTCAGTGACATGATTAGCAAAAACAAAAACGGTAAGGCGGTGTTGAATATTGGTGCGGGGGCCAAAATGCTGCCGCCAGTGAAAGTGAATAACTTCGATACCGATGTGTTGGCGTCGATCTCTAACGCTGGTCACATGTTGACCTTCCCAGTGAAAGATTTACCGCAGCTCGCGAAAGGTAAAGGCAATAAGATTCTGTCTATTCCATCGGCTAAATTTGCCAGCGGTGAAGAGTTTGTGGTCGCGACGGCGGTCATGGCCAAAGAGGGTGTCTTGACGCTGCATTGTGGTCAGCGCCACATGTCGCTCAAATCTAAAGACCTAGAACATTATGTTGGTGAACGAGGACGCCGCGGTTTGAAACTGCCGCGTGGCTTACAAAAAGTCGACAAGGTTGAGGTTGGCGATTGAGTGTTGGTGCCAAAGCGATTCCACAAACAAGGGGCTCATCTAGCTCCTTGTTTTCCATCTAAATATTGATTTTAGGGTTGGCATTCGCTAAAAGCCTTAACATTACAACGTTTACATCGCTCGGCGTCTAATTGCTGGTAGATGGCTTTTAGCGCATCTGCTTTGGTGGCAAACACGTTGTTGCGCCCGAACTGGCTAATGTACTCACCTTTTTTTAATATTTCACACACCCCTTCTTTTACGCCACATAAGAATAAATCGCCGCCAAGCGCTCGCCGGCGCTGGGCTTCGCGGATAAGTAGTTCAGCACCCGCGACGTCAATAAAATTGATGCCACTACCAATGATAAGCGTGCGGGTTTGTTCTGGGTTGTCTTGATCTATGTCATGTAGGGCCCGCTCAATGTAATTGCTTGATCCAAAAAAGAGCGATCCATCAATACGAATAATCTTGAGCTGCGGGCATTCTTTGGTGGGGCTGGTGAGCGCAAAGCGACGGTGAGTGTCTGCACTATCGGGGCTGAGACTTAAAATGTTCGGACGAGAAATGCGATTGAGATGAAGAATGAGTGACAAAATAACGCCCACATAGATAGCGAATGTCAGCTCGACAAACAGCGTTGCCACAAAGGTAGTCACCAGCACCGCCGCATCGGATGGGTTGGCCTTAAATATAACTCGGATATGGTGCCAGTCAATCAGCCTCCAAGCGACTAACAGCAAAATCGCTCCCATGGCTGGAATCGGTAAATAGGCTGCCAAAGGGGTCGCGACCACAATAATAATGGCAATAGCGATGGCGCTAAACACAGCAGCCAAAGGAGTACGTGCACCAGCTGTAAAGTTAATGCCTGAGCGAGTAAACGAGCCGGATGACGCGTAGCTTGAAAAAAAACTACCGCCAATATTGGATAGGCCTTGGCCAATAAATTCACGGTTGGCATCATGTGGCTCATGGCTCTGAGCGGCAATACTACGGGCGATGGATACAGCCTCAAGTAGACCTAACAGGCCGATAGCTACGGCTCCTGAGGCAAGTTGGCTGATGGTATCTAAACTCAAGTTTGGGGCTGACAGTGGGGGTAAGCCAACAGGTAGTGCGCCGACAAGCTTAATACCGCTGTCGCCCCCCCCTAAAAATAGGGCAGCAAATGAGCCAGCCACCATGGCGAGAAGTAATGAAGGCCAGCTAGGCAGCAACTTTCTGATTAACAAGGCAGTGGTGAACGTAGCCGCCGCAACCGCTAAAGAGTGGCTGTCGAAACTGGAAAACTGGCTAATGACGGCGTCCCATGTTTGCCAAAAAGACAGGTCTCTAGCGATATCGAAAGCAAAAATATTTTTCATCTGCGTGGTGATAATCAACAGCGCTGCCCCGGCTGTAAATCCAATCACGACAGAATGTGAAATAAAATTGACCAACATTCCGAATCTGGCCATGCCCATGACCAGCTGAAAAACCCCCACCATAAATGTCAGCGTTAACACTAGCGAGATGTAAGCGGGCGTCTCCGGTGTGGCCATGCTGGCGATGGTGGTATAGATCACGATCGAAATCGGTGTGGTGGGGCCGGAGACTAAGTGGTTTGATGAGCCAAAAAAGGCGGCAAGGATCACGGGGATGATTGCGGTATATAGGCCATATTCTACCGGTAGGCCAGCCACTAGCGCGAAAGCTACGCCCTGCGGCAGGGCAATGACCGCGCCCGTTAGACCTGCGTATAAGTCTTGCTTTAAGGTTTTGCCATTGATGGTCCGCAACCAAGGCCAAAGCATCGCCCAGGAAGTCTTTGTTGCGGAGCTTGGGTGTGGCATTAATGCTGTCCTTTAAAGTTGCATTATTCAGTTAGCGTTTAATCACTGACTGTTAAACTGGGAATTACGGGGAAAACTAAGTTCATTTACGAATGAATTAGGTTGCGCTGAGGTGCTGCCTACTTGAACTTATTGATTTCACCCCCATCTAACTGTTCGACATTTTAGGCGTAAGCCTTAGTTTTTTATACCTAAGTTTAGTAAGAATTTTGTCTTAGGAGGACAAATGAAACGCATTTTCTTGTTCCTGGTAACCAACTTGGCCATTATCGCTGTGGCCAGTATTACTTTGAGTTTATTGGGTGTTGATGGCGTATTGGCCGATAACGGGGTCGATCTTGATCTTGTTAATTTATTAATATTTGCTGCGGTCTTTGGTTTTGGTGGTTCTTTTGTTTCTTTAGCCTTATCTAAATGGATGGCTAAGAAATCAACGGGTGCTCAAGTGATTAAACAGCCGAGCAACGAAATGGAGCAATGGTTGGTTGATACTGTTCGCACCCAAGCCGAACAAGCAGGGATTGGTATGCCCGAGGTGGCTATTTTTCCCTCCGACGACCCGAACGCTTTTGCCACTGGCATGAGCAAAAACAGTGCCTTGGTTGCGGTGAGTACTGGCCTGTTGCATTCAATGGATCGAGGCGAGGTGGAGGCAGTATTGGGTCATGAAGTGGCTCACGTAGCCAATGGTGACATGGTGACCCTCGCCTTGATTCAAGGGGTAGTGAATACCTTTGTTATCTTTCTAGCCCGTATTATTGGTCATACCGTGGATCGTGTGATTTTCAAAAATGAAAATGGTCACGGCATTGCTTATTTTGTTACCAGCTTTGTGGCGGAAATGGTCCTCGGTGTTTTGGCTTCAATCATCGTCAGCTGGTTTAGTCGTCAGCGCGAGTTTCGTGCCGATGAGGGTGGGGCAGCGCTTGCAGGGCGAGCACAGATGATCTCTGCGCTGGAGCGTCTGAGAGTTCGTCAGCCTCAAGACTTGCCTGATCAATTAGCGGCTTTTGGTATTGGCGGTGGGCGTGGTGAAGGCTTTAAGAAGTTGTTCATGAGTCACCCTCCACTGGAGGAGCGTATTGAAGCTCTTCGTCGTGGTGCCTAACATCTAAGTTATTGTATTATTAAGCGAACCCTATATGGGTTCGCTTGTGCCGTTGCCCAGATTAACCACCAACCTTAGTCGCTTGTTCAGTTAGAGTTCAGCATTTGTTCAGCTTAAATGGCGTATTTTGGGCACAGCTTCTTCCGGAGGGCTATGGCAGATAATGATAAATAGGCATAGATGGATGTTAAGCGAAGCACCAATCTTAGGTTGGTAACTAAATTTTAAAGTTCCAGAGGAGATTCTTGAATGAAACAAATTTTTGCGGCAGCTACATTGGCCTCTGTATTTGTTGCAGCGCCAGCGATGGCTGATTTGGACCTGGCTAAGAAAAGCGGTTGCTTGGCGTGTCATGGTATCGAAAACAAAGTCGTGGGCCCTTCTTGGGTCGATGTTGCCGTCAAATATGCTGATCAGGCTGATGCTCGAACCGTATTAATGGATTCGATTGCTAAAGGCAGTAAAGGTAAGTGGACGAGTGTAACTGGTGGTGTACCTATGCCCCCGTATTCACCTCGCGTGTCTGATGAAAATATTCAAAAATTGGCCGATTTCATCATGGATTTAAATAAGTAAATCAAGAACGAAACAGGTAGTTTTTTAGCGTCTCCTTTATGTTTTTTATGTCCCCGGATATGAGCCGAATCCCCCCTCGGCTGAACCGGGGTTTTTTTTGCCCGCGGCATATTAGAGTGCAATCTGACTCAGGTTTTAGGTATGCTGGGCGACTGGAATCACCTCCCCAGAATAATTGGTTCTAAAAATATGCGTTTATTAATAGTGGAAGATGAGTCGGAGTTACGCCAACAATTGGTGGAACGCCTGTCCCAAGAAGGTTATGCCGTTATCGCCGCCGCTGATGGTGAAGATGGTTTGTACACGGGTCTAGAATATCCTCTAGATGCTGCGATTGTGGATATCGGGCTACCCAAAATGTCGGGCATCGAATTGCTTTCTAAGCTTAGAGAGCAAGGTAAAACATTTCCCGTGTTAGTGCTTACCGCCCGAGGTCGCTGGCAAGATAAGGTTGAAGGCTTGGATGCTGGGGCCGATGATTACCTGGTAAAGCCATTTCATATGGAAGAACTGGTTGCACGAATTAAAGCCTTGCTGCGACGTGCAGCGGGTATTGCCAAGCCAATTGTGGAGTTTGGGCCGATTAAACTAGATACCGCTGCGCAAGATGTAACGGTTGATGGCCGAGTGTTGGAGTTAACTGCGTATGAATACAAAGTGTTGGAATATTTGATGGTGAATGCTGGCCAAGTGATTTCCAAGGCTGACTTGACCGAACATATTTACGCGCAGGACTACGAACGCGACAGTAATGTCATTGAGGTGTTTGTGGGCCGTTTACGTAAAAAGATTGATCCAGAAAATCAACTCCAGCCCATCGAGACCCTCCGCGGTCGTGGCTACCGCTTTACCTTAGAGCGTAGCTAAACGTGAACCTCTCAATTAATGGCCGTATGTTGATTGCGGCCTTAATTATTCTTATTAGTTTTCTTGGTGTTACTGGTTTAACGCTGCAGCGGTTTTTTCAAACGAGTGCTGAAGATGCGCTTAAAGAACGTTTAGTGGTTCAGCTACATGCCCTGATTGCCTCAATGGAGGTGTCGGAAAATGGGGACATGGAGCTGATGTACGCGTTGCACGAAACGCGCTTTTTTAGCCCTGGTTCAGGTTTATATTCCCAAGTCTTGGGGCAAGACAATCAACCAGTGTGGACGTCGATCTCGATGGAAGGCGTCTCTATCCCTGATCTGCACGCGGGCCTGAGACGAGGCCAAGAGCGTTACGAGTTTTTGAAAAGCGCTGATGGCGTGCCTTTATTGGTGTACAGCATCGGTGTGACTTGGGGGGATGACTCGATGTTTGAAGAGCAGTACACCTTTGTCGCTGCGGAGTCATTAACTCGCTTAAACGATCAAGTGCAAGCGTTTCGTAAAAAGCTGTGGGGTTGGTTAGCTGCGGTCACGATCGTGCTGCTCGTGATGCTCACGTTAATACTGCGGTGGGGCTTGGCACCCTTACGTAAAGCGGCAGAGGATGTGCGGGCGGTAGAACAGGGTCGTCGGGCGGAGCTTGATGACAGATACCCTGCGGAGTTGCGCGGTTTAACAGAAAACCTTAACGCCCTCATCCACACCAATCGGGAACATGAGTTGCGCTATCGAGCGAGCTTGGGTGATTTGGCCCACAGCTTGAAAACCCCATTGGCGGTACTTCGAGGTAGTGTTGAAAAGCCCGGCCACACCCTAACTGAGTTGCATCGTTCGGTGGAAGAGCAAATCGAACGCATGGATCAGATCGTTCAGTATCAACTTCAACGAGCGGCGGCGTCAGGACGAAAAGCCATGGCCACGCCGATTAATGTGACCTCATTGGTTAATAAAATGCTGAGTGCTTTGAAAAAAGTGCATGCAGATAAAAACTTAACCTGTCGGCTAAATATAGCGGATACCCTAGAGTTTCGCTGCGATGAGGCTGATTTAATCGAGCTGGTCGGCAATATTGTCGACAATGCCTGTAAATGGGGTCAGAAGACGGTTGAACTCACTGTTTATCGAGAACTTCGAGGCAAGGATAAGGGGCTTTTCCTTGAAATTGCGGATGATGGCCCAGGTATTTCCGAAGAAAGTCTTCCCACCGTATTGCAGCGCGGTGGTCGCTTGGATCAAAGCATTAGCGGAGATGGTCTAGGTCTTGCGTTAGTACAAGATATTGTCCATCTTTACGAGGGTCGCCTAACGTTTGGGCGTTCAAATTTGGGGGGGGCTTTAGTCACCGTCTGGCTGCCTGGTACCTAAGCTTTCAAATCTGGCTTGAATAAACTTAAGGCCATGCCGATAACATAATTAGGTAGCGCCGAAGGTCGTCGGGACCACGGCGTTGATCGTCCCTTCCATGATAGGAGACTGACTATGGACATCAGCGGAGTATTGAACCCGGCAGTGAACCAAACGGCCCGTCAACGACCTGGCGATGCTGTCAGCGCCGTACCTGTGGAAAAAACAGGTAGTGTGGATATCGAGGCGAAAAACAGATCGCCAGACACGGTGACTACACCGGCACAAGACATCCCCACTGATAAGTTACCGCCACATTTGGGCAGAAATATTGATGTGTCTGCCTAGTGTTAAGGTGGCGGTGTGGGCCGGTTTGATCGCTTTACCTTGGCTACCCTCTTCCTCAGTCTGAGGGAGAGGGTTTTTAGCGTGTCTTTATATTTTCCCCAAATGAGGCCGTGACATAAGTACGCATGGCCGCTTCAAGTGCCGTGCTGCCCTGGGCGTTAATGTCGGGCTCCATTGATGCTGACCATTCACCTGTTTTCTCCCAATCACAATTTAAATCTATTTTGGCTTCTTCAATGATCGGGCCGCCCTGTGACCATAACTTGGTGGGGGCCCAGCGCCTCGGGGGTAAGGAGTGATGAGCAATGTAATTAAATCCAGTCTCACCCTCTGCCGGAATGAGCTGTAGCTTGCGAGCCTTGGCGACCCAGTAATCTAATTGTTCTAGCGTCAATTCAGAAACGTTCATGTAGTGGTCCATGATGTTGATGATTTCTGCGCTGATAGGTGGCAGTTGAGAGGCTCGTCTCATTAAGTGCATTAATTTCTCATCATCGTAATTGAGTCCATCGTAATGGCTGTAACGGCTGCTTTACCCTAGAGCATGAATATAAGTCATCGCGTATTTTTGAGGTCAATCTAATTAAGCATTTATTAATATAGGTCGATGATAGTTACTAAGGCATAGTTTTTTAATGGTGAAAAGTATATGAAAAAGCCTCCATCGGTGATTATTTCCTCTGTCGGTTTGCTAGACGATGAACTGGTGTTACTCAACAGTGCATTAGCTTCTCTTGAAAAGAAGGGGTTTAGCTATCGAGATACCGGACAGCGCCGAGAGGATGCTCAGCTACTCGTCATCAATGGCGACACTCTTGCGGGGCGCGAGGCCTTGGTTCAATGTTACGGTGAAGCTAATCAACAAATTAAATTGGTTTTGTCTCGCCATGTAATTGAAGGTCCGAACACGATTTGGCTGATTCGTCCCTTAAGCCTTGATGTGTTAACTAGTGTTTTACTTAGGCTCAGTAAAGATATCAGCAAGGGCATTTTTACACAGGGGCGCTCTGGCATAACGACTTTTCATCTACTATTTGAGGCCAAACAAACAGGATCGACAATGGCCCTTAATCTAGATGATTCACCGTTACTCTATGTCAACGCTATTGGTAATTTGGTGGCGACGGAGTGCGATGATGAACAGCTCATAGCCCTACTAGCGGCTAATCTGTCGAGTTTGACGATTCAAGAGGTGTTGATTACCGATATGCCTGCTGTTTCCGCAGGGGCCATGAAGGTGGTATCGCTTGATAATATGCTGTGGCAGGCGGGGCTGTTATGGGACAGCGCAGAGCTGTTGAATGAGCTTCATGTTGAACAGGTGTTTAAGCTCAAGGAGTGGCCGAATTTTAGCAGCAATAACGTGTTTCCAGAACATATACAGCTCGCCTCGGCACTTTCAAATCAGTCATTGTCCTTGGCGAAACTACAGGCTTTAACCGGCATATCAAAAAAAGAAGTGACCTGTTTTATCAACGCAGCCTATGCGGTTGGCTTAATTGATGTGGTTGCAGAAACACCAATGCCAAGACCTGCTAACGAAGCGTCGCTAGAGTCAAAGTCTATAAAAAGCCTTTTCTCTCGTTTCAAAGAGCGAGTAAGTCGTCGCTCCAGCTCATCATTAAGGCAATAAAAAAGGGCGCTCGAAAGCACCCTTTGGCTCATCGTTGAATGACGATTATTTATCAGGCATGTCAGGTAACTTGGGCGGCACCTGTAGCGTAAACTCACCCGTTAGGCTTTCTAAGAAAGCAACCAAATGATCGATTTGAGACTCTTTAATCTCCCTATTCAGCTGAACTCGGGCCATTACTTGCACCGCCTTTTTCAAGGTAGGTACGGAGCCATTGTGAAAGTAGGGAGCGGTTAGTGCTATGTTGCGCAACGGCGGCACACGCCACAAACCTGGGCGCGCTTTGATATCTGTTGCATCGTTTCTATGGCCCAAATCTTCTCTTAGCTTATATTCTTCGTCATATTTGCTTGGATAAGCAGGAAAGTATTGATAAAAAATCTCGCCCGTCGGCATTCTCGGGCCAGCGAAGGCAGGGCCGTGATGACAACGGATGCAACCTAAGTCCTCGAATTCGGACATGCCTGCCTTGGCTTCAGCCGTTAGCGCACTGTGGTCGCCACGTAAATAGCGATCAAACGGGCTATTGGGTGTGATTAAGGTCCGTTCATAGGCCGCGATGGCCTTCGCGATGTTGTCGTAAGTGACCGTGGTTAGGCCATCAAAAATATCATCGAATTGCTTTTTATAGCCAGGAATAGCGGCAATGCGATCAACGGCGGCTTCCTTATGAGGCATACCCATTTCGATAGGGTTAAGAATTGGCCCCTTAGCTTGATCTTCCAGCGTGGCCGCACGTCCGTCCCAAAACTGCGAACTAAGAAAAGCAGCGTTCCACACTGTTGGTGCAGAACGTCCACCGAGCTGACCATCAACCCCCATTGACGTCGAGCGGCTATCCGTTCCGTTGCCAGTCACGTCGTGACAGGTATTGCATGACACAGTGTTATCTATCGAGAGTCTAGGATCGAAAAATAGCTGTTTTCCCAATCTAACTTTAGCCGCTGTTGTTGGATTGTCAGCAGGTTCTGGTGCTTTCAACGGCAGGGGCTCAAAACCTGCCATACTTTGCGTGCTCAGACCGAATAAAAAGGCCGCAGCAAGCGCCGTGTATTTGTTACGAATCATATTTTTCCCCAGTAAGTGGATGATGCGTCCTCCAACGCTACTAAAACATCCATGCAGAATACAACTTTAATCAGGGTTTATATCTAAGTCAATAAGTAAGGTAATATTAAATACTTACTAAAACAGTATGTTATGTGGTGTGAAATCGCCCTTTAGGGCTGTGCTTTCTCCAATATAAGACTATGGTTTATGGGCTTGCTCGGGAACTTATGGGGAACCCTGATGATCTACAACTAGCCTCACAGGCTTAACAAATATTCAATGGGAGGGAAAGGGTTCAATAATTAAGAGAGTAAAAGAAATCGATATAAATTACTTCCAGTTCAGTAATTATATCACCACACAAAAAAATTGGAGTTTATATGAACAAAAGTTCATCCGTAGCTGTATTTATAGACGTAGAAAACATACATTACTCAACACTCAATAATTATGCAGAAACACCTGATTGGTCCTGGGTTGTTGATGCTTGCAAAGCCTATGGCAGAATCGCCTCCATTCAAGCCTTTGGCGATTGGATAGAATTCTCAAAAGAAGTCCCAGAAATCCAAAAAAATGGTATTCAACCCGTCTTCGTACCCCTCTCCCAAGATGGAAAATCGAGTTTAGATTGCTACCTCACCGTGTCCGCCATGAAGCTATTTTTCCAAAACAAGACCGTCGATACATTTATCCTCGCCTCCGGTGATCGCGACTACATTCCCTTGATTGCCGAACTAAAAGCGATGGGGACGCGGGTGGTCATCTTGGCCGTGCCTAACACCTTATCAAAAGACTTAACCCGCATCGTTGATGACGTTATCTCTTACAAATCAAAAGTCGTAGACAAAGACCAAGCCACTACAGACGAACATATCGAAAGTGGCACCGGCCACGAGTTTGTTGTGTCAGTGCTGAAAGAACTTGAAGCCACCTCGGTCTACGACCGCTGGGTAAATCTAGCCCATATTGGCTTAGAACTAAAAAAACGCGATCCATCCTTTACCCACAATAAATATGGTTACACACGCTTAGCTGAAATGTTAGACGATATTTCCCAAATCGAATTGAAATACGACAATTACGAAAAAACCATTGCCCTAGCGCGAACAAAAACGGCTGAACAAATGGCCGCTGTCGATGAAGCCCTGGCTGGCGTTATTGCAAACATCAAAGAAGGCTACGGATTTATCAAACCCGATAAGGGCGAGAGTAATATCTTCTTTCACTACAGCAAAGTCATTAATGGCACCTTTAAAGACCTAGCGATTGGTGACCGAGTCTCCTACCGTGAATACAACACCAATCGCGGCGTTAATGCAGAAAACATCAGCAAACTAGCAACATAAAATAATAAAATTTAGTTGTCTCGTAATATCGCCCTCGTGTTAGGCTGGCAGAGCGCGACAGCTAAAAAAATAATAATAAATATCTGGGGCAGGGATGGACGGATTTGCACGCATCTACGAACTACACAATCTACTTAAAAAAAGTAAATACCCCGTTTCCTATATCGAGCTAGAGCAACAGCTTGAATGCTCACATGCGACAGTCGAACGAGCTATTGAAGACTTACGCGACTACCTTGGTGCACCCCTTAGCTATGACGGCAAAGCCAACGGTTATTTTTACGATGGCGAAGCCGAACATCCCAACGCACTCGCCGGCCTGTGGTTTAACGCCTCAGAGCTTCATGCACTGTTCGTCACCGAAACACTACAAAGCAATGTACAAGCCGGCTTATTAGCAAGCCATCTAACGCCCCTAAAACAACGTACCCCAAAAATATTAAATCGGAACAAGCCGAGGGTGGCGTCGTGCCCCAACGCGTTGGCATAGTATTAATATAGTTGTTCGAAAAAAATAAAATTTTAAGTCAAATAAAGGGAAAATGAACATGGCGTCTACTGATATTAAATTGAATTACATCAATCGTTCCAATGACGTGAATAACTCAGACATAGTTGTTTTTCAAAAGAATTTGGCAGCAAAGGACGATGAATTATCTATCGCATGGTTGGTCATCAAAAACTGCGGACAAGGCGATAACCACCCCTTCGTTTATCCTACGCAAATTAATGTAAGTGCTAGTGATAGCTATGGTAATTTCACTCCGCAACTACCAGCACAAAATGGGCAACTCTTTCAAATGCGTTTGTGTTCTTCAGGAGATGAACTCAGCCTTGCAGGCCCAGGCAGCAGTGCTAAGGAAGTTCAAGTTCTAAACTCTCTTTCTCAGGGAGCTATCAACGCAAGCATCTATAAAAATGGAAAAATGCTAGCTCAGAAAACTTCAATTGCTCCACAGCAAAAAGCCATTTTTGAATTCAAGCCTACACTCTGGGTCGGTGTGGCTTCGCAAGTAGAGGAAGGCGCAGTGATGGATTCGGCTATTATTTCCTCCATTGATACAGAGCTTTCTTTACTTGGTGTTGCATCGGCCGATTTGGTGCTGACGGGGGGTGGGTCTGGTAGCAGCTCTGCCCCATTTGAGTTCAATCTTGAAAACGTCCTTTATTGCGAATAGTTAGCGGTGAGAAGCTCACAAATAACAAAAAGAGATAAGCATGGAAGATTTATCCCCCAGTGATTTAAAAAGTGTCTTACATTCCAAACGCGCCAATATTTATTACCTCCAGCATTGCCGTGTGTTGGTCAATGGCGGTCGGGTGGAGTACGTCACCGATCAAGGCAAAGCCTCGCTTTATTGGAATATTCCCATTGCCAATACCACCAGTATTCTCTTGGGTACGGGTACGTCGATCACCCAAGCGGCGATGCGAGAACTGGCCAAGGCTGGCGTCTTGGTTGGCTTTTGTGGTGGCGGAGGCATGCCCTTGTTCAGCGCTAACGAAGTCGATGTTGATGTCGCTTGGCTCACACCACAAAGCGAATATCGCCCCACAGAGTATCTACAGCACTGGGTACGGTTTTGGTTTGATGACGACTTGAGGCTCGAAGCCGCCAAACGATTTCAACTCGCCCGTTTGCAACGTTTAGAACAGCACTGGCTCAAAAGTCGAGTTTTGCGAGATGCCGGTTTTACCGTGTCAGATCACATGCTCAGTCCCATGCTAGAACGATCACGCAAGGCCATCGCCTCCGCCCATGACACCAATGAACTACTCACGCTAGAAGCTCGACTCACCAAATCACTCTACAAAACAGCAGTGAAAACTGTCGGCTACGATGATGACTTCACTCGCGCCAAGCGGGCCACGGGTACTGACCCAGCCAATCGTTTTCTCGATCATGGAAATTATCTCGCTTATGGCTTGGGTGCAACTGCCACCTGGGTGTTGGGCATTCCGCATGGTCTGGCCGTGCTACACGGTAAAACACGACGAGGCGGTTTAGTGTTCGATGTGGCCGATTTGGTTAAAGATGCGGTGATACTACCTCAAGCGTTTATCTCTGCCATGGCCGGTCATGACGAACAAGAGTTTCGCCAAGCTTGCATCGAAAACCTCACTCGCACCGAATCCCTCGATTTTATGATCGACACCCTTAAGGTCATCGCGCTGGAAATTGGTGGGCAGGTGAAATGAATATCCTGCTCATCTCCCAGTGCAACAAAAATGCACTCAAAGAAACACGCCGCATTCTCGACCAATTCGCCGAGCGTCGGGGCGATCGCTCCTGGCAAACCCCCATCACACTACAAGGCCTGCAAACCTTGCACAAAATGTTGCGCAAAACCGCAAGGCGAAACACCGCCGTGGCTTGTCATTGGATACGCGGCAAAGACCACAGCGAACTGATGTGGATCGTCGGCGATGGCTCACGTTTTAACGCCCAAGGCGCAACCCCCACCAACACCACCCAACGAGATGTACTGCGTAGCCAGGATGAAAATGACTGGCACACCGCCGAAGATATTCGTCTGCTCGCATCATTGGCCGGACTGTTACATGACTTAGGCAAAGCCAATGATGCGTTTCAGAAGAAGCTAAAAAGCAAAAAGCCCATTGCCGATGCCTATCGTCACGAATGGGTGTCGCTGCGATTGTTTGAAGCCTTTGTGGGTAATGATGGCGACGAACAATGGTTGGCTCGCTTGGCAGAGTTGAAGCCCGAGAAA
>Ga0316204_10003190_pt1 | contig 33871 bp, 44 predicted proteins | sample 6monrhotite_MG_2_FD_205661 | JGI IMG/M metagenome (GOLD analysis project Ga0316204, IMG submission 205661) | Microbial mat bacterial communities from mineral coupon in-situ incubated in ocean water Damariscotta River, Maine, United States -... | ecosystem: Environmental > Aquatic > Marine >... | reverse complement strand
TGGAGATAACGTATCAGTAACAGTTAATTTGATCGCGCCAATCGCGATGGAAGAAGGCTTGCGCTTCGCGATTCGCGAAGGTGGTCGTACTGTTGGTGCTGGTGTAGTTGCAAAGGTTATCGAGTAAAGATACAATGCGCCCCCTCGCGTGGATGAGTCCACGCGTTTTCGTTCTTTAAACCAGCGGCTATGCCGCATAGAAGCAAGAGATGAATATGCAAAGCCAAAAAATTCGCATTCGCCTGAAGGCATTCGACTATCGTTTGATTGATCAATCTGCGCTGCAAATCGTGGAAACCGCGAAGCGCACAGGTGCTGTAGTTAAAGGGCCAGTTCCTTTGCCTACCAAGATTGAGCGTTTTGATATATTGCGCTCGCCGCATGTAAACAAGACATCTCGTGATCAGTTGGAAATTCGTACTCATTTACGTTTGATGGATATTATTGATCCAACAGACAAAACGGTTGATGCGCTGATGAAGCTGGATCTGCCTGCTGGTGTGGACGTAGAAATTAAGCTGCAGTAATAAGTTTGTTTGTAGTTGAATCGGCTAACCAATTGAAGTTAGCCCCTTAATAAAAGGAAATAATAATGAGTTTAGGACTTGTCGGTCGCAAGATTGGCATGACCCGCATTTTTACTGACGACGGAGCATCGTTGCCAGTGACTGTGTTGGACGTGTCCAATAATCGTATTGCTCAAATAAAATCCACTTCAACTGATGGTTATTCTGCTGTGCAGGTTGCGTTTGGAACGCGCCGTGCTAGTCGTGTAACTAAGGCTGCTGCTGGGCATTTCGCCAAAGCTGGCGTTGAGGCTGCGAGTAAGTTAAAAGAATTCCCGATTGCATCTGAGGACGCCGCTGCACTGCAGGTTGGTGGTCAATTGAGTGTCGATCTATTTCAAGTTGGTCAAAAAGTTGACGTGACTGGTGTGACAATTGGTAAAGGCTACGCCGGTACCATTAAGCGTCATCACTTTAAGTCTGGTCGTGCAACTCACGGTAACTCTAAGTCGCACAATGTTCCTGGTTCTATTGGTATGGCGCAAGATCCTGGTCGAGTATTCCCAGGTAAGCGCATGACAGGGCATTTGGGTGACGTACGTAGGACTGTGCAAAATCTACAAATCGTGCGTATCGATGCTGAGCGTCAGTTGCTAATGGTTAAGGGCGCGGTTCCTGGCTGCCCTGGTGGCAATGTGATGGTGCGTCCAGCAGTGAAAGCGGGGGCATAATGGAACTTAAAGTTATTGATACAAAAGGTCAGGCAGGCGCGAGTGTTACTGCTTCTGATGATCTGTTTGGGCGTGAATACAATGAAGCGTTAGTGCATCAATTGGTTACTGCGTATCAGGCCAATGCGCGTTCTGCTAGCAGCAAGCAAAAAGATCGTAGCGAGATTGCAAAGAGTACTCGCAAGCCTTGGGCGCAAAAAGGTACTGGTCGTGCTCGTGCGGGTATGGCTTCCAGCCCGATATGGCGTGGGGGTGGTAAGATTTTCCCTAACAGCCCTGAGCAGAATTACACTCAGAAGGTCAACCGTAAAATGTACCGTGCTGCTTTGGCGTCTATATTTTCACAGTTGGTTCGTGAGGATCGTTTGATTGTGGTTGATGAGTTGACCGTTGAAGCGCCTAAGACTAAGTTGCTTGCTGACAAAGTTAACAGTCTTGGTTTTGCTGCTGACCGTGTGCTGATTATCACTGACAGTATTGACGAGAATCTTTATCTGTCTGCACGCAACTTGCCTAATGTGCTTATTTTGGAAGCGCATCAAGCTGATCCAGTAAGTTTGCTACGTTTTCATAAGGTGCTGGTTACTCGCGGCGCAATTGCTAAGATTGAGGAGGTGCTGGTATGAGCACGCAAAAAATCAATGAAGAGCGTCTGATGAATATCTTGTTGGCGCCGCAAATATCTGAGAAGGCAACTTTTGTTGCTGAAAAGAACGAGCAAGTAATTTTCCGAGTCACGTCTGATGCGACTAAGCCAGAGGTTAAGGCTGCAGTTGAGATGTTGTTCAAGGTGAATGTTGAAAACGTTCAGATTAGCGTTGTTAAGGGTAAGAAAAAGCGTTTTGGTAAATTTAACGGTCGTCGTTCAGACTGGAAAAAAGCCTACGTTTGCTTGGCCCCTGGACAGGAAATTAATTTTGCTGCTAACGAGCAAGGATAAACATCATGGCACTGATTAAACTAAAACCAACATCACCAGGACGTCGCGCAGTTGTGCGTGTGGTAACTCCCGATCTATATAAGGGTAAGCCTCAGGCAGCGTTGCTGGAAAAGAAGACTAGAACAGCTGGTCGTAACCATCATGGTCGTATTACTACCCGTCACATGGGTGGTGGTCACAAGATGCATTATCGACTGGTTGACTTTAAGCGTAATAAGGACGGCGTTCCAGCTAAAGTTGAACATCTGGAATACGATCCGAACCGTAGTGCGCATTTGGCTTTGTTGCTGTATGCGGACGGTGAGCGTAAATACATCATTGCCCCTAAAGGTATTTCTGCAGGTGCGCAGTTGTTGAGCGGCTCAGATGCGCCAATCAAGCCGGGCAATGCGATGCCTTTGCGTAATATTCCAGTGGGTTCGACAATCCATTGCATCGAAATGATGCCTGGTAAAGGCGCGCAGATCGCACGCTCAGCTGGAACCTCGGTTCAGTTGTTGGCGCGTGAAGGTAGTTATGCTCAGCTTCGCCTGCGTTCAGGTGAGATTCGCAAAGTTCATGTCGATTGTCGCGCAACTATGGGCGAGGTTGGTAATGGAGAGCATTCACTACGTTCATTGGGTAAAGCTGGTGCGAGTCGTTGGCGTGGTATTCGTCCGACGGTACGTGGTGTAGTTATGAACCCGATTGATCACCCGCATGGTGGTGGTGAAGGTAAGACTGCAGCAGGTCGTAATCCGGTCAGCCCATGGGGTGTGCCTGCTAAGGGATTCCGCACACGTCGTAACAAGCGCACTAGCGGAATGATCGTTCGTCGTCGCTTTCAGGTTAAGGGGTAAGTAGAAATGGCACGTTCAGTAAAAAAAGGCCCATTCGTTGACACGCATTTAGTGAAGAAAGTAGAGACAGTACGTGCTACTAGCGACAAGCGCCCAGTTAAAACTTGGTCACGTCGCTCCACTGTATTGCCAGAGTTCGTTGGTCTGACAATCGCGGTGCATAACGGTAAGCAACATATTCCGGTGTACATTTCTGAAAATATGGTCGGCCACAAGCTCGGCGAATTTTCTTTGACCCGTACCTTTAAAGGACATGCTGCTGATAAAAAAGCATCGTCCAAAAGATAAGGAGACATGATGAGCACAACAGCAGTTATTAAAGGTGTTCGCCTGTCAGCACAAAAAGGCCGACTGGTCGCGGATCAGATTCGTGGTTTGTCGGTTGACAGAGCGTTACAAATTCTGGCATTTAGCCCTAAAAAAGGTGCAGGTATCATTAAGAAAGCTTTAGATTCGGCTATCGCCAACGCTGAGCATAATGATGGTGCAGATATTGACGAGTTGAAGGTTGTTACCATCTACATCGACAAGGCTACTTCATTGAAGCGCATGATTGCGCGTGCTAAAGGTCGTGGCAACAGCATTGAAAAGCAAACCTGTCACATAACAATTACGGTTGGGAGCTGAGCATGGGACAGAAAATTCATCCAATCGGTTTCCGATTGAGCGTAAATAAAAACTGGACTTCAAAGTGGTACTCAAACACTAAGAATTTTTCTGCTTTATTGCTTAAAGATATCGAAGTGCGTGATTACTTGAAAAAGAAGTTGGCTGGTGCAGGTGTCTCAAAAATCATTATTGAGCGCCCTGCTAAGAATGCCAAGATCACTATTTACACTGCACGTCCTGGTGTTGTGATTGGTAAAAAAGGCGAAGATATCGAAGCGCTGCGTACCGAATTGAAGAAGCGTATGGGCTTGCCAGACGTTGGCTTGAATATCGAAGAAGTTCGCAAGCCGGAAATTGATGCGCAACTAATCGCTGATTCTATTACTCAGCAATTGGAAAAACGTATTATGTTCCGTCGTGCTATGAAGCGTGCTATGCAGAACGCAATGCGTCTTGGTGCTCAAGGCATCAAGATCATGAGTGCAGGTCGTTTGAATGGTATCGAGATCGCTCGTAGTGAATGGTATCGTGAAGGCCGTGTGCCATTGCATACTCTTCGTGCTGAAATTGATTACGGTACATCTGAAGCGCTGACTACTTATGGTTTGATTGGCGTAAAAGTTTGGGTTTATAAGGGCGAGCAAACTGGTCAGCAAGAACTATCTGCACCTGCTGCTGAGCCTGAAAAGAAAGCAAGAAAGTCGGGGGCAAAACATGCTACAGCCAGCTAGAAGAAAATTCCGCAAAGAGCAAAAAGGCCGCAACACGGGCATTGCGACACGTGGTAACAAGGTGAGCTTCGGTGAATTCGGTCTTAAGGCCGTTGCGCGTGGCAGAATTACTGCTCGCCAGATTGAAGCTGCACGTCGTGCTATGACTCGTCACATTAAGCGTGGCGGACGTATTTGGATCCGTATTTTCCCAGACAAGCCAATTTCACAGAAGCCTGCTGAAGTTCGTATGGGTAATGGTAAAGGTAATCCTGAGTACTACGTTGCTGAAATACAGCCAGGCAAGATGTTGTATGAGATGGACGGCGTTAATGAAACTCTAGCGCGCGAGGCATTCCGTTTAGCATCAGCTAAATTGCCTATCGCCACAACATTTGTTGTTAGACAGGTGGGGACATAATTATGAATGCCAGCGAACTAAAAGCCAAATCGGCAGCGGAATTGCAGCAAGAGCTGCTGTCGCTAACTAAAGAGCAATTCGGCCTGCGTATGCAGGTGGCCACTCAGCAATTGACCAATACTAGTCAGTTGCGCAAGGTGCGCCGTGACATTGCACGCGTAAAAACTGTTATGACTGAAAAAGGTGCGGAGCAATGAGTGCAACGAATCTGAAACGTACCCTTACAGGTACAATTGTTAGCGATAAGATGGATAAGACTGTGACTGTTTTGATCGAACGCAAGGTTAAGCACCCTGTGTTAGGTAAAATTATCCGTGTTTCCAAGAAATATCATGCTCACAATGAGAATAATGAGTTTCATCAAGGTGATTTGGTTACGATTGAAGAGACACGTCCATTGTCAAAAACAAAATCTTGGCGTGTATCTAAGCTTGCTAATAAGTCTGAGGCGATGTAGTCGCAAATAATTAGTAATTAATCCTTGCGTAATGCTGCAGGATTGAATATAATACGCGGCTTCGTTTCACCGTTGCTTGCGACGGCCTAACCCGAACGGGTTCCAAGACTAGCCGCCGTGAGCGGTCAAAGTTGGAGATGTTAAAATGATACAAATGCAGTCAGTTTTGAAAGTTGCCGATAATACCGGCGCGCGCTCTGTTATGTGCATAAAGGTATTGGGTGGCTCAAGGCGTCGTTACGCCGCTATTGGTGATGTTATCAAGGTTAGTGTTCGTGATGCAGCTCCGCGCTCTCGTGTTAAAAAGGGTGAGGTGTATAGTGCAGTGGTTGTACGTACAGCTAAGGGTGTGCGTCGTTCAGATGGATCGCTAATTAAGTTTGATGGCAACGCTGCGGTTTTGCTGAATGCTAAGTTGGAGCCAATTGGTACTCGTATATTTGGCCCAGTTACACGTGAGTTGCGTAATGAGCGCTTCATGAAGATTGTTTCGCTAGCCCCAGAAGTGCTGTAAAACGAGCAAGGATAAATCATGCGTAAGATCAAAAAAGATGATGACGTAATAGTCATCGCAGGCAAGGACAAGGGAAATCGCGGTAGCGTGTTGAACGTTCTCGATGGAAGGGTTCTTGTTGCTGGAATCAACAAGGTTAAGAAGCATCAAAAGCCGAATCCGGTAAAGGGTGTTGCTGGTGGTATCGTTGAAATAGAGAAGCCGATAGATATTTCAAACGTTGCTATTTACAATGCGACAACTAAAAAAGCTGATCGCGTTGGTGTTAAGTCTCTGGAGGACGGCCGTAAGGTTCGTGTGTTTAAGTCCAGTGGCGACGTAATTGCTTAAGGGGTAAGAATAGTATGGCTCGTTTATACGATTACTACAAAGCTTCGGTTGCTAAAGACCTGATGAAGCAGTTTGGTTACAAGTCCGTGATGGAAGTTCCACGGATTCAGAAAATCACTCTGAATATGGGTGTTGGTGAGGCTGTTGCTGACAAGAAAGTTATGGATCACGCGGTGTCTGACATGCAGAAGATTGCTGGTCAGAAGCCTGTTGTAACGAAATCAAAAAAATCAATTGCTGGTTTTAAGATTCGTGAAGATTATCCGGTTGGTTGTAAAGTGACGCTACGTCGCGAACGGATGTACGAGTTTCTGGATCGCTTAGTTGCTGTTGCAATTCCGCGTATTCGAGATTTCCGTGGAATTCCTGGTAAGTCCTTTGATGGTCGTGGTAATTACAACATGGGTATTAAAGAGCAAATCATATTTCCTGAAATTGAATACGATAAGGTTGATGCGTTGCGTGGGATGAATATTACCATCACAACAACTGCAAAGACTGATGCAGAAGCGAAAGCGCTTTTGATGGCTTTCAAATTTCCATTGAAGAACTGAGGGCAATATGGCCAAATTATCTTTGATTAATCGTGAGCAGAAGCGCCGTGACACTGTAAAGAAATTTGCAGTTAAGCGTGCGGGGCTGAATGCTATTGCTACAAATATGACTTTGAGTGAAGAAGAGCGCTCTGCAGCACGTCTGAAAATTCTAGCTTTGCCTAGAGATTCTAGTCCTGTGCGTTTGCGTAATCGCTGTGCTTTAACTGGTCGTCCTCGTGGTGTGTTTAGTAAGTTCGGTTTGGGTCGCACAAAATTGCGTGAATACGCAATGCGTGGCGAGATTCCAGGTATAGTCAAGGCAAGCTGGTAAGGGTGAATTTATGAGTATGAGTGATCCGATCGCCGACATGCTGACGCGTATTCGTAACGCGCAGATGGCGGAAAAAGTAACGGTAGCAATGCCTTCTTCAAAGATCAAAACAGCAATAGCTAAAGTGCTGGCTGATGAAGGCTATGTAGATGGTTTTAAAGTAATCGACAATGATGGCAAGCCCACATTGGAGATTGGTTTGAAATACTACGCTGATCGTCCTGTTATCGAAAAGATACAACGAGTGAGTCGCCCTGGTTTGCGTGTCTACAAAGGCACTGAAGACATTCCAAAGGTAATGAACGGTTTGGGTATCGCAATTGTATCAACCCCAAAGGGTTTGATGACCGATCAAAAAGCTCGCGCCAATGGTATTGGTGGTGAAGTTCTTTGCTACGTCGCGTAACGGAGGGTATATGTCTAGAGTTGCTAAAAATCCTGTCGTTGTGCCTGCTGGTGTTGAGGTTAAATTAACGCCTGCTATGATTTCAATTAAGGGGCCTAAAGGTTCTCTTAATCAAGTTTTGAACGGTGATGTAACTGTTGAGCGTGAGGGCGATTCTTTGCTGTTTAAGGCTGCAAATGATTCGGCTAAGGCTGGTGCTATGTCAGGTACGATTCGTGCCTTAGTGGCCAATATGGTTGTCGGAGTTGATCAAGGCTTTGAGCGTAAGTTGACTTTGGTTGGTGTTGGTTACCGCGCACAAGCAGCTGGTGATACGCTTAATCTCTCATTGGGCTTTTCGCATCCTGTTGTGCATATGATGCCTTCAGGTGTAAAAGTTGCGACACCTACTCAAACTGAAGTTGTTTTGACAGGTTCTGATAAACAGCAAGTGGGACAAGTTGCTGCTGAAATCCGCGCATACCGTCAACCTGAGCCATATAAAGGCAAGGGTGTGCGATATTCGGATGAAGTGGTAATCCTGAAAGAAACCAAGAAGAAATAATTGAGGCTGATATGTTGAACAAGAATCAAGCGCGTCAGCGCAGATCACGCAAAACCCGTGCAAGAATTGCTGATAAGAAATCGGTGCGTTTAGCGATTCACCGAACTAATCAACACATCTATGCTCAAGTTATTTCTGCGTGTGGTGGCAAAATCATAGCATCTGCATCTACACTTGAGGCGGCTGTACGCGCTGATATTGGTAATGGCGGAAATGCTGCGGCTGCAACTGCGGTCGGAAAGCTTATTGCTGAAAAAGCGAAGACTGCCGGTGTTACTACGGTTGCCTTTGATCGTTCCGGCAACAGATACCATGGTCGCATCAAAGCACTGGCTGATGCCGCGCGCGAACATGGTCTTCAGTTCTAATTAGGGGAAATCATGGCTAAAGCTCAAGGTAGGGGTCAACAAGAAGAACGTGGTGACGGTCTCATCGAAAAGATGATTGCTGTAAATCGTGTGACCAAGGTTGTTAAAGGTGGTCGCATAATGGGTTTCGCAGCTCTGACAGTAGTTGGAGATGGTGATGGTGGCGTTGGAATGGGTAAGGGCAAGTCTAAGGAAGTGCCTGTAGCTGTCCAAAAAGCGATGGAAGAATCTCGTCGTAAATTGGCAAAAGTTAACCTTAAAAATGGCACCTTGCATCACGCAGTGATGGGGCATCATGGTGCCGCTAAGGTTTACATGCAGCCAGCGTCTGAAGGTACTGGAATTATTGCTGGCGGCGCAATGCGCGCTGTATTTGAAGCTGTTGGTGTGCGTAACGTATTGGCTAAATGCATGGGTTCAAACAATCCATACAATGTTGTGCGTGCAACCATTAACGGTTTGAAGGAGATGAATTCTCCAGCAGAAATAGCGGCCAAACGTGGCAAAAGCGTAGAAGAAATTCAGGGGTAATCATGGCACAGGCTAAAAAATTAAAAGTTACGCAGGTGAAGAGCGTGATTGGAACGAAAGAGTCTCACCGCGCGTGTATTCGCGGCTTGGGTCTGCGTCGTCTGAATCAAACTGTCGAAGTTGAAGATACGCCAGCTGTACGTGGCATGATCAACAAAGTGTTTTACTTGGTTAAGTGGGAGGCGTAAGTGCAACTCAATCAAATTAAGCCTAGCGAAGGCTCTAAAAGCACAAAACGTCGCGTAGGTCGCGGTATCGGATGCGGTTTCGGTAAAACTGCTGGTCGTGGCCATAAAGGTCAGAAATCTCGTTCAGGCGGCTTTCATAAAGTCGGCTTCGAGGGCGGTCAGATGCCTTACCAGCGTCGTCTGCCAAAGCGTGGTTTCGTTTCTATGACTCGTGATGATACAGATCAAGTTCGCTTGAGCGACTTGCAAAATCTACCAGTTGATAGCATCGACTTGTTAGCATTAAAGCAAGCGGGTCTTGTGTCAGCTAGAGCTCTTGCGGCAAAAGTTATTTTGTCTGGAGAAATTTCACGTGCGGTTAAATTGCAAGGTTTGCTATTGACCAAAGGCGCGCGCGCAGCTGTTGAGGCTGCTGGCGGAAGTATTTTAGAATAAGGGTTGCTTGTGAACGCTGCTACCAAAGGGGTTAAGGGCAACAAATACGGTGATCTAAGTCAACGCTTGTGGTTCCTGTTGGGGGCATTGATTGTCTATCGTATCGGTGCACATATTCCAGTGCCTGGTATTGATCCGACCGTTTTAGCTGATCTGTTTGATTCGCAAAAAGGGGGCATTCTGGGCATGTTTAACATGTTCTCGGGTGGTGCACTTTCCCGCTTTACGATTTTTGCACTTGGTATCATGCCTTACATTTCTGCTTCTATTATTATGCAGTTGGCTGCGATTGCAGTACCAACGCTAGAGCAGTTAAAGAAGGATGGTGAGGCCGGAAGGCGCAAGATTACGCAGTACACGCGTTATGGCACCTTGTTGCTGGCAGTATTTCAGGCATTTGGAATCTCGGTAGCGCTGCAATCACAGGCTGGATTGGTTCCTCATCCTGGTTCAATGTTTCAAATGACTACAGTCATTACATTGGTTACTGGAACGATGTTCTTGATGTGGCTTGGTGAGCAGATTACTGAGCGCGGCTTGGGGAATGGTATTTCGCTGATCATCTTTGCTGGTATTGCAGCAGGTTTGCCAACTGCGATTGGTAATACGCTTGAAATGGCGCGGACTGGTGCATTTTCAATACCGCTTGTGTTGTTTTTGTTGATTGGTGCTTTTGCGATTACTGCTCTGGTTGTATTTGTAGAGCGAGGACAGCGCAAGATTTTGGTCAACTATGCCAAAAGACAAGTAGGTAACAAGGTTTATGGTGGACAGAGTTCTCATCTGCCATTGAAGATAAATATGGCGGGTGTTATTCCTCCGATTTTCGCTTCAAGCATTATCTTGTTTCCAGCGACTTTGGCGGGATGGTTTGGATCTGGGCAGAGTATGTCTTGGCTTAAGGATGTAAGCGAAATGCTTTCTCCCGGACAGCCTCTATATGTACTGTTTTATGCTGCGGCAATTGTATTCTTCTGCTTTTTCTACACGGCGCTAGTGTTTAGCCCTAAAGAAACTGCGGATAACTTGAAAAAGAGTGGTGCATTTTTGCCTGGCATACGACCCGGTGAGCAGACTGCACGCTACGTTGAAAAGATTATGTTACGCCTGACAATGATAGGTGCGATATACATCACATTAGTTTGTTTGCTGCCAGAGTTCTTGGTAGTTAAGTGGAATGTTCCGTTTTATTTTGGCGGTACTTCACTGTTGATTATGGTAGTAGTAACAATGGATTTTATGGCGCAAGTTCAGTCGTATATGATGACGCATCAATATGATGGCTTGTTGAAAAAAGCGAATTTCAAAGGCGGTATTTCACGGTAATATATTCGCGAAGTCATGTTTTTTATGACCCCGCAGAATGTTGAGCTTGTGTTAATTTGGAAATGATTTGTGCGGGTTGCGATTCATGTAACTGCCAAATTAAGTAGTTTGTTGGATTTAGGAGAACGAAATGAAAGTTCATGCTTCAGTAAAAAAGGTTTGCCGTAACTGTAAGATTATTCGGCGTAATCGAGTAATTCGTGTGATCTGTAGTAGCGATCCACGTCATAAACAACGCCAGGGCTGATTGATTTTAATCGCTGCTGGATGTTATAATTTAAGACTTTTTGAACGATAGGGTAGCTGCATGGCTCGTATTGCAGGTGTAAACATTCCAAACCATCAACATGCTGTAATCGCATTGACTGCGATTTATGGTGTTGGGCGCACTCGTGCGCGCGAAATCTGCGCTGCTGCAGGTGTCGTTACTTCCACTAAAATGAAAGATGTCAACGACACTGACATGGAGAAATTGCGCGACGAAGTCGGCAAGCTCACAGTGGAAGGCGATTTGCGTCGTGAAATATCAATGAACATCAAGCGTTTGATGGACCTAGGCTGCTATCGCGGCTTGCGTCATCGTCGTGGCTTGCCTTGCCGTGGACAGCGTACTCGTACGAATGCGCGCACACGTAAAGGCCCACGTAAGTCTATCGCTGGTGGGAAGAAGTAATTTAATAGAGGATTTAAGACATGGCTAAGACCAGCACGCGAGTGCGTAAGAAAGTCAAAAAGAATGTAGCCGAGGGCATTGCCCACGTGCACGCGTCTTTTAATAACACTATTGTTACCATTACTGATCGCCAGGGAAATGCTTTGGCTTGGTCTACAAGTGGTGGTAATGGCTTTAAAGGTTCTCGTAAAAGTACACCTTTTGCAGCTCAGATTGCAGCAGAAACAGCAGGTAAAGCTGCTCAGGACTGTGGTGTAAAAAATCTGGAAGTGCGTATTAAGGGCCCTGGTCCTGGTCGTGAATCTGCTGTTCGTGCGCTTAATGCTGCTGGTTTTAAAATCACCAGTGTTTCGGACATTACGCCGGTGCCTCATAACGGCTGCCGTCCGCCGAAGAAGCGTCGTATCTAATTGTTGGGAGTATAGATCTTGGCTAGAAATCTTGATGCAAAATGCCGTAAGTGTCGTCGTGAAGGCGAGAAACTTTTCCTCAAAGCTGAAAAATGCTTTACTGATAAGTGTGCCGTAGAACGTCGTGCTTATCCACCTGGTCAGCATGGACAGAAGAAAAATCAACGTCAGTCAGAATATGGCGGTCAGTTGCGCGAAAAACAAAAAATTCGTCGCATCTATGGCATATTAGAAGGTCAATTCCGTCTGAACTATCAGCGTGCAGTTAAATCACGTGGAATTACCGGTGAAAGCTTGCTGCAAATTTTAGAGTCACGCTTAGACAATGTTTCTTATCGTATGGGCTTCGGCGCATCGCGTGCGGAAGCTCGTCAAGTGGTTAGACATAACTCTATTCTGGTTAACGGAAAGCGTGTGAATATTCCTTCATATCAAGTTCGTCCTGGTGACGTGGTTGAAGTGAGAGAAAAGTCTCAAGCCCAATTGCGTGTCAAAGCAGCTTTGCTTGCTGCTGAGCAACGCGGTTTTCCAGAGTGGATCGATGTGGACACCAAGGCTTTTAAAGGAACATACAAAGCTTTGCCTCAACGTTCTGAATTGCCTGCAACGATCAATGAGCATCTCGTTGTCGAGCTGTATTCTAAGTAATCCACGCGGAGTAGACATATGTCATATACGAATTTGTTGAAGCCACGTATTATTGACGTGCAAAGAATTTCTCCTACTCAAGCACGAGTAGTGATGGAGCCGTTTGAACGCGGTTACGGACACACGTTAGGTAATGCCCTGCGCCGTATTTTGCTGTCCTCAATGCCAGGCTTCGCTGTAACAGAAGTAAAGATTTCAGGCGTTTTGCATGAGTATTCATCTATTGATGGTGTTCAGGAAGACGTTGTTGAAATCCTGCTGAACTTGAAAGGTATTGTGCTTAAGTTGCACAATATTCGCGAAGCTACATTGCACCTGAATAAGTCTGGTGCGGGTGTTGTTACTGCGGCTGATATTGAAACTAATGCAGATACAGAAGTACTTAACCCTGAACATGTCATTGCACATCTTACCGCTGGCGGTAAGTTGGAAATTGAAATCAAGGTTGAGCAGGGTCGCGGTTATGTTTCAGCAGTTTCACGTTTACAGCCTGGCGAAACGCGCACTGTAGGCAATATTGCTTTGGATGCTTCGTTTAGCCCAATAGCACGTGTTAGCTACTCTGTAGAGAGTGCGCGTGTTGAACAGCGTACCGATTTGGATAAGCTGATCATGGACATCGAAACAAACAGTGCAATTGATCCTGAAGAATCTATCCGTTATGCAGCACGCATTTTGGTAGATCAATTCTCAGTATTCGCTGCTTTGGAAGGTACACCTGCTCCGGTTGAGAAGCCGCAAGCACCTAAGGTTGACCCAATGCTGTTGCGTCCTGTTGATGATCTGGAATTGACTCCTCGTTCGTCAAACTGTCTCAAGGCTCAAAGCATCCATTACATCGGTGATTTGATTCAACACAACGAGTCTGACTTGCTGCGTACACCGAATCTGGGACGCAAGTCACTGAACGAAATCAAGCAAGTGCTTGCCGAACATGGCTTGTCACTTGGTATGAAATTGGAGAACTGGCCCGCTGCCGTTGAGCAGTAAGTCAGAATAGTTAAGAGCAGTACGAAAGGATAATCATGCGTCACCGTTTAGGTCTTAGAAAACTCAATCGTAGCAGTAGCCATCGTTTGGCAATGTTGCGTAACATGACTGTTTCTTTGTTGCGTCACGAAGTCATCAAGACTACGCTGCCAAAAGCTAAGGAACTTCGCCGTGTTGCTGAACCCATCCTTACTTTGGGTAAGAATCCAAGTCTGGCTAATCGTCGCCTAGCGTTTGCTCGTTTGCGTGACCGTGAGATGGTTAGTAAACTGTTTAACGAACTTGGCCCTCGTTACGCAACGCGTAATGGTGGTTATTCTCGTGTGCTTAAATTCGGTTTCCGTAAGGGCGACAATGCACCAATGGCACTGATCGAATTGATGGATCGTCCAGCTGAAGCAGAAGTAGTTGAAGTAGCTGACGAATAAGCATTAGCTATCAGATGTAGGATCAAAAAGGCCGGATTTAATCCGGCCTTTTTGTTTTTGTGAGTTTAACTAAAGCTAAAATTTTCTCCACAGAGCCACAGAGCCACAGAGCCACAGAGCCACAGAGCCACAGAGCCACAGAGCCACAGAGGCTGCTGGGCTTAATGACACAGCAGCTTTATACAAAGAAGCGGCCAAAGGTGTTGCTCTAATGCTAGTGGCCGGAGGAGCAGGAAAGTTACTTGCAAAAACAAGGGCGCTTGCGATGGCTGAGAAGGAGGCTGTTGCTAGTGGCAATCTCGGTGCTAAAAATATAATGGGCCCACACACGCCTGAACAAGCTCGGGAAATATTAGAACAAATTGCGAAGGAGGAGGGCTTGCTTGCTAAATCTGCGGACGCTATTACAGAGAAGGCCGCAGCAACAAGTGTTAAAACAGCCGATGGATTGGAGCGAGCAGAAGATGCATTTACCGCCAATTACAATTCTGATGAACAACCAGACGAACACGAACCTATCGGAGAGTCGTTAACTGGCGCTGGTGGTGTGCCAGTAATTAACCCCACATCAAATCATCCGCCTACTGTTGATCATACAACTCGTACCAATATTGACCACCAGTCAACAGCGTCGAAACCAGTAGAAAAACCTACCTATGCAAATACAGCTTCATCTAAAGTCCAAATTCCGACTTACTCAACGGAGGGTTTAGAGAAAAAATATACAAAATAAGTGCGTACAATAAGGACTGGATTTTTATTTATGGCGTTTGATTCATAGATGATAGTAAATTGATAATTTACAGCCAGTTGTATGTGATTATCAACTATTAACTATTGTGCATAAATTCTCATTAACTAGGTCGAAGATCACAGCTTGCATAGTGACTAAAAAATCTCACAAACCTCTTTGGTAAGTGGCTCGTTTTGCTACAATTACAGCATTGATAAGGAGATTTCGATGTTGGCATACATATTTTTAGGTGGAATGGCGGTGTTTATTCTTTGGGAATTTTTCACTAATCCAGCAGTTACATTATCTTCGATGTTTGGGCAAAAAAATTGGTTTACCTCTCAAGTAGAGGATGAAAAATCAAAATATAGCAACAATGTCCAACAAGAATTAAATTCAATTCCCAACCCTGGTGTTCTTGGTACTCCAATTGAAGAGTGGCATGCCAGTGATACTAATGCATCTTGTTGTGATGATTGAACGAAGAGACACACGATTTCAGAGCTGAAAATGAAGCTAGTGCGAAAAAAGTCAAAAGCCCAAAGATTTGTACTTGTAAGCGTCAAATACCGTTGGCTTGTTGTTTCGCTGTGTCTCTAGTTGTGTATTGAGGGTGTTAGTTCTATTTATCCAGCATATTCTTCAGATAAGGCCCGGTAACGCTTTTCTTGTTCCGCGTGATCGCTTTAGGTGAGCCCTGAGCTAAGATAAATCCGCCACCTTCCCCACCCTCTGGGCCAAGATCAATTACCCAGTCGGAGGTCTTGATAACATCAAGGTTGTGCTCAATGACGACCACTGTATTGCCCTGGTCGCGTAAGGTATGAATCACCTTAAGCAATAGTGCAATATCATGGAAATGTAGGCCTGTAGTCGGCTCATCTAGAATGTAGAGCGTACGACCAGTATCTCGCTTGGATAACTCAAGTGACAACTTCACGCGCTGTGCTTCGCCACCAGAGAGAGTCGTCGCACTTTGCCCTAAGGTGATGTAACCGAGCCCAACATCTAAAAGCGTTTTTAATTTACGTGCGATTACAGGAACAGCGGAAAAGAATTCATGTGCCTGTTCAACCGTCATCTTCAACACTTGATGGATATTCTTACCCTTGTATTGAACTTCTAATGTCTCACGATTGTAGCGATGACCATGACAAACATCACAGGGCACATAAACATCAGGCAGGAAGTGCATCTCAACTTTGATAACCCCATCCCCTTGGCAAGATTCACAACGTCCTCCCTTTACGTTAAACGAGAAACGCCCCGGCCCGTAGCCGCGCTCACGAGCAGTTGGCACGCCCGAGAATAGATCACGTATGGGCGTAAATAGACCCGTGTAGGTAGCGGGGTTGGATCGCGGTGTACGTCCGATTGGAGATTGGTCAACGTTAATGACTTTGTCGAAAAACTCAAGCCCCGAAATTTTCACATAGGGAGCTGGTTCAGCATTGCTGCCATATAAATGCTTAGCAACCGCTGGGTATAAGGTGTCATTGATAAGTGTGGACTTACCCGAGCCAGATACTCCAGCAACGCAAGTAAGTAATCCGACAGGTAAAACCAATGTAACGTTTTTCAAATTATTGCCACTTGCACCGACGATGCGTAGTTCACGCTCAGGGTCGGGTTTACGATGAGTCTTGGGGGCCTCTATGCAGCGCCGCCCTTTGATGTAGTCGCCAGTCAGTGATTTCGGGTTAGCACATACTTCGGTGGGCGTGCCCTCTGCCACAATTTCTCCTCCATGCTCACCAGCACCAGGCCCCATGTCTATTACATAGTCAGCGTTAAGAATCGCATCCTCGTCATGTTCGACCACGATAACGCTGTTGCCCATATCGCGCAGACGCTTCAATGTGCCAAGCAAACGATCGTTGTCGCGCTGGTGTAGGCCAATGGATGGCTCATCCAATACATACATCACGCCCGTGAGGCCGGATCCAATCTGAGAGGCCAGTCGGATGCGTTGCGACTCACCACCGGATAGTGTCTCGGCGGAGCGCTCAAGTGAAAGATAGTCCAAACCGACGTTATTAAGGAAAGTAAGTCGGTTAGCGATCTCATGCACAATTTTTTCGGCAATAGCCTGCTTGTTGCCAGTAAGCACTACCTCTTTGAAGAAAGTGAGTGCATGCTTAAGCGGCAGGGCGCTAAGTTGGAAAATCGTATGGTCGGCAACGCGCACATGACGGGCTTCCAAGCGCAGCCGCGTTCCCTTACAGTCGGGGCAGGTGCAGTTGTTCAGGTATTTAGACAACTCCTCGCGCACAGAAGGCGAATCAGTCTCTTTGTAGCGACGCTCAAAATTATTAATAATTCCCTCGAAAGCATGCTCACGCAAAACCTTCTTGCCACGTTCATTTACATATGCAAAAGGAATATCAACATCGCCACTGCCGTATAGCACTATGTGTTGCAACTTTTCTGGCAAGCTTTCAAACGATTGTTCTAAGTCGAAGTCATAAAACTTCGCCAAACTATCAAGCATTTGGTAATAAAACTGATTTCGTCTATCCCAGCCCTTAATCGCGCCGCTGCTTAATGACAGATTAGGGGATAGCACAATGCGTAACGGATCAAAGAAAGAGATGACACCAAGACCGTCGCATTTAGGACAAGCACCCATAGGGCTGTTGAAAGAGAATAAGCGCGGCTCCAGCTCCTGCAAGGAATAGTCGCAGATGGGGCAGGCGAACTTAGCGGAAAACAAATGTTCCTTATCGGTATCCATCTCCACTGCCAGAGCGCGTCCATCCGCGTGACGCAAGGCTGTTTCAAATGATTCGGCTAAACGTTGTTTGATGTCAGTAGATACCTTCAATCTATCCACCACGATGTCGATAGTGTGTTTTTTGTTTTTTTCCAGCTTTGGCAAATTATCCATGTCGCATATCTTGCCGTTGACGCGCAGACGGACAAAACCTTGTGCACGCAACTCATCAATCAAATCCAGATGCTCACCTTTACGCCCCACGATGCGCGGAGAAAGAATCATCACCTTGGTGCCCACTGGTAAAGTCAGCACATGATCAACCATCTGTCCCACTGACTGCGCCTGCAATACCAGTTGATGCTGAGGACAATACGGCTCACCCGCACGCGCAAACAGCAGACGTAAATAGTCGTGAATCTCGGTAACAGTGCCAACAGTAGAGCGGGGATTATGCGAAGTCGCCTTCTGTTCAATCGCGATAGCAGGCGATAGCCCTTCAATTAAATCGACATCCGGCTTTTCCATAAGCTGCAAAAACTGCCGAGCATAAGCAGATAGCGATTCCACATAACGTCGCTGTCCCTCAGCATATAGGGTGTCGAATGCAAGTGAGGACTTACCAGAGCCAGATAAGCCAGTGATGACTACTAACTGATTGCGCGGTAGATCCAGGCTTATGTTTTTGAGATTGTGGGTGCGCGCACCGCGAATTTTGATGTATTCCATTTGAAGTCGAAGGTCAGAAAAACGACCTGCAATATACGCGAAAAAGAGAGCTTCCCCAATAGTTCGCATTTGTTCGGTATGACTTCTTGGCGGAGGTGATTGCTAGGTGGTGGTGCAAGCTACCCGCGAGAGCGAGTAGCCTTGTTACGAGTCGTATTAAATCCGTATGGCCAACTCGCTTGCTTTGCCGAGATAGCTATCTGGGCTGAGAGTTTGCAAACGTTGTTTTTCAGATTGCGGAATGTCGAGTGATTCAATGAACTCATGTAGCGAAGTACGGTTGATGCCATCCTTGCCGCGTGTGAGTTCTTTGAGTTTGTCGTAGGCGTTTTCGATGTTGTAGCGGCGCATTACGGTTTGAATCGGCTCTGCCAAAACTTCCCAGCTATTGTTCAAGTCTGCCGCAAGTCGAAGCGGATTCACTTCCAATTTGTTTAAGCCTTTTAGGCATGATTCGTAGGCTAGCAAGGTGTAACCGAAGGCGACACCCATATTGCGTAGCACCGTTGAGTCGGTGAGGTCACGCTGCCAGCGTGATACAGGGAGCTTCTCGGAAAGATGTCTTAACAGCGCATTGGCTAGACCGAGATTGCCTTCCGAGTTTTCAAAGTCGATAGGGTTGACCTTGTGCGGCATAGTGGAAGATCCAACTTCACCCGCGATGACTTTTTGCTTGAAAAATCCTAGTGAAATATAGCCCCAGATATCGCGGTTCAGGTCGATCAAGATGGTGTTCGCACGTGCGAATGCATCATATAGCTCGGCCATGTAATCGTGTGGCTCGATTTGGATGGTGTAAGGGTTGAAAGTAATGCCGCGAGCTGTGATGAAGCGTTGTGCAAAATTTTCCCAATCCACATCGGGATAAGCTGCCAAATGGGCATTGTAGTTTCCTACGGCACCATTGATCTTACCCATGACTTCAACGCTAGCGATGGTGTTACGTGCGCGCTGTAAGCGGTATACGACATTTGCCATTTCTTTGCCAAGACTGCTAGGGGTTGCTGTCTGACCGTGAGTGCGGCACAGCATGGGTATGTCAGCATGTTGGTGGGCGAGGTCGCGCAGGCGGCTGATAAGCGCATCCAGTGAGGGCAACATGACATCTGCACGGCCATGCTTGAGCATGAGCGCGTGGCTTAGGTTGTTTATGTCCTCAGAAGTGCAGGCGAAGTGAATGAACTCCAGTGCGCCGGCGGTTTCGGGATTCGCTGCCAATTTCTCGCGTAGCCAGTATTCAATTGCTTTTACATCATGATTGGTACGGCGCTCAATGGTTTTGATTTGTTCTGCGTCTTCTGTGCTGAACTCGGCAGCGAGTAGGTCGAGCTGCGCAATCGTTGCAGAGCTAAAAGAGGCTAATTCGGGAATGCCAGCTTCTGCGCTCAATGCCTTTAACCATTCAATTTCGATCAAGACACGGTAACGGATCAAACCGTATTCGCTGAAGTAGCTGCGCAGGCCTTCAACTTTGCTGTGGTAACGTCCGTCCAGAGGGGAAAGTGCAGTGAGTGCTGAGAGAGTCATGATGTAATTGCTCGAAAAAAATCAGATGCGTATTTTACGCGAAAGCACATCATCGCGCTGGCGGACTCGGATAACTGGGCAATATTATGAGAGGAAAACGAGTTAAGTGTCTTATTGCTAGTACTATAAATCGCAGTTCAATCCACAGATTTCGCAGATTAACGTAGATTTTCAATTGGGTGCGTCAGACGTTCAGCATTAGATGTTGTTTAATCAGTAAAATCTGATAGAGCGGCTTGCCATTCGACTAAGGCTGGAAAAACCTCCAGCCAAGTCGTTCACTATTTTTAATTTATATAGGCACTCTTATGGAATTGCTTACAAGGGTGTTTCTGACACCTAGCAGATGATGCCACCACCAAGGCAAATTTCACCGTCATAGGCAACAACAGATTGCCCCGGTGTTACTGCCCATTGCGCTTCATCGAAGGCAAAGTGGGCGCTATTGTTAGCACTTGCGGTGATTCGGCAGTTTGCATCGGCTTGCCGGTAGCGAGTCTTGGCGGCGTAGTCTCGATCTGTGTCGGGGGCTTGGCCGCTAATCCAATGCGTATCTAAGGCATCAAGTTGTGGATTGAGAAGCAAAGGGTGGTCATGTCCTTGCACAACGATTAAATGATTGTTCGGCATATCCTTGCTGGCGACAAACCACGGCTCACCTGTGGTTGCGCGTGAGCCGCCAATGCCCAAACCTTGACGCTGACCGATGGTGTAAAACGACAAGCCCATGTGTTTGCCGACTACGTTACCTTCCGGCGTGAGCATGTCTCCCGGTTTTGTTGGTAGGTATTGACTTAAAAACTCACGAAAAGGGCGCTCGCCGATAAAGCAAATTCCAGTGCTGTCTTTTTTAGCGTGATTGGATAAATTATGTTCGCGCGCAATATCGCGTACTTGAGATTTGGGTATCTGTCCCAGTGGAAACATGGCTTTGGATAATTGTTGTTGGCTCAGACGATGCAGGAAATAGCTTTGATCTTTGCTTTGGTCAAAGGCTTTTAATAATTGGAAGGAGCCATTTACTTCGCGCACTTGCGCGTAGTGTCCGGTGGCAATGGCATCCGCGCCTAGGCGAACGGCGTGATCCAGAAATGCTTTGAATTTGATTTCAGAGTTGCACAGTATGTCTGGGTTAGGGGTGCGCCCAGCTTCATATTCGCGCAGAAAGTAACTGAATACCCGATCTTTATACTCTTTGGCGAAATTAACTGCTTCGATGGGGATGCCGATAGTATCGGCCACCGAAACCGCATCAATCAAATCTTGACGCGAAGAGCAGTATTCACTGTCATCGTCATCTTCCCAATTCTTCATGAATAGGCCGATAACCTCATAGCCTTGCTGCTTTAAAAGCAAGGCGGTAACGGCTGAGTCTACGCCGCCGGACATGCCGACCACGACACAGGATTTATGATTACTTTTCACGTTTGTTCTTTCTCACACGGGAGGGGGCGTTGGATGGATAACGTGCTTCTTAGTCATAATGAGTAATTAAATCTAAGGGATAACGTTTTCCTGCAAGATAATCTTCTACGCAACGCAAAACTAGTGGACTGCGATGGCGCGACTGTGAGGCACGTATTTCGTCGAGTGACATCCATATCGCGCGCACGATGCCTTCGTCCAAGTTGCGTTCGGGGTGGTGCGAAACAATACGGCCGCCGAAGGAGAAACGTAGGTAACTGGTGTCGGATAGCGCTGAATGCCAGCGATAAATGCCAATTAGATATTCTGCTTCGAATTGATATGCTGACTCTTCCAATGTTTCACGTACCGCTCCAGCTGATAAGCTTTCATTTTCTTCCCAGTGCCCTGCGGGCTGATTAAGCATCAGGCCTTGAGTTGTGTGCTCTTCCACCAGTAAGAACTTGCCGTCTTGTTCAAGGACGGTGGCGACAGTGGTATTAGGTTTCCATATCATGGCGTGATTTTAAACGAAATAAAAAAGGCAGGGTCGCCCCGGCCTTTTTTATTTTTGGAGCATTTAGCAGCAATCAGAGTAGACACTAGCTGTGTCAGAACTTATAACGCTTCACTTTTAATGGTGAAGGTAAAACTGCTAAATATAATTTGGTGCCGGGAGGGGGAATCGAACCCCCACTTCCTTTCAAAAACTGGATTTTGAATCCAGCGCGTCTACCAATTCCGCCATCCCGGCTGAGGAAGGCGCGAATTATCCATGAAACTGAGCTCTTCATCAACTACAATGCGCGTCTTTTATTTTGAGTGGCTAATTTTTGTCATGCGAACCAGTGATTTTGAGTTTGAATTACCAGAGCAATTAATCGCACAACACCCTCCAGTATTGCGCGGTGCAAGTCGATTATTAGAGATTAATCAGGCAGGCTTTAGTGATAGCCAGTTCGTCGATTTGCCGGGCTTGCTGTGCGAGCACGATTTATTGATTTTGAATGATACACGCGTGTTGAAGGCGCGTTTGTATGGAGAGAAGGAAAGCGGCGGCAAGGTCGAAGTCTTGGTTGAGCGCATGTTGGACGAGCATGAAGTGCTTGCGCAAGTGCGGGCTAGCAAGACACCAAGAAAGGGTAGCCGATTGTTGCTGGAGGGCGCGTTATGGGCGCGAGTGCTGGGTCGCGCAGGTGAATTTTTTCATTTGCGTTTTGAGAATGCGGCATCAGTTGCTGATTTGTTAGAGCAGTACGGACGATTGCCTTTGCCTCCCTATATCACCCACGCAGCGGGCGAAGAGGATGAAACGCGCTACCAAACAGTATTCGCCCGTGAGCTAGGTGCGGTGGCAGCGCCCACTGCGGGGCTGCATTTTGGCGAGGATATGCTGCAAACATTGCGCGATAAAGGTGTAAACATTGCTTATGTGACCTTGCATGTCGGCGCGGGGACCTTTAAGCCTGTGCGTGTTGAGAAAATTGAAGAACACGTCATGCATAGTGAACGTTACACCATCTCGCAAGACACCGTAGACGCAATTGCTCAGGCCAAAGCCAAAGGCGGGCGTATCATTGCGGTTGGCACAACTAGTCTGCGTGCACTGGAAAGTGCAGCAAGAGATGGGGTGTTGCATGCAGGCGCTGGTGAGACGAATATTTTTATCACGCCGGGATACAGCTTTAATGTGGTGGAGGTGCTGTTAACCAACTTCCATTTGCCGCGCTCAACACTACTAATGCTGGTGTGCGCCTTTGGCGGAAAAGACAAAATGCTGGCCGCTTACCAGCATGCTGTTGCACAAGAGTATCGCTTCTTTAGTTACGGCGATGCGATGTTGATTGAAAGAGAGTAATGAAGCTAAAAACTTCACTACAGAGGCACAGAGAAAAGCAAAGCATCAACAAGTTGCAGCCGTTCCGCCCATCGAGTGAGTCAGCAACGCCGAGGATATTTTTGTGTTCTCGGTGTATCAAGAGATGAAAGAGTTAATGAAATGAAATTTACGCTACACAAGACATCCGGTGCTGCACGACGCGGCACTTTAGATTTAGCTCATGGCAAGTTGGAGACCCCTGCATTTATGCCAGTGGGCACTTACGGCACGGTCAAGGCGATGTCGCCGCTAGAGTTGAAAGACATGGGAGCGCAGATTGTGCTCGGCAATACCTTTCATCTGTGGCTGCGTCCCGGCTTGGAAGTGATTGAGGCGCACGGGGGCTTGCATCGCTTTATGGCTTGGGATGGTCCTATTCTTACCGACTCCGGCGGCTTTCAAGTATTTAGCCTTGGCGATTTACGTAAAATCACTGGGGGTGGTGTGGAATTTAGATCTCCGGTAAACGGTGATAAATGCTTTTTGTCGCCAGAAGAATCCATGCGCATTCAGCGTGTATTGAATTCCGATATTGTGATGATCTTTGACGAATGCACTCCTTATCCTGCGGATGAACAGGTGGCGGGTTTGTCCATGCGGCTGAGTTTGGGCTGGGCAGAGCGCAGCAAGAAGGCGCACGAAGGCAATCCCAATGCGCTGTTCGGGATCGTGCAAGGCGGTATGCATGAGCATCTACGTGATGAGTCTCTGGCTGGCTTGGTTGATATAGGCTTTGATGGTTTTGCTATTGGAGGCCTGTCGGTGGGAGAGCCGAAGGAAGATATGCTGCGTATTTTGAAGCATACGGGGCCGCAATTGCCACAAGATAAGCCGCGTTATTTGATGGGCGTGGGCACGCCGGAAGACTTGGTTGAGGCAGTAGCAAATGGCATTGATATGTTTGATTGTGTGATGCCGACACGTAATGCGCGTAACGGACATCTCTTCACCCGCTTCGGCGATGTCCGCATTAAAAATGCCAAGTACCGTATGGATACACGACCATTGGACGAACAATGTAATTGTTATACCTGTCGTAATTTCACCCGCGCTTATTTGCATCATTTGCATAAGCTTAATGAGATTCTCGGTGCGCGCCTCAATACCATCCACAATCTGCATTACTATCAGGAATTGATGGCGGACATCCGTGCTTCTATTGAGGCAAGGAGTTACGAGGAGTTTCAGGTGGCGTTCCATCATGCGCGTGCGGGCTTGTAAGTATTTGCCTTGAGGGTGGATGAGTAGCAAAACAGTCATGCCATCCATGTTAGAATGCTGCCTTTGATTTTTTAGTTCGGAGAAGATACAAATGATTTCCATTAGCAATTTGTTCATCAGTAATGCATATGCAGAAGGTGCCGCAGCCGCTCCAGGTGCTGGCGTAATGGATTTCCTACCCTTATTCGCCTTAGTCGCGGTGTTCTACTTCCTTATCCTGCGTCCGCAGCAAAAGCGCTCTAAAGAAGTAAAGACGATGCTGGAAGCGATGCAAAAAGGTGATGAGGTTTCAACTTCAGGCGGTATTTTGGGTCGCGTGGTAAAAGTGGGTGAGACTTATATTGCTATCGAGGTAGCTGAAGGCATTACTCTCAATGTGCAGAAGAGTGCAGTTCAAACCATATTGCCTAAGGGCACCATCAAGTCTGTCTAAACGTTTCATCGAGTTTATTGGGGTTTTGTAATGAATCGTTACCCGCTGTGGAAATATCTGATAATCGCTGTGGCAATTGTGCTCGGCACGGTCTATGCATTGCCAAACTTGTATGGCGAAGCGCCTGCGGTGCAGGTCTTGCCTTTACGTGCCAATCTTAAAGCAGATGTGGCGCTGATGACGCGCGTGGAGGATGCTTTAAAAGCTGCGCAAATAAATCCTGATATTTTGTCGATGGATGCGACCAGTGTTAAGGCACGCTTCAAAGACACTGATACACAATTGAAAGCCAAAGACGTAATAAAAGCGGCACTTGGCGAAGATTATGTTGTGGCTTTGAATTTGTTGCCACGCTCGCCACAATGGCTGTCCGACCTGAATGCTTTTCCTATGTATCTCGGATTGGATTTGCGCGGCGGGGTGCACTTTCTTATGCAGGTGGATATGAAGGGTGCTTTGAATAAAGCTCTGGAATCTGCCTCGGGCGATTTTCGTACTACTTTGCGTGAGAAGAGAATTCCTTACTCGGGTGTGAGCCGCGATGCTTCGCTGGTGACGGTTAAGTTCCGTGACGCAGACGCACGTAGCAAGGGCGAAGCAGAACTTACGCAACGCTTTGGGGGTTTGGAATTTTCTACCCAAGAAGATGGTGCTAACTATCTATTGCACGCTCGCCTCAAGCCAACAGAAGAAAAACGTATTAAAGACACTGCTGTGCAGCAGAATCTGGTCACGTTACGCAATCGTGTAAACGAATTGGGCGTGGCCGAGCCAGTTATTCAGCAGCAGGGTGAAGATCGGATCGTGGTGCAATTGCCAGGTGTGCAAGACACAGCACGTGCAAAAGACATCTTAGGCCGTACGGCAACCTTGGAGGTGCGTCTGGTGGATGAAACCCATCAAGTTGGCGCTGGCTCTGTTGCTCCATTCGGCACAGATATGTTTAAAGATCGTGATGGTGGATACATTCTGGTGAAGAAGAGTGTGTTGCTAACGGGCGAACGTATTAGTGACGCCCAGCCTGGTTTTGACAGTCGCAATAACGAACCTGCGGTGCACCTGAATTTGGATGCGGTCGGCGCACGTAAGTTTAAAATAGCTACACGTGAAAATGTCGGTAAACGTATGGCGATTATCCTGTTTGAAAAGGGTAAAGGTGAGGTTGTGACTGCGCCAGTGATACGTGAAGAAATCGGCGGCGGACGGGTGCAAATTACTGGCAAAATGACAACCGAAGAAGCCAAAGATGTTTCGTTGTTGCTGCGCTCGGGAGCATTGGCGGCACCGATGGAAATTATTGAAGAGCGTACTGTTGGGCCTAGTCTAGGTGCAGATAACATCAAGCGCGGCTTTGATTCCACCAAGATAGGCTTTATCGCAATTTCGATTTTCATGATTGCTTACTATCTGATGTTCGGAGGGATTTCAGTAGTAGCGCTGACGGTTAACTTGCTATTGCTAGTAGCACTGCTGTCCATGCTACAGGCTACGCTCACTTTGCCTGGTATGGCAGCTATTGCCCTGACCTTGGGTATGGCGATTGACTCCAACGTGCTTATCAATGAGCGTATTCGCGAGGAGTTACGCAATGGCGTGCCGCCGCAAGGTGCTATTTTTTCGGGATACGAACATGCATTTGCCACAATTCTCGACTCCAATATCACCACCCTGATTGCAGGCATCGCGCTGTTTATGTTCGGCTCTGGGCCGATACGCGGTTTTGCAGTTGTGTTGTGTTTAGGGATTTTGACTTCCATGTTTAGCTCAGTGCTGGTATCTCGCGCTGTGGTGAATATTATTTACGGTAGCAAGGCGCGTTTGAACAAAGTGGCGATAGGTTAAAGCAGGGTGGGCGCAGCCCACCCGTAACAGCTAATTACAATTTTTAAGGCAAAGCTGAAATGGAATTTTTTAGAATTAAAAAAGACATCCCGTTCATGAGTTACGGGCGTTATACCACCAGCATTTCTTTGATTACGTTTGTTCTTTCGGTGTTTTTTCTCGCTAGCAAAGGACTGAACTTCGGCGTGGACTTTACGGGTGGCACAGTATTGGAAGTGCATTACTCTCAAACTGCTGACCTGAGTAAAGTCCGTGATAATTTGTCCAACATAGGTTTACATGATGCACTTGTGCAGAATTTTGGCTCAAGTTCTGATGTGCTGATCCAAGTGCCATTGAAGCAAAATAAAGTTGGTGCGCATTTGTCCGAGCAGGTGCTTTCCGTTCTGCGTGAACAAGATGCTGGCGTGGAATTGCGTCGCGTTGAATTTGTTGGGCCACAAGTCGGTAAAGATTTGGTTGAAAATGGCGCGCTGGCGCTGTTGCTGGTGAGCTTGGGTATCGTTAGCTATCTGTGGATGCGCTTTGAGTGGAAATTCGGCTTGGCAGCAATCATCGCCAACTTACATGACGTGGTTATTATTCTAGGTTTCTTTGCCTTCTTTCAGTGGGAATTTTCTCTTTCAGTGCTGGCAGCGGTGCTCGCAGTGCTGGGTTACTCGGTGAATGAGTCGGTGGTGGTGTTTGATCGAATTCGTGAAAATTTCCGCAAGATGCGCAAGACCGAAGTGCATGAGGTTATTGATAATGCGATTACACGTACCATGTCGCGCACAATCATTACTCACGGTTGTACACAGATGATGGTGACCTCAATGCTGTTTCTGGGTGGCGAAACCCTGCACTATTTTGCATTGGCACTAACCATCGGCATTATGTTTAGTATTTATTCCTCGGTGCTGGTTGCCAGTCCCTTGTTAATGATGTTTGGCGTGTCGCGAGAAGATTTCATTAAACCTGAAAAAACCGAAGCCGAAGAAGTTTTACCCTAGATTATGATCGATTTTATTCTACATTTAGATACGCACCTTCTCAGCTTGGTGCATGACTATGGCGTGTGGGTCTACGCTATTTTGTTTGCCATCATTTTCGCCGAAACAGGGCTGGTCGTAGCACCATTTCTACCGGGCGACTCCTTGTTATTTGTTACGGGTGCCTTGTGCGGCATGGGTTCGCTGGAGCTACAGGTTTTGATGCCTTTGCTAATGCTAGCCGCATTTTCTGGCGACAATACCAACTATTGGATTGGTAAGCATTTCGGTATTAAGTTGTTCAAACACGATTCACGCTTTTTTAAATTCAAACACCTGGAAAAGACACAGGCGTTTTATGCTAAACATGGTGGCAAGACCATCCTTTTTGCGCGATTTTTACCCATTGTCCGCACCTTTGCCCCCTTCGTGGCGGGTGTCGGGACCATGAGCTACCGCTTATTTATAACTTTTAGTGCACTTGGCAGTGTGGTTTGGATAGGCGGTTTAACACTTGCGGGGTATTTTTTCGGAAATATTCCCGTCATCAAGAACAATCTCACCTTGATGATCCTCGTTATCATCTTTGTTTCGCTTGTTCCTGCCTTTAGCGAAGTTATACGCCATCATCGCAACAAGAGTTCAAGCTAGAAAAAACAGTTGTCCGCAGATTTCACAGTTTTTCTCCGATTAAACAACATCTAATGCCGAACTTTCTACGCACCCCTTGGGTGCTGAGGTGAGTATTTGCAAACGATTGAAAATCTGCGTTAATCTGCGGATTGAACTGAGGTTTTTAGGTTAATCTGTGCAATCTGCTGACTGTACTTCGGTTTTAAGGCCCACTCCAAGCAACTTGCTTGCATCCCAATTTTCAATCGCCCAATTTAGTATTGTTCTCAAGTCATAGCCCGCCAGATCGGCAGGAGGACACTGCTGCAAAAAAATGAGTACCCGTAGCAATGTGGTGACAGTTTGTGAACTGTCCACCGGAGCTGCGAGCGTCTGTTTGCTTAACTTTTCTCCTTCGGTATTCACCGCAACCGGCAAGTGCATATAGGCTGGGCTAGCTAAACTCAGCAAGCGTTGCAGATGAATTTGGCGCGCAGTGGAGGCAAGCAAATCTGCGCCGCGCACGATATGCGTGATGTTCTGAAACACATCATCCACTACGGCAGCAAGTTGGTAGGCGAACAATCCATCCGCACGCTTCACAACGAAATCTCCGATTTCATTTTCAAGGTGCTGGGTGATTTGACCTTGTAACGTATCGTTGAATGTAATTAGGGAAGAGGGAAGGGTGAGGGCTGAAGTGCGCACTCGCCAGGCACGTGCTTCGCGCCCACTGGGAATGCCTTCGCGGCACGTGCCGGGATAGACCAAGCCCTCTACTCCATGCAAAGCTGAATCTGCTATTTCTTTGCGTGTGCAGCAACATGGATAAACCGCGCCGTTAGTTTTAAGCTCGTGTAATACCTCTTCGTAAGCTGCTGTGCGCTGGCTCTGATACAGAATAGCTGCGTCGCTATGCAGCCCGAAAGCATCCAAGGTGCGCAGGATGTCGTCAGCTGTACCTGCAACACAACGCGGTGTATCGAGGTCTTCCATGCGCACCAGCCAGCTGCCGTGATGATGTTTTGCATCTAGATAGCTGCCGACAGCGGCGACAAGTGAGCCGAAGTGGAGAGGGCCGCTGGGGGAGGGGGCGAAGCGCCCGCGATAGTCAGCTACGTATGACATTTGCGTGATTTGGGCTGTATGCGACTAAATTTGGTGTGTGAATATAAAAAAATGGGTATAGCATAGCTCTACCCATCTCATATTTACGACAATTTAAAAGTAGAAGTTACGCGGCTACTGGCTCTTCCTCAAACGCCAACACAACTTCTTTATCCTTCACATCGACAGTCACCTTGCCGCCATTTGCCAGACGGCCGAACAGCAATTCGTCAGCTAATGCAGAACGGATGGTGTCTTGAATCAATCTAGCCATTGGTCGCGCGCCCATTAGCGGATCGAAGCCGTGCTCGGCTAGGTGAGTTTTGAGCGCATCGGTGAATAATGCGTCCACTTTTTTCTCGTGTAGCTGTTCATCCAGCTGCATGAGGAATTTATCCACAACGCGCAGGATGACGGATTGATCTAGCGAGGCAAAGGAGACGATGGCATCCAGACGGTTGCGGAACTCGGGGGTGAACATTTTCTTGATATCTATCATCTCGTCGCCGGAAGATGAAGTCTTGGAGAAACCGATTTGCGTTTTATTCAGCGCATCCGCCCCCGCGTTGGTGGTCATGATGATGACGACATTGCGGAAGTCTGCCTTGCGGCCGTTGTTGTCAGTGAGCGTGCCGTGATCCATGACTTGCAACATGATGTTGAAGATATCAGGATGGGCTTTTTCGATCTCGTCTAGCAGTAATACGCAATGCGGCTGTTTGTTAATCATTTCGGTGAGTAAGCCGCCTTGGTCGAAGCCTACATAGCCGGGAGGGGCGCCAATCAGACGCGATACAGCATGGCGCTCCATGTATTCAGACATGTCGAAGCGATGTAGCGGCATACCCATCACATAAGCGAGCTGGCGTGCAACCTCAGTCTTACCGACACCGGTAGGGCCGGAGAACAAAAAGCTGCCGATGGGTTTCTGAGGATTGCCCAGACCACTACGTGACATCTTGATAGAACGCGCCAGAACATCAATGGCTTTATCTTGACCAAACACAGTGGACTTCAAATCACGATCTAAGTTTTTCAAGGTATTTTTGTCGTCATGTGACACGGTACGCGTCGGGATACGAGCGATCTTGGCAATGATTTCTTCGATCTCGTGTTTGCCCACCACTTTTTTCTGTTTGGACTTCGGCAAGATGCGTTGTGCCGCACCCGCTTCGTCCAACACGTCGATTGCCTTGTCTGGCAAATGACGGTCATTAATGAAGCGTGAGGAAAGCTCGGCCGCACTGGTGATTGCTGCGGCGCTGAACTTGATGCAGTGATGTTCCTCAAAGCGGCTTTTTAAGCCCTTCAATATTTCGATGGTTTGTTCAACCGAAGGTTCGGCTACATCAACCTTTTGGAAGCGGCGTGATAGCGCTGAATCTTTCTCGAATATGCCACGATATTCCTGATAAGTAGTCGCACCAATACATTTCAAATCACCGCTAGAAAGTGCGGGCTTGAGTAGATTGGAAGCGTCCATAGTGCCACCAGAAGCGGAGCCAGCACCAATGAGGGTATGTATTTCGTCGATAAACAGCACTGAGTTAGGCGCAGCTTTTAATTCTTTTAATACCGACTTCAAGCGTTGCTCAAAATCGCCGCGATATTTGGTGCCGGCGAGCAGCGAGCCCATGTCCAGCGAATACACTTGTGCGTCTTTTAATATATCGGGCACATTGCCTTCAACAATGCGGCGCGCTAAGCCTTCGGCAATGGCGGTTTTACCTACGCCCGCTTCACCAACTAACAGAGGATTATTCTTGCGACGACGGCATAGGGTTTGAATCACACGTTCTAGTTCGAGATTGCGACCAATAAGCGGATCAATTCTGCCTTCCAGTGCATGCGCGTTCAAATCCAAAGTGTAGTTTTTTAATGCAGTGTCGTTACTGGCTTCTTGTTCAGCCTGTGTTTCCGTTTCACTAGCGGGCTTTTGTTCGCCGGGCAATTCAGGCGCTTTGTTAATGCCGTGTGCAATGTAATTCACCACGTCAAGGCGTGTGATGGCGCGCTGATTCAGAAAGTACACAGCATGCGATTCTTTTTCGCCAAACAAAGCTACAAGGATGTTTTCTCCACTGACTTCTTTTTTATTGGTGGATTGCACATGCAAAATGGCACGCTGAATGACGCGCTGAAAACCAACCGTTGGCTGCGTATCAACATCACCCGTTCCCGGTAGACGTGGAGTATGTGTGTCGACATGTTGCGTAAGCACGGCTTGTAATTCAGCAATGTCTGCACCACATGCGCGCAACACATGTGCTGCGGAAGGGTTATCCAACATGGCCAGCAGCAAGTGTTCGACCGTAATGAATTCGTAGCGCTTTTGACGTGCTTCGACAAAAGCAAGATGGAGACTGACTTCTAGTTCTTGAGCAATCATTTAGTTTTCCTCCATATGGCATTTTAGTGGATGCCCATGCTGCATTGAAAATTCTGAAACTTGTACTACCTTCGTTTCTGCGATGTCTTTTGTATAGACACCACATACCGCAGAGCCATCATTGTGTATTCTGAGCATAATTTTAGTCGCTTGTTCCAAAGTTTTTGCAAAAAAGTTTTGCAACACCTCAATGACGAACTCCATCGTCGTAAAGTCGTCGTTTAGCAGCAGCACCTTGTATAAATTTGGCGGCTTACTTTTACTACGTTCTAGTTCAAGTACAGATGAATGTTCGTGTTGTGTTGTCATTGAGTTCATTGTGACATTTTGTATGCCGACATATTTAACGATTAGCGGGGTTTTTACAAGCGTATTAAAAAAACTTCACTAAGCGCTTGACTTTGAGAAATTTACAAAGTAAAAAGTGGATAGGCGTTTGAATCATAAGTATCTGCAGTACTGGTTTCACCATGTGCGGCGTTGAAATTCAAACAGTTTAACGGGAATTCACCCGGTTTATAGTAAGGAAGCTCTAACATGGCAAACGGTACAGTAAAGTGGTTCAATGATGCAAAGGGTTTCGGTTTTATTACTCCTGATGATGGCAGTGAAGATCTTTTTGCACACTTCTCTGCAATCAATATGAGTGGCTTTAAGTCTCTTAAAGAAAGTCAGAAAGTGACTTTCGATATAGTTCAAGGCCCAAAAGGTAAGCAAGCATCAAACATCCAAGCGGGTTAATTACCGCTTGAGTTGTAAAAAATCCCGCCACGAAAGTAGCGGTATTTTTTATGTTCTGGATTTAGGGAAACATTGAATAATTCGTCATCTCCGCGAACTGCAAGAGTTGAGCCAAAGCCAACTCTCCGAGCTTACAGGCATTCCTCAAACCACTATCTTAGCCATAGAAAACGGCAGAGTGAATTTAGGTGTCGAGCGCGAAGGTTATTGCCCGTGCCCTTTAGTGTCATCCTGCCGTTCTCGTGTTTCCTGACAGGGAGCTTGCGCACGCAACATAATTCGGCAATTTACACGGACGCTGAGCGATAAGGCCGCGTGGAGCCAGTGACTTCAACGTTGGGCAATTAATAGGAGCAATTTATGATTGATCACACAGGTATAAATGTTAGTGATTTTAATAAGAGCAAAGAGTTTTATTCAAAAGCTCTTTCTGCAATTAGTTATTCACTTCTCCTTGAGTTTCCAGCATCAGTAACAGGCAGTACTGACGTAGCGGGTTTTGGTGAATCACCCAAACCCGATTTCTGGGTAAACAAAGGCACACCGAACAATCCTCCCGTTCATGTGGCTTTCCGTGTCGAAACACGAGCGCAAGTTGATGCATTTTTTAAAGCAGCAATTGCCGCCGGTGGTCGTGACAATGGTAAGCCAGGTGTTCGCCCACACTATCATCCAAATTACTATGGAGCTTTTGTGCTTGATCCAGACGGCCATAATATTGAGGCAGTATGTCACTTGCTTGAGTAGCGATAGCCAACCTGACGTTCGCTCAGGGCAGCCTAGTTGCGTGCTGTCCCTCAACTTTACGGTTGACGCAGTAACAAACTCAAACCCCCCCAATTTCCTCATCTATAAACCCATAAGTAGCGACGCGATTTATGGCGAAGATCGCACTCTAAAAATCAAATGGGTTAAGTTCGGTTTCGTTTCTGGACTTCCACAAAGCAATGTAGGCCCTATCCTTTTTTTCGACCAATCTAATTTATCTCCATTAATTCATCAGATGTAACGTCAGTGTTACCTGATGTTACGTTCTCATTTGTTTGAGCATGGAATATCTTTTTGAAACAATTGTTATTTTGTTTCAAGTAGATAGAAAGGGTATGAAAATAGATGTTGCATGGTTTGGACTGAGAAGAACATTGTTAAGCGGGAGCACAAAGCTGTTTGGGGAAGTAGGGATGTTAGGGCTTAGCCTTGGCGCTAGTTATAAGAATAATCATTAGTGTCCGTAAATTTAGTTGAATAGATTCAGTTGGTTATTGTTTTGCTGTGTAGTTTTTTGTGGGTCAATATGTTTAAGCAACTGATCGATTGGAATTTTCTCAAAAATAGTCAGGCTAAAAATCTGTAACATTGTGTAAAGCGAAGCCTCGGTATTAAACCTTTTTTTCACGATGGCGACTAAGACGTAAACCGAGATGGCGATCCATATTTATGTCTTGACTGCATTTTCGGTGGTGCCGTAAAACCGCTTGATTCTGAGATGCTGTTTGATCCATTTGAAGAATAGTTCGACCTGCCAGCGGCAGCGATAAAGTTGGGCGATGGTCAGCGCAGGCAAGTCGAAGTTGTTGCGGGTAATCCTTGGCGGCCTTCGGCGCGGTCAACGCAATGGTTTGATCGCAACGCAGCCCAGTGGCCTTGTCTACGGCACGAGAATAGATGCGACGGAAAATCAGGTTGGATTTGCCTCTGA
>Ga0316204_10003189_pt1 | contig 33873 bp, 27 predicted proteins | sample 6monrhotite_MG_2_FD_205661 | JGI IMG/M metagenome (GOLD analysis project Ga0316204, IMG submission 205661) | Microbial mat bacterial communities from mineral coupon in-situ incubated in ocean water Damariscotta River, Maine, United States -... | ecosystem: Environmental > Aquatic > Marine >... | reverse complement strand
GCAAGGCAAAATCAAACGAAAAAGCGCAGTTTACTGCAGTAAATGAGCATTTTGAGTTTGGTTTTCCTCGGTGCCCTTTAGGGTAAACACAGCCAGCGCGCTATAAATCAATTTTCGGAGGTGCCCTGTAGTAAATTTGACAGCCTCTTTCTTATTTACATTCCACGTATAAGATGCATATGTACAATTAGTTGCGTGAGCATTCTTTCCAAAAACGAAGGCGATTAAAAATATAAACGAAAATGTTATTGCATTTGATAACAATTTTCTCAAAGATGAGTAATTAACTACTATATCTACCAAAACACATAATCTCAGTCATTCGAATAGTTAAAACAACGTGTTAAACTTTCGATTTCGCTTCCAAAATCGCTTAATGTTTTTCGCTGTTACCACGAGCTTTTTCTCTTCACTAAAATAAAACACTAACTCATCGATAATCTTCGATTTGAGAAAATTTCGTAGTTGTAAAAAAAGTGTTTCATCGATTTTACTTAAGTCCATTAAAGAGAAAAAATCGTTACTCAAATAAATAATATTTTGAGCATTTGATTTTATATTGCTTGAAAATTGTTTATTGTAGGGCGATGCTAAAACACTTCCTAACTTCGCCATGCTTTTAACACAAATATCATCAGTTATAACGCTGGTTATTTGGGCTTGGTAATTATCAGGCAACTGTCCAGCCCCCCAAAACCATAGACTGTTAATCTCTGGCTTTCCTGCGTCAATTCTTTTTTTGTTGGTTGGTGAATGATGCAAAAGCATCTGCACTTCATTAAACACGGCTTGCCAACTCATCTTGTTTTCACCGTGAGGAATATGAGGATAAATATTTTCACCTATTATCGTTTCAGGTGAGATTTTTGCCGTTTCAAAAGGCTTTTCCGCAGTACAATACCATTGCTCTGCGGTTTGATAGGTAAAATGCAATTCATCTTCTTCAAAATGTAGATTCAGCTCATGGCAAAAGGATTCCGCCTCAACTTCAGTTAACGAGAAGTGATTTGCTTTTACCATTGCTAGATGTTCACGATTTGGCAGCAAGAGAATTGGTGATGCGAATGTCATCCAACGATGATCATCACTATTTTTCTCCGTTGCGTGTTTAATAGCCGCATGAGGAAACTGTTCATTGTTCAAACTCATTCCCAATTGCTTTGCGATATTTTTGTAAGGCGAGAACTGTTCTTCATTTTCGAGAATGGCCCCGCGAGAAAAAAGGCATTCGATATTCGCTAGCTTATGGCTTTGTTGTTGACGAACAGCATCGATAAAACCAGGAAGATAGAGCGTCACTTGGCGAGTTTGATTGTTCAGAAAAACACCTCATCATAGATTTTTATAAACTGAACAAAAGATAACACAACTTATCCTATCTGCTGTGGTTATCTATAAACCACTGAAGTTTTTTTAACCGATCAACTTCTATTTGACCAGTTACTTTAGCTAATGTACCTTACGCTGTTTTTATCATCCAACTGAGTCATCAAATGGCGCGAAAAATCGACAATCAGAATTTCGAAAGCTCTCTCGCAGAGTTAGAAGAAATTGTTAACAAGATGGAGAATGGTGACCTTACCCTTGAAGAGTCACTTCAGGCATTCGAGCAAGGTGTAAAACTCACCAAGGATTGTCAAAAAGCCCTCAAAACAGCAGAGCAAAAAGTAAACAAATTAGTTCCCAAAGATGACAAATTTGTCTTAGAACCATTTGCACCACAATCTGAAAACAACAGCTAATAGGAATACCGTCTTATCATGGGAATATTGGCTGGAAAGCTCAAATATTATCAATCGGAAGTTGATAAAGCCCTGCTGCACTTTTTGCCAGCCAAAACACTGTCACCAGAACGTTTGCACGATGCTTTACACTACGTTGTTTTTAACGGTGGCAAGCGTGTTCGTCCCACATTAGTCTATGCAGCAGGTGAAGCGCTAGGGGCCAAAATAAACCAGCTCCACGCTGCGGCTGCTTCAGTAGAAATGATTCACGCCTACTCATTAGTGCATGATGATCTCCCGGCCATGGATGACGATGATCTTCGCCGTGGCAAACCCACATGCCATAAAGCTTACGATGAAGCTACTGCGATACTCGCAGGAGATGCTTTATTGACCTTGGCATTTCAAGTGCTTGGAAATATTGATAAAAATATAGAGGACGCAGATTCGCGTCTAAAAATGATCCAAATACTTGCTAGTGCCAGCGGCTCAACAGGTATGGTTGGTGGCCAAGCGATTGATTTGGAGTCTGTCGGTCAGAGTTTAACACTCGATCAGTTAAAGAATATGCACGCCCACAAAACTGGTGCCTTAATTCGTGGCAGCGTTTTATTGGGCGCCTATGCGGCGCATGAGCAACAAGAGCAAAACGAAACAAAGATTCAGGCCTTATCGGATTATGCAGACTGCATAGGCCTCTCTTTCCAGATTCGAGATGATATTCTTGATATTGAGGGAGACACGGAAGTCATTGGAAAATCACAAGGTTCTGATGAAGCCAAAAACAAACCAACCTATCCCGCATTACTCGGTATGGATGGTGCAAAACAGGCAGCCAATGCACTTCACGACAAAGCATTGGCTTTGTTAACTCAGTTTGATCAAAAAGCAGATGTTTTACGGGAGTTATCTGCCTACATTGTTCAACGAGACAAATAAACCATATTCACAAAACGGGGAGCTTTCACAAGGTGATCAGTGGAAGCCCATAAAAACAAGAAGCAAGCCGCAATAATCAGTTATAAGCTTTTGTATCTAATATAAAGCTTCAAGAATAAAAACTTGCATATGGGTTGTGCAGGGTTCATTATCTTATAGTAATACAGCTCTAAACTGACCTAATTTAAAGTGGCGTAAACACGAAAAGCAAACACGAATGACCGAAAATTCTAAATATCCTTTACTCGATAAAATAGACACCCCAGAAGATTTGCGCGCACTAAAACTTATAGAGCTGCCTGAATTAGTGAATGAGTTAAGACAATATATTTTAGAATCCGTAAGCCAAACAGGTGGCCATTTATCATCAGGGCTTGGAACAATCGAGCTTACCATCGCGCTACATTATGTTTACAACACACCGGAAGATCGAATCATCTGGGACGTGGGCCATCAGAGCTATCCCCACAAAATTTTGACTGGTCGAAAAGACCAAATGCATACACTGCGACAAAAAGGTGGCCTATCAGGTTTTCCCAAACGTGAAGAAAGTGAATATGATGCATTTGGCACTGGCCACTCCAGCACTTCAATTAGTGCCGCATTAGGAATGGCACTCGCCACAAAACTCAACAACCACCCACGAAAAGTAGTCGGCATTATCGGCGATGGCGCGCTCACCGGCGGTATGGCGTTCGAAGCGTTAAGTCATGCAGGTGATATGGATACTGATATGTTGGTTGTTCTCAACGATAACGACATGTCTATCTCACCCAACGTTGGTGGATTATCAAATTACCTGGCAAAAATTCTCACTGGCAAGCTTTATTCACAAGTACGCTCAAGTGGTAAAAGCATTTTAAAATCTATGCCGACCATGTCGGAACTGGCTAAACGCACAGAAGAACATGTTAAAGGCATGGTTGTACCCGGCACTCTGTTTGAAGAGTTAGGTTTCAATTACATTGGCCCTATTGATGGTCACGACCTGCCATTGTTGATGGAAACACTCCACAACATGAAAGATTTTGATGGCCCTCAGTTCCTGCATATCGTCACCAAAAAAGGTTATGGCTATAAACTTGCTGAAGATAACCCTTGTAAATTTCATGGCGTCTCAGCATTTGATCTGAAAACAGGAGAAACGCTAAATAAAAAGCCAAGCACCTCTCCTACATACACCCAAGTATTTGGTGAATGGTTATGTGATATCGCAGATGCAGATAAAAATGTTGTCGCCATAACACCTGCTATGCGCGAAGGCTCGGGCATGGTGGAATATTCCGAACGTTTTCCTGATCGTTATTATGACGTCGGTATTGCTGAGCAACACGCAGTAACCCTAGCCGCAGGCCTTGCTTGTGAAGGTATTAAACCAATCGTAGCCATCTACTCTACATTTTTACAGCGTGGCTATGATCAATACATTCACGATGTTGCTATACAAAACCTACCTGTGGTATTTGCGATAGACCGTGCTGGATTAGTTGGCCCAGACGGTCCAACTCACGCGGGAAGTTTTGATATCAGTTTTCTTCGCTGTATTCCTAACCTCATATTAATGGCACCGGCTAACGAAAACGAATGCCGGCAAATGCTCTACACGGGCTATCAACATAATGGTCCGTCAGCAATACGCTATCCTCGTGGCAAAGGCCCTGGCGTTAATGTTCAAAAGATCATGAAGCAACTGCCCATTGGTAAAGGTAGCGTTGAGCGAAAAGGAAAAGGCATTGCAATTTTAGCCTTTGGCCCAATGTTAGCTCCATCCTTGCAGGCGGCAGAAAACCTGAATGCCACTGTCGTAAATATGCGTTTCATCAAGCCATTGGATGAACGGCTTGTTATTGATATGGCTAGACACCATGACTTGATCATTACCATTGAAGACAACGTAATTGCCGGCGGCGCTGGCAGTGCAATCAATGAACTTTTGGTCTCCATGAATACCCCACCCACCATCATTAATCTAGGTTTGCCGGATAAATTTGTCGAACATGGTGATCGTGATGTATTATTGCGCGATTGCGGACTCGACGCTGACGGCATCATCGCCGCAGTAGAACAGATAGATAACAACAACTTAACTCATAGCCTACCCTTAGGCGTAAATTCCTAGTAAAATACTCGACATTATGACAGCGCGTTACACACTCAAGGTAGTGACAGACTTTGCGGCCTCTCACTCCTTACGAAATTACGAAGGCGCATGCCAACGCATGCATGGCCATAACTGGAAAGTTGAAGTGGAAGCTACCGCCTCCAAGCTCAACGAAGCAGGCATGGCAATTGACTTTAAAGCAATAAAAAAAGCGACAAATCAAGTGCTTGACACCCTGGATCATTATCACCTGAATGATATCCCTCCATTTACTGAAATTAATCCAACCGCTGAAAATATTGCTGCACACCTCTATGCCAGTATCGGCTCAATAATTAATACGAATGTAGTCAAAATAAGCGCAGTTACTGTCTGGGAAACGGAACGAGCATGTGCGCGCTACACCGAAGAATAGGAACTGTTTAATGTCACAAAAAATCGCTGATGTACAAAGTAGCGAAGATTCTCGTCACATAGCTATCGATAAGGTTGGAATAAAAGATATCCGCCACCCCATTAAAGTTCGTGATCGTTCTGGTGGTGATCAACACACAATTGCGAATTTTAATATGTATGTGAATTTACCCCATAACTTTAAGGGCACACATATGTCTCGCTTCGTACAGATTTTAAATCTCCACGAGCGTGAAATTACGGTTGATTCGTTTAAAGAAATGCTGCATGAAATGACAGTAAAACTTGAAGCGGAATCAGGCCACATTGAAATGCAGTTCCCTTATTTTATTAATAAGGCAGCGCCAGTGACTAAAGTCGAAAGCTTACTGGACTATGAAGTGACTTTCATTGGAGAATTGCATGACAAGAAACCTCAGTTAACAATTAAAATTGTTGTTCCCGTTACAAGCCTCTGCCCATGTTCGAAAAAGATTTCTGAATACGGTGCCCACAATCAACGTTCTCATGTCACCGTGAGTGTCAAAACAAACGCTTTTGTCTGGATTGAAGAGTTAATTGAAATGATTGAAGCGCAAGCTTCTTGTGAGTTATTTGGTCTGCTGAAACGACCTGACGAAAAATATGTGACAGAACGCGCCTACGATAATCCTAAGTTTGTCGAAGATATGATTCGTGATGTAGCAGCCAGCCTCAATGCAGATGAACGAATCACCTCCTACGCGATTGAGTCTGAAAACTTTGAATCTATTCATAATCACTCTGCGTACGCATATATCGAAAAAGTGAAATAACAAATAGCTTACTCCGCCGTTCCCCGAAAGCGAATAATCTCACCGGAACGGCGTATCGTTCCACCGCGTATCGCATCTTGCAATGACGATTGTTCATCACTTCCTGACGATGACTCAGACGGTCTGTTCTGCAACATTGACTCTGGCATTTTCTCAGGTTCCAAACCTTGCCCCCTATAAATATTATCCTCTGTCTTTTTCTTCATTAATAAAATACTAATGCGACGGTTTTGTGGATCATATGGTTTGTCTTTGTGGAGTAGAAATTTTGAAGCTAAGCCAACGACACGAGCGACTTTTTTATGCGGCGTTCCGACTCTGAGTAGTTCTCGTCGTGCCGAGTTAGCTCGATCACTGGACAACTCCCAGTTACTGTATCCATCACTACGCATATAGCCTTTTGCATCTGTATGGCCAGATATGCTGATTTTATTTTCAACTTTGTTTAATATTGGGGATATTTCACGAAGAATTTTTTTAGCATAAGGTTTTAATTTTGCGCTTCCTAAATCAAACATGGGCCGGTTATTTTTATCGATAATTTGAATATGTAAACCTTCGTCAGTAATCTCAATCATCAACTGATCTTTGAACTCCCGCAAAGCAGGTGAGCGCTCTATTTCATATTCAAGTTCATCCTGCAACTGTTCTAACTTTTCCATCTCCATACGTTCAAAAGCTTCACTATAATATTCAAAGCTATTACTTTCTCGCTCTTTGTCCCCATCACCTTTTGATGAGTCTATATTGTCTCCGAGCTTTATCATGCTTGTACTTGAACCACCCGCGGCGTCTATCGCTGAGGGGCTTTGAAAATAATCGGCAATTCCTGTGAGCGTTTCTTGATTGGTTGAGCTTAATAACCATAGCAGAAGAAAGAAAGCCATCATGGCTGTTACAAAGTCAGCGTACGCAACTTTCCATGAGCCACCATGGTGTCCACCATGACCGCCCTTCTTAATTTTTTTTATAATTATCGGTTGTGCATTTTCTGCCATTGTTTAGCGAACCGTTCTCTATCGATTATTTACGTTTAACGTAATCTTCCAGTTCAAGGAATGCAGGTCTTTCAGAAGAGAAGATAACTTTACGACCAAACTCAATAGCCACCTGTGGGCTATAACCGTTTAGTGATGCGAGAAGTGAAACTTTAATGACTTCAATGAACTTGGATTCATCGGCTTTGATGTGTCCCATCGCCGATGCGATTGGTCCAGCAATACCATATGACAATAATATGCCTACGAAAGTACCAACCAATGCGGCACCTACTTTCGCACCGATAACTGCTGGCCCTTGGTCAATAGACGCCATGGTAATTACCACCCCCATGACCGCCGCGACGATTCCGAACCCCGGTAATCCGTCCGCCATGGTTTGTACCGCTGCGGCAGGCACACCACTTTCTGTATGATGAGTGTCTAGCTCGAGATCCATCAAGTTTTCCATTTCCATTGCATTTGCAGCGCCGGTAACCATCAAACGTAAATAGTCTGTCATAAATTCAATGGCATGATGATTCGCTAAGATTTTAGGGTATTTGGAAAAAACAGGGCTAGAATCGGGGTCTTCAATATGCGCCTCTAAAGACATCAAGCCTTCTTTACGCGCCATACTGAATAATTCATAAAGTAACGCAAGCAGATCCATATACATTTCTTTTGTATAAGGAGAGCCTTTGGTGATTCCTGGTACATCCTTAATGACGAGCTTAAGGACTTTTGGGGGATTAGCGAGTATCAATGCGCCTGTTGCACCACCCGCGATAATAACCAATTCAGGAGGATGCCATAAAGCAATTAGGTTACCACCGGAGAGTATAAACCCGCCGAATACGCATACCAGTACTGTGATTAATCCGACTATTACAACCATGTCTGTATTTAGGCTATTTCCATTCTGGCTAGAAACGACAGCCAGCTCGCCTTTTTCTCCCTGTGAACATTAGTACATTCCAGCCATTTATCGACAGAGATAATCACAGACTTAAATCTACGGAATATTAAGCCCTTAATTGCACACAACTTAAACAATGTTTCCCAAGTTTGCCCTTCGTTGCCAAATGGCTTGAGGTATACTATTGATTTGCTAATTTAACTTGGGAGGGTTTGTAGCAATATGAGAACTGTTTTATTCACACTGTTTTCGGTCTGTCTCGTTTTTACAACATCGTCATCTGCGTTTGAATACTTTCAACCGTTACCAGAAAAGCCGATCATCCCTAACGATAATCCTCAAACTAAAGAAAAAATAGCACTGGGAAAACAGCTCTATTTTGATCCTCGCCTCTCATTAAATGCAGATGTAAGCTGTAATAGTTGCCACAACCTTGCTGCCGGTGGCGATGATGATGGTGCTGTTGCTCATATGGTAAACCGAAAAATTAAACGATCAGCGCCGAGTCTTTGGAATGTCGGTTATTTATCGACATACTTTTGGGATGCACGAGCGGCGAGCCTTGAAGAGCAAGCGATAGAACATCTGTTTGACCCAAACATCATGGCAATGGGTAGCCCGACAATATTGGAAAATCGAATTAAATCTATCCCTGGTTATGTTGATAGTTTTAAACAAGTCTTTAATGACAAAAAAGTCTCCACAGAAAACATTGCAAAAGCACTGTCGGCATTTGAAAGAACATTGACGGTTCCCAATAGCCGCTATGATCAATTTATCAAGGGCAATAAATCTGCGTTAAATGAAAAAGAACAACGTGGGATGGATCTCTTTAAAAACAAAGGCTGCTTAGGTTGTCACTTTGGTGTTAACTTTGCGGGCCCTGCCCCTGGTCCTGCTTTAAAAATGGGTGACGCTTTTTACGAATTGATGCCAACCATTCGTGGCAGTTTGTATGAAGACAAATATGATTTTCTTGATGATCAAGGTGTTTTTCATCACACGTTAAATGATGAACATCGACTCTTCTGGCGGGTTCCGCCGCTACGAAACATCACCGATAGCGCCCCCTATTTTCATAACGGTTCAGTGAAAGACCTTCATGAAGCAGTGAGAGTGATGGATCGTGTTCAATTTAATTATGGTGTTAATGAAAAGGAAGTGGATGATATTGTCTCTTTTCTAAAAACCTTAACAGGAATTTACCCGCCTATCACGTTGCCCCGACTGCCGGAAACTGAAGGCTCAACATTGACTCACTAACAAAAAAAGCCCCGATTTCGGGGCTTTTTTTTAATAGACTTTAAAAATCAATCCTAACAAATATATCTCATAAAAAATTAACGTGAGATACATAAAAAATATTCCATACAGTAAGTGGTATCCAGTAATAAATTTGAATACAACAAAAAACTTGTGAACCACTAAAAACAACATACCAAACGAGGTGATTGAAAACTTCACCCAAAAGAATGTCAACACATCTCGATCCATTAAAAACTTCATAAATGGATTTAGCTCTTCACCACCATTTTTAATAATAATAAGTGTGAATATCGCATCAATAATACTAAACGCAACAGTCAGAGTAAATATAAGGAAAAGGCTCTTTTCGTGTATATCAACATAGGAGTTTGCTTTATCACACTCACGCCTAGCTGACTTTCGACGACGCTTAACGGGAGAAAGTATGATTGACCGAAATGTATTTTTTCGTCGATCAGTCGATATCCGTAATCCACTTTCTCGTGGACTGTTTAACGTATAACTACCCTCTGCTGAAATATTGCTAAACTCGTTATTTATCATTATTTTTTACTCTTTAGTTCTAGTTTTTTTAATAGAAACCGCCGCACAAAGAATGGAATAGATAGTAGAAGATAAGCATTAGTTGTAGGTTAAATAGCGCGCATTTAACTCCTAAGAATTATTTAACCTAGAATAATTAGTTGGCCACACGTTTAGAGTGCAAGCAGTTGGTTTGATTAGCGTACTAGCCCATGGATGGGCGTAGTTAGAACAATGCAGGAGCAATTGTCGAATGAAAAGTTTTGCGTTCACCTGGTTGGTGAATCAAACACTTTTCATATAGCTAAGTAAATCAAATGATTGTGCTATAAATTGTGGTTCAACTGATTAATCTAGGTTCAACGCAGGCAATTTTCCTGTCTGTCGAAAATAGAGGTAGTCTCGCAAGATTCTGTCGTGATCAAATGCAAGCTGGTCAGGCAGTGCCTTCATCTCCCAGATTTGCACATTTTTAGCATCATCAGCTGCTTTTGGTGTTCCTACAGAATCAGCAATATAGACCAAACTGATGGTATGCCCTCTTGAGTCCCGCGATGGCTCTGAATAACACCCCAATAACGTTGTTAAAGTGACATCTAAACAGGTCTCCTCCTTCGCTTCCCTCACTGCGGCATTTTCTACAGTTTCACCAATATCAACAAACCCACCAGGCAGTGCCCAGCCTAATGGTGGATATTTTCTTTCAATTAAGACAATAGGTTGCGACTCTCGATCAGTTAATTGAATAATTGTATCGACGCTTATTTCTGGTGTTTTTGGTCTTGGCATTATTACCCTTTCTGTATTATTGAAGCAAATACTCTAATCATTTAAAATATGCTGCTATAGAAGCAGCAACGCGGCTTTCAATCGAAATTTTATGCAACGTTAGGGTACATTCTACGGAAAACTAACATCACACATCCGAGTAGCAACATGAATGATCCCATTCCCAAAAAGCTTTTTGAAGACTTCCCTTTAACGCTTACCGAAACGCTTAGTGAATTATTGGCCACGTTTTTATCTGCTGTCATTGCCATTACACTAAAATCAGTGGTGAAGGTACCACTGTTTCTTGCGGAGATATCTATTGCAAAATCCATTTGCTCATTAACTGCTAAGTCGCCAATGACACAATAGAGGTTTCTTAACTCCAGCACACAGTTTTCCAAATCAGTTTTAATATATTTTGACAGCTTTTCTTCTACTGAAATGTTTGGAAAATTGACAATCAATCGTACAGATTTTGCAACAATCGTCGCGCTGTCATTCTTGACCCGTAAATTGTAACTAACAAAATCATCTTCTTTTACTTCACCATCTAAGCTATTGGTTAAACTGATCGCGATGTCTCCTGATTCTGAGTCATCAGAAATTTTCATGATAAACGTGTCTGATGGGTAATAATCAAATTGATCGATGATCGCACGGGAAATAGGTTCATACTCAATTTGGCTAATCAGTTGAATCTCAGTTTTTAACGCATCTTCTGTTAGTGGAAATAGACGAGAAAAAGTCGATCCTGTCAGTAAAAGTTGATTGTCAAATGTTGAATATGATATTCCCTTTAACGCATCAAGATCCTCACCACCAATAAATGTTGAATACTTTAGATCATAAAGATCACAAGCATCTTTATTGCATCCACCGGGATTTTCAGAATCGATGCTGTAAGGCTCTGAGAATTTATCCAGAAACAGATCAAATTTCACCAAAAATAGATCACTGTTAGCGCTGCGACTTTGAAAAGCATTGTCAGTAAAAAAGTTTTTTGAAATTGTATGCCCAGCTAAAAAGACTTCCGCTTCCGTTAGCTCACCACCACTAAATGCTTTCTCGTATATTGCTATAGCAATACCTGCATCATCATCTTCTGCACCGATAAAACTGGACATAAGTAACTCAGACGCAGTGGGATCTAAAATTGTAAAAAATGCAATGGTCGACAGGGAATTGATTTCGAAATCAAACAGTTTAATATGTTTATATAGAGGATATCGATCATTGAGTGAGGAATCGCGAAAGGTTTCAGCTTTTCCATCTAACAACTGAGCACCTTGAGAGCGGGTTGTACCGAAGAGATAGAGATTATCGTTACTATCGACAAGCATATCGGTAATGTTGTCATCTTTATCCCCCCCGAGATAGGTAGAAAAAACTAATTCTGTTCCATCAAATGACAGCTTTGTGATAAATAGATCTTCACAAACGTGAGCGTCAGCAAGTCGCAAGTCGAGAAACTCTTCTGTTTTAAGTCGTGTGCAAGGCTTCTCAACAATACCGCCATCCTTTGCTACAAATTGTCTATTCATTGCCGCAAAAGAATAACCGGCTGAGACTGAGGGCAGATTATTAGACGCTGTGTTACCGGCTACAACTATGCCATCACTTTGCAGAACGATTGATTGTCCCCAATCATCGAGATTGCCACCGAAATATGTTAAAAAATCGATAGCATCACCATCCTTGGCAATTCGCGCAATAAACGCATCCGCATATATACTAACGTCGTTAGAATTGACTGTTGCAGCCGTAGAATCAATTCCACCGATATAATCACAAGCAATGACATTGTTAGTACCAGCAAAACAAGGTGTGGTTGCAAGATTGGTTGAATGTGAATAACCAGTAATATAAAGATTTTCATCCGCATCAACAGCCGCGGCTCTCGCGCCATCTCTTCCATTACCACCAAGATAACTGGAGTAAATCAAGAAACCGTCACTATCAAATTTTGCATAAAAAGCGTCGGCTTGGAATTTTTCCGTTTCAGATTCAAAACGCGATGTTGCCAATGCTGATTGAACAGATGATTTAGTCGGTAGATCTTCAGACAAAGTAAACCCAACCAAATAGACATTATCGTTATCATCAATCACCATATCTCTTACGCCATCATTACCACAGCCGCCAAAGTAGGTGGTGAAAATTGGATCCATATTGGAATCCAATTTTGTGAGAAATGCATCGTAATCGGTAATCAATCGATCATTATTGAAACTACCACTATATTCATATCTGCAATCATAAATAAACGTCTCTTCTTCGAGCTTGCCGTCGATGAGTTGAAATTTTCTTTCGTTTTCGATATCAACTGTCACGGCATCTTCTTTAAAACTATTGGGCAAACCAACGCCGTGTTCATCTTGGTAAAAATGAATCCCGCTGCCATCATCTAATGGTGTTAGCGCCGTATTAGCAAGCGTCATTTCATTTTTAAAAGTAATACGTGTTTTTGTTGCCGTTGCACCAGATAGCCAAATATTCCCATTACTATCGCTTTTAATCTCGTTGGCTTGATCTTCCCACTCGCCACCAAAATAACTAGAAAACTCGATAATAGGATCAATAATTAACGGATGGTTTTTATCGTACGCAGCCAGTTGAAAGCCAATTATGTCGCCTACAATCTGATAGGCGCTTTCAACTTCATGCCGTTTTCCATTAATCTGCTGATAACTGATCGGTACTTTTTGAAAGACAGTTTTCCCATCAATTTCGATAGCCAACTCACCTGTTGTTGTCAACGATACATTGTCTGCATCATTAAAGCTCAATGAGATCTGAGATGGATCGACGTTTGGCTTAATAATAAAATCGTATTCCAGCAAAGTATGAGAAAAATAAAATTGAACATCGATCCCAGGGTAAACATCGAAATAGCGTAATTGAGAATAGGTCGGGATATTCCTTAACGCTTCAGCTTTTTTACCGCGCAAATAATGAATAACATGATCGCGTTTCTGCTCACCAATGATCTCAGGTTTTTCATTGCTTTCGTTAAAAACCAACTGCAATGAATTGTTGCCTTTTGAGCCAGACAGAGAGATAGCAACATGCTGTTCGCCATATGCAAAATAATTATTTTTATTGTGCGCAATAAACCGATAGCTCTGATCAAACTGGCCGAGGTTTTCTTCAAAAAAATGGGGCAGTGTTGGTTTTTCTGTACTGATATTGGATACATTGCTGCTAGATTTTGCGGCAATATCGTCTAAATACAAAATTGAAAATCCACAAATGATAATTGAGCAAACGATGTTCTTTGTACAATTTAAAATCAAGATACTGTTTCCTGTCGGTATTTAGATGATTTGTTAATCAGATAGTCGGTGTTCTTGTAATCGACGGTTAAAAATTCGCAAAATTAACATTAATTATATTTATATCAGTACATTGCAATAAGAACTATAGTAGACTTATTAGATGTAATTATAAACAAATCTATGCTTTCTCGACTTAATTTCATTAAATATATTGCTCCCATTTTAATACTCGCGTTTGCAGTATTCATGGTATTCCTTCTTGTCGGTACTAAACCCGATGCAAAACAGAAAAAAGTTCTTGAGCTTGCTTGGAATGTGTCCGCACAAACCGCGCAACTCAACTCTCATCAACCGATTATCCGGTTATACGGTCAACTCATCTCCCGCTCGTCGATTGAAATTTCATCAGCTATTGATGCACAAGTCGAAAAGCGCTGGATTGAAAACGGGGAGTCAGTTAAAAAAGGGGATCGATTAATCAGCTTTGATAAAACACGTTATCAGTTAGCCTATGATCAACGCTTAGCGGAATTCAAAGAAATTGAATTTCTCATCGAAGACGAATCGAATAGAAACAAAACAGATCGCGAACTCCTTAAACAAGAGAGAGAACTCTTAAAAATTGCGCAGGGTGGCGTCAAACGTGCCCAGACTCTTGAGAAAAGTGACATGGTTTCTGGCTCGCAAATCGACGATGCAAGCAAACTATTATTGGCACAACAAATAGCAATTACCCAGCGAGAATCAGCTATTCGCAATCACCCTACCCGGCTTTCACAACTTAAACAAAAATTGCAGCAAGCTAAGTCTCGACTTGCACTCGCGAAAGATGACCTCTCACGCACTGAAATACGCTCACCCGTTAATGGCTATATCAATAATGTTGCAGTCAATATTTCAGAGCAAGTATCACGCGGCAAAATTATCATCAGTCTGTTTGATAGTGATCAACAAGAAATACGAGCACTATTGCCAGAAGCTCACATCTTACCGCTGCAACAAGCCTTGGCTAAAAATCATCTGCTAGAAGGTTTTGCACAAACAGAAAATTATCAACAAGCAATCCAACTAGATCGTGTATCAGGAAATATTACTCACGGTGTCGCCGGCACCTATGCTTACTTCACACTAAGTAAAGATAAAGATTACTTTCTGATTGGCCAAACGTTGGACGTAACTTTAAAACTCCCAGCAGCGGAAAATACTATCGCATTGCCACATGATGCCCTCTACGGCACTAACCGCATTTTTAAAATCACTGATGATCACTTACAGCGTTTGGAAATCGAGTGGTTAGGAGAAACCTTAACAGATAACAACAAAACAAAAATTCTTATTCGAAGCCCGCAAATTAACCCCGGTGATTTACTACTTACCAGTAAATTTGCTAATGCAACACATGGATTAAAAGTTCATGTAAATAAAGCAGATATACCCAAAGCGTTTGGGATTTAGGTGTTAGAGCACTTCATTTTTTGCGCATGACAAGGCGCGACGACGCAATATAGCCATTCTATGTAAGGAGGAGCAACGCAGTCATGAGTAAAAAAGGGAACGCTATCACACCTAAATCTCAATCGCTTTGGGTATATAGGTAAATACCACCATAATGGATGCTACCGAATCGAAAAAAGACTTTCTCCACATATTTACTCACCATCGAGTTGCCTCAAACTTATTGATGGTACTCATTATTTTGTTAGGCATCTGGGCGTTAGACAAGCTCAATACCCAATTCATGCCGACATTCACTCTCGATATTGTTCAGGTACGAACAATTTGGAGTGGCGCTAGCGCAGAAGATGTTGAAAGCGCCGTCACCAAGCCGTTAGAGCAAGAACTCTATACCTTAGATAATCTGCATAAAATCAGCTCTACCTCTGCCACTGGCATCTCAGCGATTACCTTGGAGTTTGATGAAAACAGCAACATAGGTATCGCACTGGATGATATTAATCAGCGCATCTCACGCTTCCGGCAGCTCCCTTCTGATGCTGAGGCGCCAGAAGTGACACGAATTGTGAATTACGAAAATATTGCGCGCGTTGCTATCACTCAACACGATTCCTTGTTCGACCTCAGAGAATTAACTTATCAATTACGTGATGATCTTTTAAGCCGTGGGATAGCAAAGGTCGATGTGAATGGTCTTCCCGAAGAAGAGATCAGCATTGAAATTAGCAATCGTCAATTGATTGCTATGAACAAAACCGTATCTGATGTTGCTCAATCGATTAAATCCGCCAGCAACGACACGCCAGCAGGATTTATTGGAGAAGGTGATGTTGCCCGACAATTGAGAGGCTTAAACCAGCAACGAAGTGTCGAAGGATATCGCCAACTAGACATTGCCAGCAACGAAGAAAATCAAAAGCTGATGTTGGGAGATGTCGCAACCATCAACCGACAAGCCAGAGAACAGCAAACAACCTTAACCATCGATGACAAACCCGCAGTAGTGCTTCACCTTCGACGTACAGAAAATGCAGATGCTATTGAAGCGGCAGAAATCTTAGAACAGTGGTTAGAAGAAATCCGCCCACGTTTACCCAAAGGTGTCGAACTTCAAGTCTATGACCAATCTTGGCAACTTATCCAAGAACGTATCTCGGTACTTTTATTTAATGGTTTAGGTGGTCTATTACTGGTTATCGCAATACTATTTATCTTTCTCAACGGTCGCACTGCATTTTGGGTGTCTGCGGGTATTCCCGTCTCGTTTTTTGCAACGATGGTAATGCTCTATCTAGCAGATAGCAGCATCAATATGATCAGCATGTTTGGGCTAATCATGGCAGTAGGAATTATTGTTGATGATGCAATTGTTGTTGCCGAACACGCCATGTCTAAATACAACGCAGGACACCCCCCTGCAGTAGCCGCAGAACTTGGCGCACGAAGAATGCTCGCACCTGTTGTCTCCAGCTCCCTCACCACAATCGCAGCATTTATGCCGTTGATGATTATTGGAGGAGTGATGGGAAAAATCATGTTCGAAATTCCCTTGGTAGTCATCTGTATTGTTGCAGCTTCATTGTTTGAATGTTTTCTCATACTTCCGGCGCACATGCGTTTTGCATTTACCCACAGCACAAAGAAACAACCATCGAAGATGAGAGTGAAGCTCGACAAAATCTTTGACGATTTCAGAGATAAAAAATTTAGATCTTTTATTTGCAAAGCCATCGAGAACCGCGCTATTACGTTATCCACTGCCATAGCTGTATTTATCCTGGCTGTCGGGCTAGCCGCCAGTGATCGAATCGGGTTCACTTTTTTCCCAAGTATGGATGCCAAAGTGCTCACGGCAAATATAAGTTTTACCGCAGGCACTCCAGGTGAGCGTGTGCAAATTTTTCTTAAAGACTTAGAGCAGAGCCTTGATAAAACCGACCAACAATTCGGAGGAAATAACGTCACCATAAAAATTCTTCGCCATGGTATTAGTGCCAGCGCAGGCGGGACAGGTACTCGCAGGGGTGAACAATATGGCTCGTTATTTGTGGAAATTATTTCGCCGGACGAACGCGATTTCAGCAACGCAGAATTTATTCGCGCCTGGCAGAAAAATACGATCTTACCAGCAGGATTGGAACTGTTTGCAATTTCACAACGAATGGGCGGACCACCAGGGCAGGATATTGATATTCGTTTAACAGGCAGTACACCAATTATTCTAAAACAAGCATCTGAAGAACTGCAAAATAAATTGCGTGGCTTTCCAGGTGTCAGTGCCATAGAAGATGACCTACCGTGGGGACAGGAGCAGTTGATTTATCACCTCAATTCAACGGGAATCAATCTGGGTTTAACCGTTAGCGAAATTGGCAAACAACTACGTGCAGCATTTGATGGCTCGCTGGTTCAAATTTTTCAAGATGGAAATGACGAAATCGAAGTGAGGGTCATTTTACCCAAAGCTGAACGCGATAAAATTTCTGATCTTTATCGCATGAACATACATTTGCCCAACGGCCAATTTGTTCCACTCGCGTCAGTCGCTAGTTTTGAATCACGCAAGGGTTTTGATGCACTGCGCCATAGCCAAACTCATATGACAGTTCGCGTTTCAGCAGATGTAGACAGAACCATCAATAATGCTAATCGAATTCTCACTGAATTGAGTGAAAACTTTTTGCCAGAGCTCAGTGAAAAATATGGTGTAAAACACTTTTATGAAGGCCGTGCCTCAAGTCAAAAAGAGACTATGGAAGATATGAAATTTGGTGTATTAATTTCTATGGCATTAATATTTATTATCCTCGCTTGGGTTTTTAAATCCTATGTCAAACCCTTGGTCGTTATGGCAGCAATTCCCTTTGGCATTACTGGCGCATTTTTTGGCCACTATATTATGGGAATCGAATTAACCATACTCTCTCTATTTGGTATTGTAGGCCTATCGGGAATTGTTGTTAATGATTCAATCATCCTGGTTTCTGTTTATCAGGAACTACGTGAAAAAGGCGTTGCTATAAAAGAAGCAATTATTGAAGCCGCCACGTTAAGGTTACGTGCAGTATTCTTAACATCTATCACGACAATCGCTGGATTAACACCGTTACTATTTGAGGGGTCGATACAAGCACAGTTCTTAATCCCTATGGCAGTATCAATTACATTTGGACTAGGCTTTGCTACCTTCCTGGTGTTGTTGGTTATTCCTATCTTGCTGAGTTATCAGGAATCTGTTTTCACCCATACCCAAAAAATCAATCAAAGTTTTTTCGTACAAAACAAAAAAATTAATCCTTAATAACCAAATCATCTTGTTCCACTCGCTGTTTACCACTCTGCGTTAATGCAACAGAGCCAGCAGCTATCACTAATATAATACCAAATGCAGCCAAAATATCTGGAGCCTCTTGCCAAAACAACCAACCTAAAAGCGTTGCAAACAAAACAGAGCTATAAGTAAACGGCCCTACTTGAGCAACACTTGCTTTTGCATAACCCTGAGTTAAAGAAAGCTGCCCTAATATTGCCAATGCACCGATAACAGCCAAAACAACTAGACAATAGAGATTGGGAAGTGGTTTTGCGTGAATGAGAGGAATCACAGAAAGCGTTGCACATATTATTGAGTAATAAAAGACAATACGTGTCGTTGGCTCTGTTCGCGCTAAACGTCGAATGCACGTCATCGCAATAGCGGCAAGAAAACCGGAAAGCAATGCAACTAAAGAAATCCAGGAAGAACCAGCTAACTCTGGGTTAATAATAAAATAGACACCAGCAAAACCAACCAGCAGCGCAAAACCTAATCGTATTGTTACTGCTTCTCCCAACAGAAACACCGCAATGATCGGTGCAAACAAAGGCGTGGTATAACTCAATAAAACAGCGTCTGCCAAGGATATATGAGCAATAGCGTAGAAAAAGCAATACATAGCAGACAAGCCCATAACCGACCTTGCCAAGTGCCAACGAAAAATTTTTGTTTTGAGATTATCAAGACCGAAACGGGAAATAAGTGGAATGAGTAACACCAAACCAAAAAAGTTTCGACAAAAGACGACCCACTCTGTATCAACGTCTTGAGACACGAGTTTTATACACGCACCCATGCAAGCAAACATCAACCCCGACGTAATAATATATGCTGCAGCAACACGGCTATTCTGTTGATAATGCATTTCAGCCCCCTTCTCTTATATTGGCTTTACTTGACCCATAAAAAGATCAGCAAAACCGTATAGGGATAAGCCTAGAATAATCAGTTGACCGCACGTTTAGAGTGCAAGCAGTTGGTTTGATTAGCGTACTAGCCCATGGATGGGCGTAGTTAGAACAATGCAGGAGCAATTGTCGGATGAAAAGTTTTGCGTTCACCTGGTTGGTGAATCAAACACTTTTCATATAGCTAAGTAAATCAAATGATTGTGCTATAAATTGTGGTTCAACTGATTAATCTAGGTTAAGCAATTAATCAAACTAAAACCTTCTATCTACCCACTCCGCCACTTAATGTGATGGCAAATGCAAAGATCACAACAAGAAACTTCGAAAACAACTGACAAACGTTTTATAATCCCTCGCAAAACTCGAACTCTCATTTGTATTGAATAATTTTTCACCAGAATTACCCAAAAGTAAATAATCATGCCGCAATACTCAGACCAGAAACTGTCAGTCTTCTCTTCAAATTTACCAAAGAAAGAAGGGAAAAAATTAAACTATGGCTCACTCTATGGAAATAGTGATGCTTTATTAGTCAGTCAATTGGCCCAACAACATGACAGCATGACGATTGTTGCTACAGAAAATATGAATCAGGCGCTGCAAATGGAATCAGCCCTGAAGTTTTTTTTAAAAGGCCATGACAACTACCCTATCCTCTCTTTCCCCGATTGGGAAACACTACCTTACGATGTTTTTTCGCCACACCAAGACATCATTTCGCAACGGCTAGAAACCCTTTTTCGACTACCAAATTGCACTAATGGGATTCTGATTTTACCGATCAGCATGCTCATGCAGCGGGTAGCGCCAAAAACTTTTCTCAACGCCAATACTTTGTTCATTGATAAAGGCGATGAGATAAATTTACAGCGTATGCGACAGCGATTAGAATCCTGCGCCTACGTTTGTGTTCCACAGGTTATGGAACACGGTGAATTTGCTGTCAGAGGCTCGATACTTGATCTTTTCCCAACGGGTAGTAAACATCCTATTCGAATAGATTTGTTTGATAACGAGGTGGAAAGTATTCGCACCTTTAATCCGGAAACACAACGAACCTTAGAGAAAATCAACAAAGTTCGATTAATGCCTGCCCGTGAGTTTCCGTTTACCAAGGAGGCAATTTCATTTTTCAGGCAATCATGGCGTGAGAACTTTGAAGGTGACCCAAGCCGTGCCCAGATTTATAGTGATGTAAGCCAAGGTATAACACCGAATGGTTTAGAGTATTATCTACCCCTGTTTTTTGAAGAGACCAATACCCTATTTAACTATATTCCTAAGTCTGCGCTTTTTGTTTTTCATGGAGATTTGGAAGCAGCATCAGAGCATACTTGGGATGATATCTCTGATCGTTATGAAGAACGTCGATATGATACGCAGCGACCTATTCTCAAACCGGAAAAACTCTTTCTCGATAAAGAAAAAACCTTTGAGCAACTGCGATCATATTTACAGGTTCAAATAAAATCTCACGAATTTGACACCACGCTGGATCAAAACAACGACGCGATTAATGTAAGCACTCAACTTCCCACAGAACTGAGCATTACGCAACGCTTAGAAAATCAACCTGCTCCGTTGTATCCATTCTTAAGCAGTTATGGTGGCAGAGTATTGCTTGCCGCTGAAACCCAAGGTCGACGAGAGATGATTATCACCATGTTGCGTGATCACGATATTCATCCACAGTCATTTAACAGCTGGCAAGCGTTTCTCGACTCTGATGCCAAGCTGGGAATTTGTATTGCTTCGTTAGAAACAGGTTTTCATCTATTAGAACCAAAACTCTGTTTAATCTCAGAGCCGCAACTATTTGGCGAAAGAATTCAGCAACGCCGCCGGCGAAAAGCAGCCACTCGCGATAATGATGCGATCATCAAGAACCTCACAGAGTTAAGTATCGGTGCCCCTGTTGTGCATCAAGATATGGGGGTGGGACGCTATCTTGGTTTGCAAAAACTCTCTGTCGGTGAATTAGAATCTGAGTTTTTAACGTTAGAGTACGCAGGGGGAGATAAGCTTTATGTGCCGGTCGCATCACTGGGCTTAATTTCGCGTTACACTGGCTCAGCGCCTGAAAAAGCCCCGCTACACAAATTAGGAACTGATCACTGGGATAAAGCAAAACGCAAAGCAGCAGAAAAAGTTCGTGACGTTGCTGCGGAATTGCTTGAAGTATTTGCCCGACGCGAAGCGGCTCGCGGTTATGGCTGCAAAACGAATATGGATGAATATAACCAATTCGCATCAGCCTTTCCGTTCGAAGAGACTCCCGATCAAGAGACTGCTATCGAAAACGTGCTGGAAGATATGCAAACTGAAAAACCCATGGACCGTGTAATATGTGGTGATGTGGGTTTTGGCAAAACAGAAGTAGCCATGCGCGCAGCTTTCATCGCAGCCAATGACAATAAACAGGTTTGTGTACTTGTCCCAACCACCCTACTTGCTCAACAACATTACGAAAACTTTGTTGACCGCTTTTCCGACTGGCCGGTTCGCGTAGAAGTTCTTTCCCGATTCAAATCAAAAAAACAGACTGACCAGATCTTGAAAGAGATGGAAGAAGGAAAAATTGATATTGTTATTGGTACACACAAACTTTTAAGTGACACAGTTAAGTTTAAAAATATCGGCCTGCTAATCGTCGATGAGGAACATCGTTTTGGTGTTCGTCAAAAAGAGAAGATAAAAGCCTTTGCCACGAATGTTGATCTACTAACCTTAACGGCAACGCCAATTCCACGAACACTTAACATGTCGTTAGCTGGTCTGCGTGATTTATCAATCATCGCTACACCACCCGCTCATCGCTTGGCAGTAAAGACGTTTGTTACCCAATCTAATAACACTTTATTAAAAGAAGCTGCGCAACGAGAAATAAAACGTGGTGGACAACTCTATTTTCTCCACAACGATGTAAGCAGTATTGAACGTATCGCACGGGAGTTGGAAGAACTCATTCCCGAAGCTAAAGTTGAAGTTGCTCATGGGCAAATGCGTGAGAAAGAACTTGAGTCAATCATGTTCGATTTTTATCATCATCGCTTTAATATTCTTGTTTGTACCACTATCGTTGAAAGTGGTATCGACGTTCCTACCGCCAACACCATTATAATCAACCGTGCGGATAAGCTCGGCCTTGCACAACTTCATCAACTTCGTGGTCGTGTCGGTCGTTCGCACCATCGAGCATATGCATATCTCTTTGTGCCACCACAAAACCTCATGACCGAAGACGCCAAAAAACGGCTGGCTGCGATAGAATCGTTAGAAGAATTAGGCGCTGGTTTTATGCTTGCTTCGCACGATTTGGAAATTCGTGGTGCAGGTGAACTACTGGGTGAAGAGCAAAGTGGTCAGATTCACGAAATAGGCTTTAGTCTCTATTCCGAGCTATTGGAAAAAGCGGTGAAAGCTTTGAAAGAAGGCAAGCAGCCTGATCTTGATCGCCCGTTGGATCATGGCGCGGAAGTGGAAATGAATGTTCCCGCATTGATTCCCGACGACTATTTGCCCGATGTTCACGCCCGACTGACACTCTACAAGCGTATTGCCAGTTGTGAAAATAACGAGGAATTACGTGAGCTGCAAGTAGAGATGATCGATCGTTTTGGTCTATTGCCCGATCAACTAAAAAATCTTATCCACATTACTGAAGTTAAATTCACCGCGAATCAGTTAGGCATCGATAAGATTGAGATGACAGCTAAAGGGGGACGCATAATATTCAACGAACAGCCAAACATCGACCCAATGAAAATCATTTCGATGATCCAAAAAGCGCCGATGACTTACAAGCTCGATGGCCAAAACAAATTAAAGATAATACGAAGTTTGGAAGAAGCTAAATCTCGATTTACTTTTTTGGAAGAGTTGTTGAAGCTTTTATCAGACGGTTAAACCTAGGTTAAAGGAATACTCGGACAAACGTTGCATAAGATTTCGATTTCTTATGCAACGTTAGGGTTAACGCATAGAAAAGGCATGTACTAATGTCGCTTGATCAGGCAAACCTGTTACGTTTAACCCATACTTTTCTTGATAACGTAACAATGCATTTTGCATATCGGTGTTATATTTTCCAGAAATTTCATTATCGTAGAGTTTTTCTTCTGACAACTGTTTTTGTAATCTTTTTACAATTTCCCCATAAACAAAAACAGCTTTATCACCATTTTTAACATTCACGACAGTGCTCTCTTCACGTAATGCAGTCGGTATATGGGCTTGTAAAATGGTTGCTAGCGCGCGATAAAAACTCGTATTCAGATTTTGCTCACAATATTTTGAAATGGTGAAAACCAACAAATCTGTGGTTTGCCATGGCGTTAAATCAAATAGGTTTTTGTTGCTTTGATTAACAGCGGTAATGAATCCTTCTATCCAACCACCATACACATAATATTCACCGCTTTTCGCTTGCTTAGCACTTAAAAAGCGCTCACAGGTTGCAACACCTGCTCCCTTTACCGCAAAGTTACTTCCTTCTTCTGCAAATACTTGAGCTGAGCTAATTACTAAATATAAAAGAATTACTGAAATAATTGTTCTAAGCATATTTGTCCTCTCCTTGCTGATATTTATTATTTTATTATCACCTAAGTCCGACGGCCCCTAATTTTATTCTTCTTCTGGTTTAGGGATCATTCCCGAATTTTGCAACTCTTCAATAAGCCCAAAATAGCGCATGTCCTCAATGCGATGAAGATAGAGAATACCGTCCAAATGGTCATACTCGTGTTGAAATACTCGCGCATGAAAATCGCTCACCTGCTTCACTATCTCTTGGCCATTTTCATCAAAACCGCGATACTCTATTTCCTTATAACGCGAAACAACACCACGATATCCGGGAATACTCAAACACCCTTCCCAAGCCTTTTCTTTCTCATCTGAAAGTGCGGTGAAAGATGGGTTAATTAAGATCGTCAATGGCACTTCTTCGGCATCAGGATATCGGGGATTTTTCTCAACCCCAAAAATCATCACCCGCAAATTAACGCCAATTTGTGGTGCCGCTAAGCCAGCGCCATCTTCCGCTTTCATGGTATCCAACATATCTTGAATCAGCGTTTGCCTCAGCTCAGGCGTAATTGTGGTTACCGCTTCGCTAGGTGTTAACAAGACTTTGCTACCAATTTTAACAACCGGTTTTACCGCCATACAACTCGATTCCTACTTGACAATATTGTGAAATTCAGAATCAATGTTTCACGTGGTACATTTTTTACACATTCTAAAAGATTTGCGTAATATCTGAATTTTGGTAATTTTACGTGAAACTTAAGGTAAATTGCATGAATACCGCGAATATTTTGAATAATTCTAAATAAAACTGGGTTTAAAGGATAGATTCGCATCTTTTCAACAACTTGAAGTAAAAATCACGGCGCAGTAATTGTATAATCTCATCCATCTGTTTGATCAAACACACTAAATTATGCGAACTGACTGGTTGAAGCCACAAAACCCAATTTACAAACTTATCTCCTATAGCTTTCTCGTTTTGAGTATGGCTATCTCCCCTTTTTTCGCTAATTCAGTATTGGCTGACGAAGAGGTGTTAGAGGAAAAGCTCTATGAGATTGAGATCATTGTCTTTGCTCATCAAAATAGTGAAAACACGATGAGTGAAAACTGGTCAGAAAAACCAGAGCTACCCCAAATTGTAAATAGTGTTGAATTAGTTAATTCCCTAGATCTGCTCAATGATAACGAAATTGAGCAACTCCCTCTGTTCTATTTAGAACCTGACTTTGCCTCCGATGAGGAATTTGCCGCCTATATTGAACGTTTATCAAGAAATCCTAGCTATGACGTTTTGGCGTATAGAACCTGGCGACAAACAGTTCCCGATAACAGTACTGGAATCCCCGTCTATATCGCGGCACGCCCTCACGATGAACTCTACCAACCTATTCAGGAACCAGAACCACTACCTGAAGAAGCACAAGGAGAGGAGTTGCTCGATGAAGGGATAGTTACGGCTGAAGACATCGAATCTGACAGCGATGCAGCAATTGCTGAATCCCTTCTCTTTCAAGCGTTGGAAGAAGAGGAAAAAATGGTCGCCGAAATGATTGCAGAAGAAAAGATGAAGCAACTTTCGCCATTTGATCCAATCCTACTTTTCGATGAAGACCCGGAAATTCCGCAATCTAACCCAATAACGCTCACGCCAATGGGGCCGCCAGAACATCAGGTTTACGGCACTTTCAAACTCTCAAAAAGCCGATTTATGCACATGAGTTTAGATTTAGTCTATCGAAACGAAGAAATAATCAGTGATTTCACGATTTATCCACAGCTTATACAGACCGATGAGCAGATTGTGAACAGTGTGGATAACATATTCACACCCACAGAGTTTGACGAATTAAGCGACGAAACTGCTGCTGATACAGATAATAGTTTTCTCATCGCGCCAGTAGAACAAATAGAACCGCTTGTAGATGAAACTGAACCGTTGGCAACAGCAGAAGAGATAAGCAACGAAGAAAACTTTGAAGTGGATGCAGCATCAACCGAGCTTGTAGAACTACAATATCAAGAGATTGAAATTGTTGATATGGAACCAGAAACAAACTCACTTGAGGGATCGATTTATGGTGAGGAGCAAGAGAGTTTTTTAAACCCTGAAAAACCACCGTTTATCGGGTTTCGCTTAGCAGACTCAAAGCGGGTTCGTTTATCAAAAATCTACTATTTTGATCATCCCATGTTTGGAGTAATTACTCGAGTTATTCGATACGAGCCACCCAAAGAGCTCGCTCAGACTGAAGAATAAATCGCCAACGGGGATTCACAAAGTCTTCAAATACTCTACCAATGCTGTTCTCTCACCAGGCGATAGACCACGACCGATAATACCGGGCAAATCTCCATCGTAATCGACAAACTCATGACCTATATTACGATTACCGGGTTTTGTGGTATCGAGCACAAACGCGCCAGCTAGCTCACCACTTTCGTAACCCACGTTAACCGGATCAAATTCTGTATTACCTAAAGTAAATTTAGCTGGTCGCTCAGTTTGAGGTGAAAGTAGCGCATAAAGTGTTGGCACTGAACCGTTATGTAAATAGGGAGCTGTGGCCCAGATACCATTTAGAGGTCTTGCTTTGTAGGCTGGCGCTGCCTGTAAACAATTTGGTCGATAGCCATTCATGCGTTCTCGCTCCATTGGAGTCACGTTGTTTTTGTCATACCAATGATTTACTGTTTTTTCTACAACCACACCAAGTGATAATGCGAATGACGCTGCCTTATCATCTTTCACTTCAATTTCTGAGCAGCTATCACCTTGACAAACACAGACTTTAGCATCTAACCCCAAGCCCTCGGTATTCACTTTTCTATTGAGTATAACTTCTGCTTGCGCGGGATCGGTTCCAATTTTTTCAATAGGAACATTATGGACTTTGAGAAAACGCATTCCGTTTTCCAAAGGCGCTGTCCAATACTTCGCATCCCAAAATTCTTTACTATCTGTTGCAGGCAGATGACAGCCTTTACACAGATCATTATAAAGTTTCTCTCCTCGGCTGCGTTTCTCTTCATCGATTTTACCAAGAATCTCTGCCGGCCATTTGGGAGCACGTAAACCATCAAATTTTTCACTGGTTCTTGGATTTGCGCCGGACAGTAATTTTTCCAGTTTATCGAGATGCGATATTCTCGCGCTTGAACTAAATTTATCCTCACCGCTTGAGACAAGATTTACTGGCGCAGCGACACCTAATGCTTCTCCTGCATTTCGTATCATTGGTTGCATGATTGAAGAATCGTACTGCACCCAATCAAACCAAGAAGATGTCCAAATATATGGATAGTTAACCGGCGCAGTAATGGCGGCATTATTTTCCGCCTTATACATTGCGCCAAACACCTCATTCCCAATTCTGTTTAAAGCATCAATGCGTGCAAAGCCTTCTTCAACATTTTTCTCTTTAAATTTATCATCTTCTGCTTTTTCTTCTTTTAGTGCGGCGATGACATCATCAAATTTTTCTTTTAACGCTGCTTTTGTCTCGCTGGAATAATTTTCACCAAGCACACGTTTCGCGAAACGATTAAAACGAAATGGCACATAGTCCGTGTAAGCCATTGCAAGCCCAAGCGTTTCAATAAGCGCAGTGAGATTAGTCATTGCTGGCCCACCATCATAACGGACAGCGGTACCTTTGTAAGTGATTTGCCCTGAGTGACAAGCAGAACAAGTTAATCCAATTGCGTTATATCTCTCTTTATTAATTGGATTAACAAATCCCAAATCAATCGCAAAACCAACCGGCAAACCGGCACGGTTGAAACGATCTTTTTTACTCGGCATAAAGCCAAAGCGTTGCAAATATTGGCTGTCAGAAAAAAGTTGTGGAGCGCTGAAAAGAGAGAGCTTGGGTTGCTCAAGTGCCATAAACCATTCGAAAGGTACCACCAACGTAGCCGTGCCCTGTGTGACATGATGATACCAGCGTCGAGATTCGCTATCCCAATTTTGTTCAAGCCAAACTTCTCGGTCTATTTTTTTTAATGGTGGCAACTTTGTAGCACAAGCACTAAGACCAACGGCGATAACTAAACAGACAACCCATTGCAATCTTTTCACGATACAGCATCTCCTGGTTCTTATATAGTGATGTTACAAAGACAATGCTATCAACTGAAGTATTTGTATAAAATACATTCAGTGACATTAATTAGAAGGAATCACACACAGATAATAAAACAGATTTTTAAGAGAATGTAAAATGACGGTATTTCTTGATCACTACTCTTCAAATTAATGATAACCTTACTTCGTTTACCGACTGTGCAAACAGCTCACGCTCAGAATTATTGAACGGCAACTCGACTATTCTAACAACGCCGCGTCCTCCCAATACTGTAGGCACACCGATGGCGATATCATTAAAACCATATTCACCATTTAATACTGCAACACAGGGGAGAATGTGATTTTTATCGTTGATAATTGCATCTAACATATTTACTACGCTCGCTGCAGCAGCCACATAGCCGCTAGTTCCTTTCATAGAAACGATATCGCCGCCGGCTGTTCGTGTCTTTTGAATAATATCTTGCATCTCAGAATCAGACAGAAAGACATCAAGTGGAACGCCGTTAATGCATGAGAATCTAGGCAATGGCAACATATTGTCACCGTGGCTCCCAATAACCAATGCTGAAATTTCTTTGGCCGAATAACCTGTTTTCACCGCTATATAACTTGCCATACGCGCGGAATCCAAAACACATGAAAGTCCGATTACTCGATGACTATCCCATTGAGTCTTCTCACGTATATAGTAGACCAATGCATCGACAGGATTAGTAACCAAAAGGATAATTGAGTTAGGTGCATATTCTAGAACATTATCAACAACACTATTGATAACTTCCCTATTTGTATCGAGCAGATCAGATCTAGACATTCCCGGCTTACGTGGGCTACCAGCGGTAATCACGATCACATCAGAATCTGACATTATAGAATAGTCATCACTACCGCTAATGATGGTATTGGATTCAAAAAGCGGGGTGGCATGTTGAATATCAAGTGCGGCTCCTTTCGGTGTCCCGTCCTCTCGACCAACTAACGCTATTTCTCCACAGAAGTTTTCACGTGCCAACATATGAGCTGTCGCTTGACCAACTTGACCAACACCAACGATAGAGATTTTCTTCATAGTAAAAAATTCCGTTCTTTTTATTATTTTTGGCGAAACGTTTAAATTGTATTAATAACCTCAGCAATAATTTTTTGCGTATTTTCCATGCCTTCTTTCAAATTCGCTTCGATCATCTCCATTGTAAGGTGTTCGTCACTCTTACCAGCAGCGAGATTCGCAACAACCGCTAAGCAGCCATATTCCAAATCAAGCTCCCGCGCTAAACAAGCTTCTGGCATTCCGGTCATTCCAACAATATCACAGCCATCTTGTTCCAGTTTATTGATCTCAGCCGCTGTCTCCAAGCGAGGTCCTTCCGTTGCTGCGTAGGTTGCTTTAATCGCTACATCAATGTTCAATTTTTCACAGGCATCAATAAGTTTGTTTCTAACAGATTCACTATAAGGATAGCTAAAATCAATATGAGTTACGTGAGCTAAACTGTCTTCAAAAAAAGTATTAATACGTGCATGCGTGTAATCCACAATTTGATCGGGGACGACAACGCGTTTTGCTTCCATGTCACTGCGAATTCCACCAACCGCAGCAACTGCAACAATATGAGTGGCGCCGGCGTCTTTCAATGCATGTATGTTTGCCCGATAATTAATTTTATGTGGTGGTAAAGTATGACCGTATCCGTGTCGCGGTAAGAAGATCACTTCATTATTGCCAATTTTTCCAAAAGCTAATGGTGCTGAAGGTTCACCATACGGTGTTTGAACAATTTCTCTTTTTACTATTTCAAGGTTTTCCATAGTGGACAAACCTGTTCCACCGATTATTGCCAATCTATTCATCTGCTTTACTCGCTGCGTAAATTCCAGTTACATTTCTTAAATAATTTTTATAGTCCATTCCATAGCCAAACACATAACGATCAGGCACTTCAAGACCAGTAAAATCTGCTTTTGTTAATCCTTGCTTTCTATCATGCAGTTTATCAACCAGGGCAGCCGTAAACGTTTCTTTAGCCCCCTGTTTTTTACAATACTGCACAATTTCATGCAGTGTCTGACCCACATCTAAGATGTCATCGATAATCAAAAGCGTTCTGTTTTCCAAATTTTTTCGTGGTTTAACATACCAATTGAGTTCATCCCCGACAATCTCGCTACCGTAGCGGGTCGCGTGAACATAATCTAATTCATGTGGAAAGGTGAAGCGCTTCATCAACTCACTTGTCGCAATCAAACCACCACTCATAACACAAATGACAAGCGGGTTCTCATCTTCCATCTGAGCTGTAATCTCATTTGCCATTCTATCGAGTTCTTTTTGCACAGCATTATTATCAAACAGACATTCTGCACGGGAGAGAACACCTCGTGCGTCCTGGGCAGTTATTGCCATTTTCAGCTCCTTGGACTTTTTAATCGTGTTACTTATTCAACCAGACGGTTATTCAGATCAGGCTGAGTTTTATATTTAGATCAATACGTGAAAGTCACGGTATCATCATCCATTGCCTCGCTAATAAGGTAAGCATCACCGACCGTTTCTGAAACTTCAGGCACTAGGTTATCGCCCCACACATCCAAAGTTGTGGTACAGATTTTAAAAACCACCCCCGCCTCATTGGCGTTCTTTATTAAGTCGTAAACCGTTTTATCGGCTTGCTCTTTTACTGAAATTTTTTCAGCAACACCCCGTTGAGCCAACTCCCCTGCTCGACCTGTTAATACAATCTCTACATCAAACTCCATAGCCGCCGCAACGGTCGCTTGTACAAACGGTGCAGCTAATTCAGAAGGATTTTTGGGATCGGTATTTAGCAGGATAATCATTAATTTATCAGCCATTTTTACTCCTTCTCTATCCGAGATTAATCAACTAAGCTTCTTCCAATAGCTGTTCGCTCGCAGCAACAGCTATTTTCCACTTTTCAGATTCAAATAATGCATCTCTGCTCTGCTGCGGCTTTGCACGCATTCGCATCAACCGCTGAGCCGATTCTCCGCTCTGCTTCCATTGTAATTCATCAAGGACTTCTAACGCACCTTTCCGGTTATTACAAACCAAAACCATGTCGCACCCCGCTTCCAGTGCAATATTTGCCCGCTCAATAAAACTCCCAGCAACACCTGCTGCGGCCATATTAAGATCATCACTAAATATTGCGCCTTGGAAATTGAGCTGATTACGTAACACCTGATGCAGCCATATTTCAGAAAAACCCGCGGGTTTTGCATCTTGTTGTGAGTAAACAACGTGGGCAGGCATAATGCCTTGCAAAGCATTTATGGCGATTAATTCTTGAAAAGGAATAATATCCTTCTCCATAATTTCACTTACCGCGCGGTCATCCATCGGTAGTTCATGATGTGAATCTGCAGTGACGGCACCATGACCGGGAAAATGTTTACCAACACTCGCCATTCCCGCTTCATCCATCCCTTGAATATAAGCGTTTGCAATTTGACTCACTGCGTGGGAATTTGAATGAAATGCGCGATCACCAATCACTTCACTAACGCCATAATCAAGATCAAGAACCGGAGCAAAGCTAAAATCGACACCGACCGAAATGACTTCACTCGCCATCAACCAACCCATGGCATTAGCAATCGCCATTGCTTCTGCATCAGAACCGTCGTAAATTTTTCCTAAAGGGCGAAGTGGTGGCAAACGTGTAAAACCTTCTTTAAAACGCTGTACTCGACCACCTTCTTGATCGGCACAAGTGATGATCGTGTTTGACGTATTAGCGTGAATAGATTTAACCAGTTCACTAATTTGTTCAGGCGAGCGATAATTGCGTGCAAAGAAAATGATTCCACCAACCAGTGGATGTTTGATTAACTCTTTCTCTTCATCTGTCAGGATTTCACCTTCCAGATCCAGCATAAGTGGTCCGATTGTCATAGTTACCTTTTCTTGGATCGAACATCCAGCACATCGCGGAGTCGATCCCCTAATAAATTGACAGATAATACAATTAAAATCATTGCCACACCTGGCGCAATAACCATATGCGGTGCAACTAACATATAAGCCGTTCCGTCTCGAATCATGCTGCCCCAAGATGCATCGGGTGGCTGCACACCTAACCCTAAGAACGACAAACCCGCTTCGGCAATCACAACGCCGGCAATGCTAAATGTGGCTTCTACAATTAATGGGGCGCTGATTAATGGCAACAGATGTCGACGAATAATGGTAAATGAACCCGTCCCCAACGAGACTGCGGCTTGTACATGGTCGCGGTGTTTGAGTGCCATCACTTGTGCACGAGATAATCTTGCAAAACCTACCCAGCCAACAATAGAAAGTGCAATAACAACGTTCTCGATTCCTGGCCCCATAATCCCGGCAAATGCGATCGCTAATAATATTCCTGGTACCGCAAGAAAAACATCGATCATACGCACAACAAACAGATCGAACCAACCACCAAAATAAGCGCTGGATGCGCCAATAGTTGTTCCAATAAGCATTGAAATGCATGTTACCCAAAGCGCAACAATAAACGATGTTTGCGCGCCCATTACCATTCGATCAAGTATTGGTCGACCAAGGTCATCATAACCAAACAGCGATTCTGCATCTGGGCCGTGCAAAATTTTAGGCAGCTGAATCGCATCCGGGTCCAACGCCATTAGTGGACCAAAAATCGCAAGAATTGCCCACAATAAAATAATAAAAATTGGGAAGCTTTTATAACTCACGCTTCATCCCCTAAACGAATTCGAGGATCAATTGCCGCATAAACAATATCTGTAATGACATTAACGACGACATAACTCAAACTAATGAGCAACACGCAAGCTTGTACTACGGGATAATCTCTGGTTTGAATCGCTTCGATGGTTAACTGACCGATACCGGGCCAGGAGAAAACCGTTTCGGTAATAACTGCACCGCCTAAAAGTGTTCCTAATTGCAAACCAACCAAGGTGATTACCGGCAATAAGGCATTTCGCAATCCATGTTTACTTATCACTTGAAATTCGCTCAAGCCTTTTGCTCGTGCGGTGCGAATATAATCTTCGTTTAACACTTCTAACAAAGTGCTTCTCACCATTCGTGCGAGTATTGCCGCCATCGCAGTACCCAATGTAATAGCTGGTAAAATGAGTGAACTTGCTCCTTCCTTACCGCTAACAGGTAGCAGACCTAACCAGAGCGAAAAAACCATAATCAGCAACGGCCCCATCCAGAAATTGGGGATAGAAACTCCCAACATGCTAAATCCCATAGCAGCATGATCCCACGCAGTACCTTTTTTAACCGCAGCAATTGCGCCCAAAGGAAAAGCGATAAGAAGCGCAACAATAATGGAGACAGCAGCGAGCTGAGCCGTTGCAGGAATTCGTTGCGCGAGCATGTCGGCAATCGGTTCTCTGCTTTGAATCGATGTGCCCAAGTCAAACTGTGCTAACCGAGTTAAATATTGCCAAAGCTGTGTCAACACCGGTTGATCCAAACCCAAGGCATGACGTAATGCTTCTCTATCCGCAGGGCGAGCAGATTCACCCAACATCATCTCAACAGGATCACCAGGTACTAAATGAATAAGCAGAAAGACGAGACAGGTAACTCCCAATATGACAATCAGCGCACTGATAAGGCGGGAGACAAGATAATTCAGCATTGACTATGGGGCATTCCGATTGCGTATATTTATTTAGATTATGTTGCGATGCAATTTAGCAACCGATTCTAATGGTTATTCGTTGTTCTTAAAAGGATTTTAACCTGAATTATCCGATCATCCTAGATTAATCAGTTGAGCCACAATTTATAGCGCTATCATTTGATTTACTTAGCTATATGAAAAGTGTTTGATTCACCAACCAGGTGAACGCAAAA